>ERZ839741.108-NODE-108-length-109987-cov-6.191946_pt1 | contig 109987 bp, 90 predicted proteins | sample MGYA00519880_ERZ839741 | MGnify/ENA primary metagenome ERZ839741 (study PRJEB31850, sample SAMEA3708851) | human gut metagenome | biome: human gut; feature: human-associated habitat; material: faeces | place: China | collected 2014 ...
AGTGGTAAATTCTCCGCGACGGTAAGGAAGGGTGTCCTGTGCCATTGAAATCCTTAGTTTTCAGAACTTTTATAAAGTTCTGAAAACTTGCTCATCGGGGTGAAAAGTCTTTTCACCCCGATGAAGCGTCCGCCGTTCGGCGGACGCTTTCGGGTGTTCTGTAAACTCAGACGTTGGCAGTCTCCCGCGCCGCGTCTGCTTCAGTTTCCGATTCCGCGGCAAGCTTTGTCGAATCGGCTGCCTCCGCAGGCTCCGTGGTCTCGGTCTGCTCCGTTCCCTTTTCCGGCAGCGCCGCTTTTTCTTTGCGGGCAGGCAGCTTTTCAGAAGCTGCTTTCAAAGCCTTGGCGGCTTTGGACTCCTTCTTAGGCTGCTCGGTCCGCCAGTGGAGGGTAGTCTTATTGAACATCGGCTCGCAGACATACAGCACAGCAGGCATCACGAACAGGCAGATGCAGGCGGAGATCAGAGCACCCCGGGCCAGCATGATGCAGATGGCGCCGATAAGGTCGATCGAGGACACAAAAGACACACCCAGGGTGGCGCAGAACATCACCAGCGCGCTGGTGATGATGGAAGCGTCCGCCGAATCCGCTGCGATGCGGATAGCCTCCTTCCGGTTCTTGCCGCTTTGCAGTTCTTCCTGGAACCGAGAGGTCATCAAAATGGCGTAGTCCACCGTAGCGCCCAGTTGCACGCAGCTGATGATGGTAGGTGCGATGAAAGGCGTGGAAGCGCCGGAGAAGTAGGAGAAGCCCTGATTCAGGAAGATCGCCAGCTCAATGGTGGCCACCAGCACCGCCGGAACGGTGATGGACTTGAACGCCCACGCCACGATGATGAAAATACAGGCAATGGACAGGTAGTTTGCCACCACGAAGTCCACGGCGGTGGTGTCGATCAGATCCCGGTACATGGCACCCTCGCCGGTGATCATGGCATTTTCATCATACTGCTTCAAAATGGCGGTCATCTCGTCCAGCTGGGCCGACACTGCGTCGGTGGCCGGAGAATAGCTGGAGTTCACCATCATCAGCTGATAGCCCCCCTGCTTGAGCATATCCTTTACCTCATTTGGAATGAAGAAGTCAGGAATGCCGGTACCCAGCATCTTATGGTAGGACACCACGGAGGTAACGCCCTTGACCTCCTCCATGCGGTTTTCGATGTCGCTCATCTCCGCCGGATTCAAATCGTCCCGCAGGACGATGAAGTGGGAGGTGGCCATATCGAAGTCGTTTTTCAGCTTCTCGTTGGAGACGATGGAGGGCAGGTCCCGGGGCAGGGATTCATCCAGCTTGTAGTAGATCCCGGCGTGGGACTGGGCGTAGTAGGCCGGGATGAACAGGAGCACAAAAATCACCATAATGACCTTGTTATGCCGCAGGATAAAGCTGTTCACCTTGTCAAAGCTGGGCATCAGACTCTTATGCTTGTGCTTGGTGATCTGCTTATCGAAAATCAGCACCAGAGAGGGCAGCACCAGAATAACGGTAGCCACGCCCAGCACCACGCCCTTGGCCATAACGATGCCGATATCCCGGCCCAGCGTCAGCCGCATGACGCACAGGGCCAGAAAGCCCGCTACCGTGGTGAGGCTGGAGGAGGACAGAGAGCGGAAGGCAGCAACCACCGCCTGCGCCATGGCGTCCCGTTCGTCATCGTAGTTGGGACGCTCCTCCTCATACCGGTGGTAGAGGAAGATGGAGTAGTCCATGGTGACGCCCAATTGCAGAACAGCGGCGATAGCCTTGGTGATATACGAGATCTCCCCCAGGAATATGTTGCTGCCGAAGTTGTAGATGACGGCAAAGCCGATGCTGGCCAGGAAGATAAAGGGCAGCACCGTGGATTCCAGCGTCACCATCATGGCAACCAGGGCCAGCAGCACCGCCAGACCCACGAAGATGGGCAGCTCGCTGTCCATCAGGTCGCGGGTGTCCTTGATGACCACGGAGAAGCCCGCCAGGAAGCACTTTTCATTACAGGCCCGCCGGACCTGCTCGATGGCCTCCATGGTCTCGTCCGAGGCGCCGGGGTGGCTGTACTGAATGATCATCATGGTAGCGTCTCCGGCGAAGAACATATCCCGGAAGTTGGCGGGGATCATGTCCGTGGGGATCTGGATGCCCATGAGGTTGCTGATCCAGATGGCATTGGAAACACCGTCAATGGCCTTGATGTCATTGAGCAGGCTGTTGGTATAGCCTGCGGGCATACTCTCCACCACCAGCATGCTGGTGGCCGCCATTTTAAAGGGCTCCTCCAGCAGCTTTTCGCCATGAGAGGATTCCAGGTCCTCCGGCAGGTAGGACAGAATGTCGTAGTTGATGCGGGTGGAAATATAGCCGATGGCGGCGGGAATCAGCATCAGTACCGCCATCATGGCCACCAGCTTCGGCTTGCGGGTCAACCATTTTGCGATTTTTTCCAGCATGGCCGATCAATCCTTTCCGCCGAACAGGCCGGTAATGGCCGCCCAGAAGTCCTTGAACATCTGCGCGACACGCCCCCAGAAGGTAGTCTGCACCTCCGCAGCAGCCTCAGCCTCCGTTTCATCCTCGTCCGGCATGGTGATCTCCTGAGTGCGGATCAAGATCTGAATGCTCTCAGGAGAGGGGTTGCGGCTGTCGGTGAGAGACACGGCCTCGGCGGTGGCATCCATCAGCAGAAGGTTGTTCACGTCGCCGGTATACTCATCCCAGGTGTCCTCGATGATGTCGCAGATGCTGGACTTGGCGTCCTTGATCTGTCCGGCGGTGCCCATGGTCTTGGCAGTGCTCCGCAGGACGGCCGCCAGACCCTCCAGAGTCTGCTTGGTGCCGTCATCCAGCGTAGCGCCGGTGGATTTCATCAGGGCTTCCGTGTCGCTGATGAGGCCCTGCGTATCCCGGATGGTCTTGATGGCACTGGCGCTGAGGCTGCTGACGGTTTTTAGAGTATCCTGCAAAACCGGCTCGTAATCATCCAGGATGTCCTGCAGATCCTCCACATCATCCAAGATATCCCGGAGGTCCGCAGAGGAATGGCGGATAGCGGCGGACAGGTCCTCGGCACCGTTGAGCAGAGAGGACAGGTTTTCGATCCGGCCGCACAGAGCGCTGAGGTCGCTGATCACCTGACTGGTGGGATCCTTCAATCGATTCATCACACCTGCCAGTGACTTCTGAAGCTTGGCGATCTCCGCCATGGCGCTGTCCAGACCGCCGGAGATCAGGTCCACCACCGCACCGCCGACACTCTCACTGGGAGGCAGCGGCGCATCCGGTTCCGTTTCAGTTCCCGGGTTTTCAGGGTCAGGCGGATTTGGGGCGCCTGTGGGATCCTTTTGGGATCCGCCGCCGTTGTTCTCTCCGCTGTTCTCTCCGCTGCCGGTATTTGCGGAACCGTTTTCTTCTGTGTTGGGGGAATCAGGCGGATTCTGTGCACCACTGTCGCCAGTTCCGCTCCCGTTTCCGGTGTCCGTGGAAGAGCCTTCCGCAGTTCCGCCCGTGCTTTCAGAACCGCTGCCGTCGGGAGTCTTTTCGGACGAACCATCGGAATGATCGCCGGAAGGTGCACTGTCTCCGCCGGAGGTGTCCTTCTCAGGACTGTCCTCAGGATCGTTGTGCAGCAGCGCGCCGGAGAGAGTCCCTCCCTGGTCGGGGGTATCGCCGCCTTCCACCTTGCCGCTGGCATACACCAGCCACAGATCGTTCATCTGCTTGGCTGTGGCGGCACTCTGTCCCAGGACTTGCTGGCAGAACTGCTGGAAGGTCATTTGAGCCTTTGCCTGATAAGCGGTTTCCAGAGCAATTACGCCTTCCAACTGTTCAATTCCAGCCTCTAACTTCTTAATTCCAGCTTCTAACTCTTTAATGTTCTCATTTAAGGTGATTACACGAGGGTCATCGTCTCCCACGCCAGACTCTTTCAATTTCTGAAGTTCACCTTGAGCAGTCGCAAGCGAACTTTTTGCCGCTTCCAGTTTTCCCTTATAAATAGCCAACTCCGTCTCAAGCGCAGCAACAGATTCGTTTTGTTGCACCTTCGCCGCTGCATTTTTTGCAGTACCAGCAGCGTCAGTACTGCCTTGTTTTTTTAGAATAATCGCAAAGTAGGTCTGCCGGTCGGCAACGTAGGCGCTGTGGGCCTCCTTCACCTGGGCCACGGTCACGGAGCCGATATTTTGATTCTTGTCAATACTCTCGTTAATTTTGTCGGTGGTGTCCTTTACGGTGCCGCCCAGAGCCTCCTGCAGCGCCTTCAGGCTTTTGCGTAGGCTGCCCAGCGCACTGAACACCTTGCGCACATCACCGGTGCCGTCTTCCAGATCTCTCAGCGCACTCTCCACATCCTTCAGATCGTCCTTCAGGTCGGAGACCGTGTTGGTCATGCTGCGCAGGGTGGACTTGGAATCGGAAATGGTCTTGCTCAGGGTCTCGATCTGCCCCTCCACCGGCTCCAGCACATCCGCCAGATTGGAGAGATCCTCCCGCAGGGCGTCCGTCCCAGAATAGATCACGCCCTTGCCGTCGGAGAAAATACCCCGGGCCTTATTCAGCTGCTCCAGACCGTTGGCAGAGGCGTTCAGACTGCCGGTCATGGCCGTCATGGCGTCCAGCAGGGAATCAATGCTGCCGGAGAGCTTGTTATAATTGTCCTCCAGATCGTCCTTCCGTTCAGACAGCTTGGCGATCTCCTCCAGTTGGCTCAGAGTAGCCGGCACCATCAGGAAGGTCATGCCGCCAAAGGAGAAATCGTCGCTGCCTACCCGGATCGTATAGTGGCACTCTTCACCGGGCAGGCCGAGGAACAGCACCGCCCGCAGGTTGCCGATCAGCTGCACCTGTGCACCGGGGGCTTCCAGAGACAGGATGTCATCCTGATTGAAGATCGCCATAGCCTCCAGAGTATAATTGTTTCTGGCGTACTCGCTGGCCCGTCCATTGGGCACGATGTCCAGCCGGATCTCCACCACACCGGCCTGTCCCGCCAGATCCTCTGCCTTGGTAGGCACACCGTTGAGGGTATAGCTCATAGAGATCGTCCAAGGAAGCTGCTGGAAGGGCTTTGTGGTTTTGCCCTCAAAGTAGAAGGTTCCGGGCAGGGCCTTTTCGTCCAGCCGGAAGGTGGTCATGCCACCGTTCCGGGCAGGCATCGTGCCGTCGGTCAGGTTGATGATCTCATCGTAATCGCCGTAGTCCGTCAAGGTAGCGATGCCGTTGGTGCGGTAGCTCTTCACCACACTGCCGTCGGTGAGATTGCCGTAGTAGTCCGTCATGGCGTAGTAGGCCTCGTCATAGGTGGCGGTCACACCGTCCCCGATGGCGGCCGCCGGGATGGAGCCCAGCACCATCAGGGTGGACAGTGCGCAGCTTCCCACACGCAGAAGCTGTCTTTTCGCGGTTTTCACTGGATTTCGCATCTTACTTTCTTCCTTCTATTTAAATTTTGCAGAATACAGTTCAAAACTGCGCCGGGAAGCGCAGATCCGTCCGCTCCCACGGCATCCCCCGGCCGTTTTCGCCGAAGGGGCCGTAAGCGGCCAGTCCCCGGTAAATCGGCCGGGTCAGCCCGAACCGTCGGATCACCACGCCGGGCCGCATATCCACATGGTTTTCCATCCAGACCGCCAGCGTCTCATCGCGGATCATGCCTGTGCCGAAGGTGTTCACCGACACGCTGACGGGGTCCGCAAGGCCGATGGCGTAGGCCAGCTGCACCTCGCAGCGGTCCGCCAAGCCTGCCGCCACCACGTTTTTCGCCAGATACCGGGCCAGATAGGCCCCGGTGCGGTCCATTTTTGTGGGGTCCTTTCCTGCCAGAGAACCACCCCCATGGTGGGCTGCGCCGCCATAAGCGTCCGACACGGCTTTCCGCCCGGTGAGGCCGGCGTCCCCGGCGGGGCCGCCGATGACGAACCGCCCGGTGGGGTTGATATAAAGCAGAGGCTCCTCATCCAGCAGCGCCGGGGGCAGCACCGGCAGGATCACCTCCCGCCGCAGCGCCTCCCGCAAGGCATCCGTGCGAACATTGGGTGTATGCTGGGCGGAAAGGACCACTGTGGTGATCCGGGCGGGATGACCGTCCTCATAAGCCACGCTGACCTGAGCTTTGCCGTCCGGCAGCAGCCAGGGCATCCCGCCGGAGCGCCGCATGTGATCCAGCCGCTTCACCAGTGCCCCTGCCAAGGTGACCGGCAAGGGCATCAGTTCCGGGGTCTCCCGGCAGGCGTAGCCGGTCATGATCCCCTGATCCCCGGCGCCGGTATCCTCCGCCGAGCGGTGGCTGACGCCCTGAGCGATATCCGGTGACTGCGGATGAAAGCGGATCTGAATGTCACAGTGATCCGCATCCAAGCCCAGTCCGGGGCGGTCATAGCCGATGTCCCGCAGCACCTCCCGGGCCACAGCCTCGTAATCCGGTTCCTGCCGGGCGCTGATCTCTCCGAACAAAAGCAGGTGGTTTTCCCACACAGCCGCCTCGCAGGCAGCTCTTGCCTCCGGGTCCTCCGTCAGCAAGGCGTCCAGCACCCCATCGGCCACCTGATCACACAGCTTATCCGGGTGACCTCTGGTCACAGCTTCCGATGTCAGAACGTGCCTCATATTGCACCTCTTCTCCCTCAAAGCGCCCAATGCGCCCTTTTTCTCCATACTGAAAGTGTAACATGTTTCCTACGGAGCCACTATGGGCATATCTGCCGCCTGTGCCTAATGGTATGGGAAAATGCCCCGCAAAAGTTCAGGCAAAATTGCCTCCGTGCCTAAAGCCTTAAAGATTTCGTTAAAAACTCGCACTTGAGACTGGTCCGGTTTCCGTGTATAATGGATATGAAAAAGGAAATTTGTTTCAAAAGGAGCGGGCTATGGCGCAACAGACAAAAAATGCCATCCGGCGGGCCTTTATCCAACTGCTGAACGAACGCCCTCTGGATAAAATTTCCATCAAAGACATTGCGGAAACGGGCGCTGTGAACCGCAACACCTTCTATTACTATTATGCGGATATCTACGCACTGGTAGAGGACATTCTTCAGCTGGAAATTCAGGATTTCCAGTCCAAGCTGCGCCGGTACGACAGCTGGCAGGAGGCGTTCCGGGACGCTACGGCCTTTGCCTCCCAGAACAAGCGGGCCGTGTATCATCTCTACAATTCGGGCAATCAGGAAACGCTTCGGCGCTACTACCATAAGGTGACATTAGCCGCCATGACCTCCTATATCCGGGATCAAGCTGAGGGTCTCCCGGCGGATGACGAGGATATCCGTGTCCTGTCGGAATTCTATGCCGCCGCTCTGTCCGGGCTGACCGCCCTGTGGCTGCAAAACGGCATGAAATATGACACCGATGCCTACATTGACCATCTGGGTCACTTGCTGGACGGCAATATCCGCCGTGCTCTGGAACGGAGCTACCAGGATTCCGGCCAAGCATAAAAGCATCCACCCGTCATAACGGGTGGATGCTTTTTATGTCTGAAGCCGGTTGCTTTTTCCACTGTCGGCATAAGCGGACGTTCCGTTTGGAGCATCTGCGGTTGTTTATCCCTTCTTCCCGGCGGATCTCTCCGCCTTTTTCCCGTTCCGCAGAAGGCTCTTCTCCGTTTCCTCCTGAATACCCTCCAACGTCATGCGGAGGTTGCTCATGAATAGGATACTCATGAATTTCAGCAAAGCCTCCCGGGTCTCTTTATCAAGATCCTTCAAGGCGCGGACCATAGGCCGCACCGCCTTAAAGCTGTCTGCTTTCAGATCCGTCAGGGTCTGGGCGCCGGAAGCCTCCAGTACCCGAAAGGCACTGTCTACAAATTTTTCCCGCTGTTCCACCGTCAGTCCCTGTACCCAGCCCCGCAATTCCTGATCCGTCAGGCGGGCCTGCCGGGTGACACTGTGAAGCCGAACAAAATGATTTCCCAGCACCTCCCAAGAAAATCCATCATGCTGCATAAGGCCCTGCTGGCTGCTGTCCACCACGGTATAGTCCTCCTCGTGCTCCAGCAGCATCCCTACCACGGAGGATTTCGGCACAATGGTGTGGATACGCTCCGCCAGCCGGATATGCCGGGGCAGAGACAGAATATCGTCATGGAAGCCGGGGCCGTCATTGGACCAGACGGCGGCGATCCGCCGCTGCACCGCCGTGGGACAGAACACCCCCGCCCACACTGCCAGATTGCCGCCCTTGGAATGGCCGCCCAGCCGCAGCTTGATCCGGGGGTACTGATGGGCCATGGCCTCCGTGTATGCCACTGCCATTTTCTGAGCAGGGACCTCCCGCATACAACTCAGATAGAAATCCTCTTTCCACCCTGCCAGCGTATCGTCGGTGCCCCGGAAGGAGAGGTAGACGGTGCCATCCCTGCACTCTGCCGCCAGCGCCGCGAACTGCTCCGCCTTCACCGTGTCCAGATGGTCCACAAAGCCGTTGAGCTTCATGTCCCGGAACCGGGGCGAGGCTGCCGTCCGGCGCAGCAGCTCTGGGATCTGATTGGGCACCAGAACGCCCATGTCGATGGGCCGGCCTTCCGTTTTGGCAAAATACGCCTCCGCCGCCTTCCACAGGGGCACGGCCCTCCCCTCGCCGGGGCCGGGGACGATGCCGCCGAAGTCCACGAAGGACAGCTCCGCCAAGATCAGGTTATCCACTTCGTTAAACGGATCCTGCGCCAGCGTCAGATCCCCCCGCCAGTCCAGATAATCCAGAATATTCGCCATAGCCGTCCCTCCGTTTCGTTTTGATGAGGGTAGTATATCCGCTTGCACTGCGACTTACAAGGCGATATTTGTAAACTTCGTTCTAAGGCCCGCCGCCCCCTCATAGGATGGAGCATCACAACCGAGAGGTGGACGAGATGACAAATCAAACCCGAAACGAAGTGCTTTTGGAGGGGATCCCCGTGGGTGCTCCGGAGCCATCCCATGAAAATCACGGCCAGCTTTTTTACCGTCAAATCCTGGAGGTCCCCCGGCTGTCCGGCACGGCGGACCGTCTGCCCCTGCTGGTGCGGCAGACACAGCTGCCGCTGCTGAAAGAGGGCGTTCCCCTCCGGGTAGAGGGACAGCTCCGCTCCTTTAACAACCGGTCCGGTCCCGGACGGCGTCTCGTGCTGACGGTGTACGCCCGGTCCCTTCAGCCGGGGCTGGGAGAGCCGGTCAACCGCATCCTGCTGGCCGGGACATTGTGCAAGCCGCCTATCTACCGGCGGACGCCGCTGGGCCGCAGCATCAGCGATCTGATCTTAGCCGTGCCCCGGAGCTACGGCCGGGCGGATTACCTGCCGGTGATCGCGTGGGGACAGGTGGCGTCACAGGTGTGTACCTTGGAGGCGGGAGCGCCCTTGTCCCTTGAGGGGCGGATCCAGAGTCGGGTATATCGAAAGGTGACGGAAACCGGCCCGGAGGAGCGGACAGCTTACGAGGTATCCGTCATGCGGCTGCTGTCCCCGGAGGACGAACCATAAAAAACAGACGCCGCTTCATGCAGAAGCGGCGTCTGTTTTTCGCTGTTTTCTCAGTCGTTGGTGTAGTTGTCGAAATAGCCCTGAATGTAGACGATGGGGGTACCCTTGTCGCCGGAGCCGGAGGTCAGGTCGCACAGGGAGCCGATCAGGTCCGTCAGGCGGCGGGGGGTAGTGCCCTCGGAGACCATGTTGCCCACCAGAGAGCTGCCGTCCTTAGCGGCGATGCGGCCCTTGATGGCCTGCCGCAGCTCCTCGCCGTCCAGACCGGCGAAATCGTTGTCCGCCAGGTACTTCAGCTTCAGTTCGTTGGGCGTACCCTCCAGACCGGCGGTGTAGGCGGGGGACACCACAGGGTCCGCCAACTCCCAGATCTTGCCCACGGGATCCTTGAAGGCGCCGTCGCCATAGACCATGACCTCCACGTGCTTGCCAGTGGCGTCATACAGCTTCTTCTGAATGGCCTCCACCATGCTCTGGCAGTCGCGGGGGAACAGCTTCACCGTATCCTCGGTGGCCTTGTTGGTGCCCAGCAGGCCGTAGTTCTCGTTATAGCCGCTGCCGTTGACAGGGGCGGTGAGGATCTCGTCCAGAGAGAACACCTTTTCCGCACCGGCGGCGATCAGGCGGCGCTTGGTGCGCTTGCGGGTGTGGATGTCGCAGTTGATGACATTCTTGGTATAGGGCAGGATGGCCTTGGCGTCATTGGCGAAGATGACCTCCGCCTCCGCGCCGCAGTCCCGGATCAGGTCCATGTAGTAGGCCACATAGTCCACGCCGGTGAAGGGGTGCACGGTATAGCCGAACAGCTCCCGGTATTTTTCCAGGGTCAGCACGTCCCGGTAGGGGTCCACGCCCTTTTCGTCCATCACATCCGGGTCGATCAGGTGGTTGCCCACTTCGTCGGAGGGATAGCTCAGCATGAGGACGATCTTCTTCGCACCCTTGGCAATGCCCCGCAGGCAGACGGCGAAACGGTTGCGGCTGAGGATCGGGAAAATAACGCCCACCGTTTCACCGCCCAGCTTTTCCTTCACGTCGGCGGCAATATCGTCCACGGAAGCGTAGTTGCCCTGAGCGCGGGCCACGATGGCCTCGGTCATAGCCACTACGTCCCGATCCCGGATGGCAAAGCCATCCTCCGGCTGGGCGGCAGCCTCCAAAACGGACTTGGTGACGATCTCCACCAGATCGTCGCCGCTGCGGATGATGGGAGCCCGGACACCCCGGGAGACAGTACCGACCATACGGCTCATAAAAAACTCCATTCCGCCGCCACATGGCGGCACACATGATTTTAGCTTCAAGCACAGGACCTTTTGTCCCAGCTTATTCATTTTAACAGATAGGTTGACCTTTGTAAAATTAAAAAATGCACTTTCAGATATCAATTCTGCTTATATTTTTACCTATCGTATCTGTTGGTTTTATGATTCGCTATCCAAAAACACGGTTCGGCCGTCAATCCGGTCGCCCTCTACCGTTAATATACCGTAGGTAGGCCGCAGGCCCTTGCCCACAGTTCCCGGATTCAGGAACAGCGTTCTGCCCCGCTTGTCCACCAAAGGCTTGTGGGTATGGCCAAACAGAAAGGCATCTAAATGGTCCTGCTCTGCCTTCAAGCCCGCCGTCAGCAGGGAGGTTTTCACGCCGCAGGTGTGGCCGTGGCAGATCAACACACGGCAGTCCCCTAAAAACAGCAGTTTTTCCGCCGGCTCCTCCGGACGGCAGTCACAATTTCCGGGAACGTGCTCCATGGGAATGTCCGGATACCGTTCCGCCAGCCGTTCCGCATCCCGCCAGCAGTCCCCCAGATGGAGGATCATGTCGGGCTTTTCCCGTTCAACCGCCTCCTCCATATTGGATATATTTCCGTGGGAATCCGAAAGCACCAGAATGTTCATGGCAGTCTCCTCTTGTGTGGCATATTCATAGTCAAAAACAGTATACCCTGTTTTTTTCGCCGGTGCAAGGGCCGTTGCGGAACCCGGTGAAGTATGCTATACTGCTGAGGAAAAAATCAGGACGCCGCAGAGCGGGAAAACGAGGTAATCATGGGACAGTTCGATCATCTGAATGTGGCCTTCTTCACAAAAGCCGCTATTTACCCCGGCAGCATCGGCACCTTCCGCTACCGTTTTCAGCGGGAGGGCTGGACGGACGGAAAGGGCACTCTCACTGTCTGGGTCTACGAGAACACCAGCTTCGAGCTGGCCAAGGATGTGGAATCCCAGACCTTCCCGTGGACGGAGGAGGGCGTGGAGCAGGTGAAGGCGTGGCTGGAGGAAAAGTTGGCGGAACGGGGCAGCCAGCCCTATTCCATCCCCTACCCCGCCCCCAAAGCGGAATGATATGTACTGGAATGACCTGAACTCCCGGCTAAAGGCGGAATACGGCTGCAAGGTCTACAAGCTGGCCCTGTCCTCCGGGTGTTCCTGCCCCAACCGGGACGGGATGCTGGACACGCGCGGCTGCATTTTCTGCGACGGCGCGGGGGCCTTCGCGGAGGTCGGAGCCATCCCGGATCAGCTGGCAGCCGCCAGACTGCGGGTAGCCGCCAAGACCGGGACCGATGCGAAATACATCGCCTACTTCCAGTCCTTTACCAACACATACGGGGACGCGGATCGCCTGCGGGCCTTGTATCAGGCGGCCATGGCACCGGAGGATGTGGTGATCTTATCTATCGCCACCAGGCCGGACTGTCTGGGGCCGGATATTCTGGGCCTATTGGAGGATCTGAATCGCGTCAAGCCGGTGTGGGTGGAGCTGGGCTTGCAGACGATCCACCCGGAAAGCGCCCGGTATCTCCACCGGGGCTATGACCTGCCGGTATTCGACCGGGCGGTGAAGGACCTGAAAGCTATCGGCGTGACGGTCATTGTCCATCAGATTTTGGGCCTTCCCGGCGAAACACCGGAAATGATGGCGGAGACCGCCCGCTATATCGGTCAAAGTGGGGCGGAGGGCGTAAAACTCCATCTGCTCCACGTCCTCCGGAACACGGATCTGGCGGCGGAGTGGCAGGCAGGCCGGATACAGACGCTGGAATTGGAGGAATATATTTCCATTCTGGAACTGTGTCTGCGGAATCTTCCACCGGAAACAGTCATCCACCGCCTTACCGGGGACGGCGCGAAGCGGGACCTGCTGGCTCCCCTGTGGAGCGGAGATAAAAAGCGGGTACTGAACGCCATTCATCAGGCATTTCTGAGAGACAATCTGATTCAGGGAAGCACCCTATAAAAACGTTCGCCGTATGGACCTCCATACGGCGAACGTTTTTAATATTCACTTTGCTTCTTCCGTGCAGACCTTGACGCCGGCGATGGCCATGGCGAAGGTGAACCAGAAAATGACCAGCACGCGGGGATAGTTCCACAGGAAATCCGCCAGACCGCAGACCATCGCGCCGCACATGGCAGACGCAGCGGCGGCTGCTACCGTCCTCCCCACGGAGGGGCCGCTATGCCGGACCGCCCGGGCGGCGTTTTTGATATTCCACAGCATGGAACTCACAAAACCGGTGACGCCCAGCAGGCCCATCTGGATCCAGACCTCCAAATAAAAGTTGTGGGAGTGGACAAAGGGCGCCTTGTCGTGGTACAGGTTGAACTCCCGGATGTATGTCTGGGTGGCGGCGGTGCCGAGGCCCGCTCCGGTGAGGGGGGAACGGCGGATGACCTCAATTGCCGCCTTGTAAAGAGAGACCCGGCTGGAGGTGGAGGAGTCCGCCGTATTGGTAATGGTGAGGATGCGGTTCAGCACCGTGGTGGGCAGGAAGGGCACCGCCAGTACGCACAGCAGGATAAAGGCTGGGATCAGCTTCGGTTTCCAGAGGAACACGAATACCGCCATAGCGACAGCCAGCCCCACCCAGCTTGCCCGGGAATAGGTCATGGCCATGGCCATGCCGCCCACGCAGAAGATACCGGCGCAGATGACTTTCCACTGCCAGTGCTTTGCCGTAAGGAACAGGGCCAGCACCAGCGGCAGCAGCAGCAAAAGCACCTGTGCGAAGGTGTTTGGATTGTCGAAAATGGAAAAGACCCGCCCCGGCATACCGGCGTTGACCTTCAGATCCACATAGGAGGGATTTACCTTCACGCCCTGAATCCGCTGGACGATGCCGTAAGCGCCTGTTGCGCCCACACAGACCGCCGCCCCGGCACACAGCCGCTTCAGGTCCTCCCCATTCCGCACGGCACTGACGGTGATGACCACCAGCAGCGCCGCCGACACATGGTAGATCAAAAAACGGGCGGACAGTCCCGGCGCATAGGAAAAGGTCACGGCCAGCGTCACGGCAGCCAGCATCAGCGCCGGATAGAAGCCGATCCGGGCCACATCCAGACGGCGGCCCGTCCGCATAGCCCCGGCGTAAAACAGCAGCAGCAGCAAAACGCCGGTCATAAAGCTGTATGCGTTGTTCCAGCGCTCGTAGGGGATGCACCACAGCGCCGCGATGCACCAGGACTGGGCAATGGAGGCACTGTCTCCCATGTCAAAGGCCAGTCGTGCGAAAAAGCTGTCCTCAAAGGTCAGGTTCCACGCCTTGTACCAGGCGTGAAGCAGCGTCCCCGGCAGGTTCACCAGAGCGCTGAGCACCCGGCACAGGAAGCTGTCCCGCCAAGACCGGGCCGCAATCCCTTCCCGGCACAGCGGCCGCAGGATGCGGCTCTCCTCGATCTGCCCGTTGCACCAACGGCCCGCCGCCGCCAGAAAACGGTGGAGGGTACTGTCCTCATAGACATCGCAAAGCCAGACCCATATCTGATAGGTCAGGCTGGTTTGCCAAAGTGTCATAGTTGCTCCTTACATATGATTTTTCAGGCGGTACAGCGCCGTCAGCGTACCGAACCGGCCGCTGCCGATGAGATCCGCCACGATCTGCTTATTGCGGCCCAAGCCCTTGGGGCGTAGTTCCCGGATGGCTTTCGCAAACTCCGGCTGGGCGCAGAGGGCTTCCACGGCCTTCCGCTTTTCCCGGACGGGCTTCGGATTGCTCTTCACATACTCGTTGCCCACGGCGATCAGCAGCCCTGCCCACACTGTGTTGGCCCGCCACTGAGGCCGGGCGGCGTCAAGGCCGTATTTCTCCACGATCTCCGCCTTTCGCTCCAAAAACCGGGCGAATACCGCCGGATAGTCCCGCATATAGCGGTGGGTGGCGGAGGCGGGGTTTTCCAGATAGCGGTACAGGGGCTTGTCCGTCACCGCGAGACGGTGCACATTGGCGAAATATTCCATCAGGAACAGCTCGTCCTCCAGATAGGCCCCCTCAAAGGTAATGGCATTGTCCCGGAGGATGGCGGCGTCAAAGAGGAAACGCCAGATGAAGCCGTTGAACACCGGCGGTTGAAGCCGGTCCCCCGCCAGAGGCCAGAGGATCTTTTCCCGGATGCCGGTCTCTTCATAGATTCCTGCCGGCAGCAACAGCTCTGTCCGCTGTTCCCCGTCAGGCGTCACGTTGTAGTGGGCACAGCCGGCGCTGTCTGCCCCGGCCTTTTCCCGCAGATACCACAAGGTCTCCAACGCCGCCGGCTCAAAGGTGTCGTCGGCGTCCAAAAAAGCGATATACGGTCCCGTGGCCTGCTCCAGCCCCAGATTTCGGGCGGTGGACACGCCGCCGTTGGGCTTGTGGAACACGCGAATGCGGGGGTCTCTTGCGGCGTAGCCGTCGCACAGGGTCGGAGAACCGTCCCGGCTGCCATCGTCGATGAGCAGCAGCTCCCAATCGGAAAAGGTCTGGGCCAAAACGCTCTCTACACACTGGGGCAGCAGCGCTTCCGCCTGATAGACCGGTACGATCACAGAAATAGCGGGCATAAGCCACCTCCTTTCCTTCATACAGGGTGATTATAGCATAGGCACCATCGTTGGTCAATAAAAGGAGCGGGGGCATAAATTTTCCTCCCGGCGTTGCTTTTGCCGCCCATGTCTGCTACACTATGGCTGAAAACAGTCATCGAAATTGCAGTTGTTTTGCGCCCTAATGGAGGCCGGCGCTGCCGCCGGCCCCCTATCTGAAAAGCGGCGGCGCCAGACCCGGGGGCGGACACTGCGGGGCGTATCAACGGGGACGCTCATGCCGCTTGTGCCATCCTATGCATCCCCGCCGCCGTCTGCCACGAAGCATGTCCCACATCTCCGGCCCATCTGCCGGAAATTTAGAGAAAAGAGGTCATCTCCATGATTAAAATTTCTCCGTCTATCCTCTCCGCCGATTTTGCGAATTTGGAGAGAGACATTCACCGCATTGCCGACGCCGATTACGTCCATGTAGACGTGATGGACGGCGTGTTCGTGCCCAATATCTCCATCGGCATCCCGGTGCTGAAGTCTATCCGGAAGGTCACGGATATGTTCCTGGATGTTCACCTGATGATCACGCAGCCGGTGCGGTACGTGGAGGAATTCTGCGATGCCGGCGCCGATCTGGTAACGGTCCATGTGGAGGCGGATTTCCCGGAAAACATTCAGGCCGCCATCGACAAGATCCACGCCAAGGGCAAGAAGGCGGGCATCGTTCTGAAGCCCAAGACCACCTGGGAGGCAGTCCTGCCCTATATCGATCAGGTGGAGCTGATCCTGGTCATGACCGTGGAGCCCGGCTTCGGCGGTCAGAAATTCATGGCGGACCAGATGCCCAAGGTGGCCGCCATCCGCAAGCTCATCAATGAGCGGAACCCCGCCTGCGAATTGGAGGTAGACGGCGGCGTAGCCCCCGACACCTGCCAGACCTGCATCGACGCTGGTGCCAACGTGCTGGTGGCGGGCAGTGCCGTCTACAAGGCGGAGGACATCCCTGCCCGTATCAAGGAACTCCGGGGGAAATGAGCGTATGAGTCATTGGAATAATCTGCCTCAGCTCAGGCTGGGCGTGTATCCTACGCCCTTTTACCGGCTGGAAAACATCAGCCGCATTTACAGCAAGGACATCTGGATCAAGCGGGATGACCTGTGCGGTGTCGCTTTGGGCGGCAACAAGGTCCGCAAGCTGGAATATCTGCTGGCGGACGCCCAGAAGCAGGGCTGCGACACCGTGTTCACCACCGGCGGGGCCCAGTCCAACCATGCCATGCTCACCGCCGCCTGCGCCGCCCGTCTGGAGATGCGCTGTGTCCTGATCCTGAAAAAGCGGGGTGTCACGGACCGCAAGGGCAATCTGGTGCTGGACGATATTTTCGGCGCGCAGGTGGAATTTATGGACACCGACAGCTATGAGGACATCTACGCCGAGATGCGTAAGCGCTGCGAGGTGTTGGCCAGCCAGGGGCACAAGGGCTATATCATCCCCGTGGGCGGCTCCACGGCACTGGGCTCCATCGGCTACGCCGAGTGCGTCCGGGAACTGGCGGAGCAGGCCAAGGAGGCCGGAATCGAGATCAGCCATGTGGCCTCCGCCACTGGCTCCGGCGGCACCACCGCCGGTCTGGTGCTGGGTACCTCCCTGTTTCTCCCGCAGGCCAAGGCCACAGGTCTGGGCGTGGATACCGACCCCTTTGAGGAGATCGTATCCGAATTGGTGAAAGAAGCCGCCGGGCTGGTGGGCCGACCCGTCCCCACAGACATGGACAGCCGTTTCCGGATGATCTACCATGTGGGCGCCGGCTACGCCATCCCCAACGCCGAGGACACCCCCTACATCGAGGAACTGGCCCGGCAGGAGGGGATCCTACTGGACCCCGTTTACACCGGCAAGGCTTGGGCCAAATTCCTGACGCTGGTGAAGGAGGGTTACTTCGATGGGCAGGAGCACATCGCCTTCGTCCACACCGGCGGTGCGGCGGCCCTGTTCGCCATGGATCTTGGATAATAGGAGGGGAACAGGTTCCCCTCCTAACCACCCCATCACCCCGCCGCGCGCACTCGCTTGCGTGGGATGCTCGCACACTTGCGGGGTGCAGAGTATCCTTCGTCAGGCACATGTCCTGACGAAGGATGGATTTAAATGATTTTCTGCCGCCCATGGCGCGTAGGTCGTGGTATTTTTGCCAGGCGCAGAGGGTGATTGCCCCGCAGGGGCAAAGTGATTCAAATACCGCATAACACAACCGCTGCGGGGCAGGGCGGCGAGCCTTGCCCCGCAGATAATGAAGGAGCGTATCATGGAGTATTTTCCCGCACCGCTGGAGGCGCTGGTCGAACAATTTGCCCGTCTGCCGGGGATCGGTGGAAAGACCGCCCAGCGGCTGGCCTTTCATGTACTGAGCCTGCCGGAGGAGGACGCTCAGGCGTTTGCGGACGCCATCGTTACCGCCAAGCGCACCGTCACCTACTGCCCCGTATGCCGCAATTTTACCGCCGGGGGGCTGTGCCCTATCTGTTCCTCGCCCAAGCGGGACGATTCCGTGATCTGCGTGGTGGCGGACCCACGGGACGTGGCGGCCATGGAGCGGGGCCGGGAGTTCAACGGCAAATACCATGTGCTCCACGGCGTCATCAGTCCCATGAACCACGTCGGTCCCGATGACATCGCCATCAAGCCACTGCTGGAGCGGGTGGCTCAGGGCGGTGTGGAGGAGGTCATCATGGCCACCAACCCGGACACGGAGGGGGAGGCCACCGCCATGTATATCGCCCGGCTTTTAAAGCCCTTTGAGGTCAAGGTGACCCGGCTGGCCTATGGCATCCCCGTGGGCGGCCATCTGGAATTTGCCGATGATGCGACCCTGGCCCGGGCCTTGGAGGGCCGGAGGGAGCTTTGATTTTCTGCCTTCTGTGATTTCGCCGGGAATCGCAGTCGCTTTAAACCGATAAAATTGTGTACTTTTTTCGTCGCCCTTTGTTGACAGGGGTCTGCGGGTGTGTTACATTGTAACCATCTTGGAAAGCCTTATGAGATCAGGAGAGATACCTACTATGACTTCTGTTATGTTCTTCACCTATTACTACTTTACTATGCACGCATAGTAAGGGTAATTTGTGTTGCAATCAAAAGGGCCCCCCAAGCCGATTTTTGCGCCGCACAGGTTACGCCTGTGGGGCGTTTTTTCATTCATCACTTATCATCAAAAACAATTTATAGGAGGAAACCGTTATGATCGTTGCGTTGAAGCCGGGTGTTACCCAGGAAAGCCGTGAACAGCTGATGGATTGGCTCCAGAATCTGGGCCTGCACATCCATGTGTCCGAGGGCGAGTACCAGACCATTCTGGGACTGGTGGGCGACACCACCAAGGTGGATATGGACCTGGTAGCCAGTCTCGACATTGTGGATTCCGTAAAGCGGGTCACGGAGCCGTTCAAGTGCTGCAACCGCAAATTTCACCCGGAGGACACCGTGGTAGAAGTCGGCGACGTGAAGATCGGCGGCGGAAACTTCTGCGTCATGGCGGGTCCCTGCTCCGTGGAATCTGAGGAGCAGATCGTGGCGGTGGCCAAGGCGGTGAAGGCCTCCGGGGCCAATATGCTCCGGGGCGGTGCCTTCAAGCCCCGCACCTCTCCCTATGACTTCGCCGGCCTGAAGGCCGAAGGTCTGGAACTGCTGAAGATCGCCCGGCAGGAGACCGGTCTGCCCATTGTCACCGAGATCATGAGCGTGGTGGACCTGCCCCTCTTTGAGGATGTGGATGTATTGCAGGTAGGCGCACGGAATATGCAAAATTTCGACCTTTTGCGGGAGCTGGGCAAGCTTCGCAAGCCCATCCTCCTCAAGCGTGGCCTTGCCAACACCCTGAAGGAACTGCTGATGAGCGCTGAGTACATCATGGCCAGCGGCAACGAGCAGGTCATCCTCTGCGAGCGGGGCATCCGCACCTTTGACGATTACACCCGCAATACGCTGGACCTGGCGGCGGTGCCCATGCTCCACGAGCTGACCCATCTGCCGGTCATCGTGGACCCCAGCCACGCCACCGGCATCAACCGGCTGGTGGCCCCCATGGCTATGTCCGCCACCGCCTGCAATGCCGACGGCCTCATCATTGAGGTCCACAACGATCCCATCCACGCCCTGTGCGATGGCGCACAGTCTCTGCGGCCTGAGCAGTTTGACGTTCTGATGGGCAAGATCCGCGAGATCCGGAAGGTCGTGACGGCATGACCGTCGGGATCGTGGGCCTGGGGCTGATCGGCGGCTCCTTTGCCAAGGCCTACCACGAGGCAGGCCATAGGGTCCTGGCCTTTGACACGGATCAGTCCGTTTTCGACTTTGCCGTTCTTTCCGGCGTGGTGGACGGTCTCTTATCGGAGGAAAGTCTTTCCTCCTGCGACCTGATCCTGATCGCCGTCTATCCCTCCGCCGCTGTGGAGTATCTGCGGCAGCACGGCGCACATATCGGCCCGAAGCCGGTGGTCATCGACTGCTGCGGCACAAAGCGGCTGGTCTGCGACGCCTGCTTCCCGCTGGCGAAGGCATACGGCTTCACCTATCTGGGTGGACATCCCATGGCGGGCACCCACAACTCCGGCTTCAAGTACGCCACATCCACCATGTTCCACAACGCTCCTATGGTGCTGGTCCCGGCGGATCACAATGACATCGACCTGCTGAGTCGGGTCAAGGAACTGCTGGCTCCTGCGGGCTTTGGCCGGTTTTCCATTACCACGGCGGAACAGCATGACGAGATGATCGCCTTTACCTCCCAGCTGGCCCATGTGGTGTCCAACGCCTATATCAAAAGCCCCACGGCGGAACTGCACAAGGGCTTCTCCGCTGGCAGTTACAAGGATATGACCCGTGTAGCGTGGCTGGCCCCGGAAATGTGGGCGGAACTTTTTCTGGAAAACAAGGACTTTCTCATGGCGGAGCTGGATACCCTGATGGCAAACCTGCGCCAGTATCAGGATGCCATGGTACATAACGATCTCCCCGGCCTTGTCCGCCTGCTGGACGAGGGCCGGAAACGAAAAGAGGAGGTGGATGGCCGTTGACCACCATCCATATCGCGGCCTCCCGCGAGTATGACGTTGTCATTGAGCCGGGTCTGCTGACCCGGCTGGGGACTATGGCAGCGGAACTGGGCCTTGGCCGCCGGGCCGCCGTGATCTCTGATGACGCGGTGTTCGCCCTTTACGGCGCTGCCGCCGAAAAAGCTCTGACAGACGCCGGATTTCAAGTGGATCATTTCCTGTTCCCGCACGGGGAACAGCAGAAAAATCTTTCCACCTACGGACAGGTTTTGAATTTCCTCTGCGACCGCCGCTTCACCCGCAGCGATTTCCTCGTGGCATTAGGCGGCGGCGTGGTGGGGGATCTGGCAGGCTTTGCCGCCGCCACCTATCAGCGGGGAATTCCCTATATTCAGGTACCCACCACGCTGCTGTCCATGGTGGATTCCTCTGTGGGGGGCAAGACCGCCGTAGATCTGGATCACGGCAAAAATCAGGCGGGCTGCTTCTATCAGCCCTCTCTGGTGCTGTGCGACCCATCCCTGCTGAATACGCTGCCGGAGCGGGAATACCGGGCCGGGTGCGCCGAGATCATCAAATACGCCATGCTTTACAGTGAGGACTTTCTCCGGGAGCTGGAGGAAACCCCGGTGCGGGAGCAGTTCGAGCGGGTGATCTCCGTGTGTGTTGGCATGAAGCGGGACGTGGTCCGGGGTGATGAATTTGACCGGGGCCAGCGGGCACTGCTGAATCTGGGCCACACCGTAGGCCACGCCGTAGAGGCTTGCAGCGGCTTCACCCTGCTCCACGGGGAGGGGGTCGCCATCGGTATGGCCATCATCACCCGGGCCGCCGTGGAAAAAGGGCTTTGCGTCCCGGAGACGCTGCCCCGGCTGCTGGCCGTTTTGGAGCGGTATGGCCTCCCCACAGAGACCGACTATCCCCTGACTGATATTCTGGCGGCGGCAGAGGCCGACAAAAAGCGCACGGACGATGTGACCAAGTTCATCGTACCGGAGCGGGTGGGCCATTGCCGTGTGGAGCCGGTCCCGGCCGACGAGGTGGCCGGGTGGCTGAAGGCGGGAGGTCTGCGATGATCGAGATCCTTCAGCCCGGCTTCCGCACCGGAGCCGTTCACATCCCCGCCTCCAAATCTCAGGCTCACCGGCTGCTGATCTGCGCCGCTCTGAGCCAAAATGAGACGGTGATCCGCTGCCGTGGCATTTCCAGAGACATTGCCGCCACCGCGGACTGTCTCAATGCCCTGGGCGCTGAGATCTGGCTTCGGGGCGAAGAACTGACGGTGCGGCCCATCACCCAGAAGCCCCAGGGGACCCGTCATCTGCACTGTCAGGAGAGCGGCTCCACCCTGCGGTTTCTTCTGCCGCTGACCGGCGTTTTGGAAGCAGACGCCGTGTTCCACATGGAGGGGCGGCTGCCGCAGCGCCCCTTGCATCCGCTGGATCAGGTCCTGACGGATCACGGCATGACCATCCGCCAGAACCACGACCTGCTCTACTGCGGGGGACGGCTCCGCCCCGGTGAGTTTTCTCTGCCGGGGGATGTGTCCTCCCAATACATTTCCGGTTTACTGATGGCTCTGCCACTGTTGAATGAGGGCAGCGCCCTCACCGTTACCGGCGGACTGGAATCCGCCGCTTATGTCACCATGACGGAGGACACCCTCCGCCGGGGCGGCGTCTCTCTGCGGAAAACCGGGGGGACGTGGCACATTCCCGGCGGACAGCGCCTTCGTTTCCCGGACCGTCTCACCGCCGAAGGAGACTGGTCCAATGCCGCCTTCTTCCTGTGTATGGGCGCCTTGTCCCCGGAGGGCGTCACTGTTCACGGACTGGATCTGGCCTCCTCTCAGGGGGACCGGGCCGTTTTGAACATTCTGGCCGCCATGGGTGCGCGTGTTTCCACGGAGAACGGCTCCGTAACGGTTCGTCGGGGAGAATTGAAGGGCGTGGCCATCGACGCCGGCCCCATCCCCGACCTGATCCCGGTGCTGTGCGTCACTGCTGCCGGGGCGGAGGGGGACACCCAGATCTTCAACGCTGGACGGCTCCGTTTGAAAGAATCCGACCGGCTCCGCACCACGGCTCAATTGCTGACAGCTCTGGGCGGCAGTGTGGAGGAACAGCCCAACGGCCTTTTGATCCACGGCACGGGCCGTCTGCGGGGCGGCATTGCCGATTCCTGCGGCGACCATCGGATCGCCATGTCCGCCGCCGTGGCAGCCTGTCTGTGCGAAAGCCCGGTCACTGTGCAGGGCATGGCCTGCGTTTCCAAGTCCTACCCCCATTTCTGGGAAGATTTTGACGCGTTGAAAGGAGGGGGCCTGTGAGCCGGTACGGAGAATTTCTGCATCTGACCATCTTCGGCCAGTCCCATGCCCCGGCCATCGGCATGACCTTGGAGGGTCTGCCTGCCGGGGAGACTATCGACATGGATGCCCTCCAAGCTTTTCTGGACCGCCGTGCCCCCGGACAAAACGAGTGGTCCACCCCTCGGAAGGAGGCGGACCAGCCGGAATTTCTTTCCGGTCTGGTGGGGAACGTCACCTGCGGCGCGCCGCTTACCGCCATCATCCGCAACACCAACACCCGCTCCGGGGACTATGACGGCCTTTCCGTGGTGCCCCGCCCCGGCCACGCGGACTATACCGCCGGAGTGAAGTACGGCGGTCACGCAGATTTCGCCGGGGGCGGCGCATTTTCCGGGCGGCTGACAGCCCCCCTGTGCATCGCCGGTGGCATCTGCCTGCAATTGCTGAAAAAGCAGGGCATTGAAGTCATCAGCCGCATCGCCTCCATCGGCTCGGTGGAAGATGTCACTCCTCTGACCGTTTCCACGGCAGACAAGCCATTCCCGGTGGTAGATGACGCCGTAGGGGAGACCATGCGGGCAGAGATCGCCGCCGCCAAGGCGGAGAGTGACTCCGTTGGCGGCATCGTGGAATGTGCTGTGCTGGGTCTGCCCGTGGGACTGGGCGGACCGCTGTTTGACGGCATGGAGGGCCGTATTTCCTCCATCGTCTTCGGCATCCCCGCTGTGAAGGGCATCGAGTTCGGCATCGGCTTCGGGGCCGCGCGGCTCCGTGGCAGCGAAAATAATGACCCCTTTGTGGTGGAAAACGGCACGGTCAGAACCACAACCAATCACTGCGGCGGCATTTTGGGCGGCATCACCAACGGGATGCCCCTGACCTTCCGGGCAGCGTTCAAGCCTACGCCGTCCATTGCCAAGGAGCAGCAAAGCGTGAATTTGAACACCCTGACCCCGGAAATTCTCCGGGTCCGGGGCCGTCATGACCCTTGCATCGTGCCAAGGGCCGTTCCCTGTATCGAAGCCGCGGCGGCCATCGCCGTATACGACGCCCTGTTGGGCCAGTCTTAAAAGGGAGGAATCTCTATGGAACTCAGTGATTATCGTGCCCGGATCGACCAGATCGACCGCCAACTGGTAGAGTTGTTTGCCCAGCGGATGAACACCGCCGCCGGCATCGCCGCCTACAAGAAGGAGCACGGCCTGCCGGTGCTGGACCCTGTCCGGGAGCGGGAAAAGCTGCTGGATGTAGCGGCGCAGGCCCCGGAGGATATGCGGGATTACACCGCCTCTCTCTACACCATGCTGTTTGAACTGAGCCGCTGCTATCAGGGACGGCTGCTGGGGAGCACATCCCCACTGACCACGGAAATTCAGACCGCCATTGACCAGACGCCAAACCTGTTTCCCTCCAACGTGTCCGTTGCCTGTCAGGGTGTGGCGGGGGCCTATTCCCAGCTGGCCTGCGACAAGCTGTTCAAGCTGCCTCACATCATGTACTTCGCTTCCTTTGAGGCGGTGTTTGCCGCTATCGAAAGGGGATTGTGCCGCTACGGTGTGCTGCCGCTGGAAAACAGCACCGCCGGCAGCGTCAATGCCATTTACGATCTGATGATGAAGCACGATTTCCGCATCGTCCGCAGTGTGCGGCTGAAGGTGGACCACAATCTGCTGGTGAAGCCCGGCACCAAGCGGAGCGACATCACGGAGATCTACTCCCACCAGCAGGCCTTGAGCCAGTGCGAGCAGTATCTGCAGGCCTTCCCCGGTGTGAAGATCATCCCCTGTGAAAATACCGCCGTGGCCGCTCAGAAGGTGGCGGAGGGGGACGGCCACGCCGCCGCCCTGTCCTCCCGCTCCTGCATGAAGCTGTACGGGCTGGAATGCTTAGAGGCCGGGGTGCAGGATCAGGGCAGCAACTTCACCCGGTTCATCTGCATCTCCAAGAATCTGGAGATCTACCCCGGTGCGGACCGCACCAGCCTCATGGCGGTGCTGCCTCACGAGCCCGGCTCCCTGTGCCGGGTGCTCTCCCGGTTCTACGCCTTGGGCCTGAACCTGAACAAGCTGGAAAGCCGCCCCATGCCGGAGCGGAATTTTGAATTCATGTTCTACTTTGATCTGGAAACGCCGGTATACGCCCCGGAATTTTTGCAGCTCATGGGCGAGCTGCCCTCTCTGTGCGAGGAATTTTCCTATCTGGGCAGTTACAGCGAGGTGGTCTGATGCTGCGGTGCGGACTGCTGGGGGAAACGCTGGGCCACAGCTATTCCCCCATGATCCATCACGCGTTGGGGGAGTATGACTACCGGCTCTTTGAGGTCTCCAAGGAGGACTTGGATGCCTTTCTGTGCTCCGACCGCTGGGACGGCCTGAACGTCACCATCCCCTACAAGAAGGCGGTGGTGCCCTACTGCGTGGAGCTGTCCGAGGCGGCAGCAAAACTGCAAAGCGTCAACACCCTCGTCCACCGTCCTGACGGTACGCTGTACGGCGACAACACGGACCTGTTCGGCTTTCTCTACATGGTTCGCCGCAGCGGAATCGACCCCGCTGGAAAAAAAGCGCTGGTGCTGGGCAGCGGCGGGGCCTCCGTCACGGTGAAGGCCGCGCTGGAGCAACTGGGCGCTGAGGTTACCGTCATTTCCCGCAGCGGTCCGGACGATTATGACCATCTGGACCGCCACGCCGATGCCCAGATCATCGTCAACACCACCCCGGTGGGGATGTATCCCCATAACGGCGCGGCGGCGGTGGATCTGCGGCTGTTCCCTCAATGTGAAGGCGTGCTGGACATCGTTTATAACCCGGCACGGACCGCTCTGCTATTACAGGCAGAAGAGTTGGGGATTCCCCATGCAGGCGGGCTTTCCATGCTGGTGGCCCAGGCCAAGCGCTCCAGCGAGCAGTTCACCGGCACGGCCATCAGCGATGAAGCCTTGGGGCGGGTGGAGCGCACCGTGAACCACCGACTGCGGAACATCATTCTCATCGGGATGCCCGGCAGCGGCAAATCTGCCGTGGCCGCCGCTCTGGGCAATGCGCTGGACCGGGAGGTAGTGGAGGCTGACGAATTGATCGCCCAAAGGACTGGGATGTCCATCCCGGAGATCTTCGCCCGGTCCGGGGAGGAAACATTCCGAAAACTGGAAACAGAGATTCTGGCGGAGCAGGGCAAGCGCTCCGGCATCATCCTCTCCACCGGCGGCGGCTGCGTCACCCGGCCGGAAAACTACCCGCTGCTGCATCAAAACGGCACCATTTTCCGCCTGACCCGCGACCTTGCCAAGCTGCCCACGGAGGGCCGTCCCATTTCCCAAGCCACGGACCTCGCTCAGCTTTGCGCCCGCCGGGAGCCGCTGTACCGCCGCTTTGCCGATGTGACGGTGTCCAATGACGGGGCGCTGGAGGTCACGGTACAAACCATTAAGGAGGCGCTGCTATGAAACTTCTGGTCATCAACGGGCCCAATCTGAATCTACTGGGCCTGCGGGAGCCTGCCATCTACGGCAGCCAGAATTATGAGTCCCTGCTGGCCCTCATCCGCGCCGCCTGCGATGCCGAGGGCATCGAGGTGGGCTTTGCCCAGTCCAACCACGAGGGCGCCATCGTGGACGCCATCCAGGCGGCCTACGGCGTCTATGACGGCATCATCATCAACCCCGCCGCCTACACTCACACCAGCATAGCCATTCTGGATGCACTGAAGGCCGTGGCCATCCCTGCCGTGGAGGTCCACATCTCCGATGTGGACAGCCGGGAGCCGTTTCGGCAGGTCTCCTACGCCGGCATGGCCTGCGTCAAAACCTATAAAGGTCTGGGGTTCCAGGGCTATGTGGAGGCCGTGAAATTTTTGAAAGACTATCTCAGCAAGTGAGCAAGCGCGCCTCCTTTCGGGAGGCGCGTTTTTCTGCTTTCCGGGGTGCTTTACAACCCGTTGGAAATCCAGTATGATAAGGAAAAGCCGTAAATCACCAAGGGAGGTTCTCATGGATACACTGCTGCGTCAAATTCCAAAGGTGGACGATCTGCTCCGCCTGCCCGCCCTGAACACACTGGCGGCGGAGGCGGGGACCTCCGCCGTGACGGAGGCGGTTCGCCGGACGCTGGACCGGCTCCGCGCCGATATTCTGGTGGGGACCGTCACAGAGCTGCCCTCCACGGAGGCCCTCTGCGCTCAAATCAGCGCGTCGTGCCGGGCATCCCGCCTGCCCTCCCTCCGGGGCGTTATCAATGCCACCGGGATCGTTCTGCACACCAATCTGGGCCGGGCCTGCCTGAGTGACCGCGCGTTAGCGGCAGCGAGAGGGGTCTCTCAGGGCTATTCTACCTTGGAATATGACCTGACAGCGGGGGAGCGGGGGCAGCGGTACGCCCATGTAGAGCCGCTTTTGTGCCGCCTTACCGGGGCGGAGGCCGCCATGGTGGTAAACAACAACGCGGCGGCGGTGCTGCTGATTCTCTCCGCCCTCACCGCCGGAGGAGAAGTCATTACCTCCCGTGGAGAACTGGTGGAGATCGGCGGCTCTTTCCGGATGCCGGACGTGATGGCCGCCTGCGGCGCGGTGCTCCGGGAGGTTGGTTCCACCAACAAGACCCGCCTTTCCGACTACGCCAACGCCATCAGCGAGCAGACCCGCGCCCTTTTGAAAGTCCACACCAGCAATTACCGCATCGTGGGCTTTACGGAAAGCGTGTCCTCCGCCGCCTTAGCGGAGCTTGGCCGCTCCCGCAGCATTCCGGTCATTGAGGACTTGGGCAGCGGCTGTCTTGTAGATCTGGCACCCTTGGGCCTCCGGGATGAGCCGACGGTTCAAGCGTCCGTAAAGGCCGGAGTGGATGTATTATCCTTCTCCGGGGACAAGCTGCTGGGTGGTCCCCAAGCGGGGATTATCGTGGGCAAGCGGCACTATATCGACCTTTTGAAGCGTCACCCTCTGGCCCGCGCCCTGCGGGTGGACAAGCTGACGCTGGCCGCCTTGGAAGCAACTCTGCAAGCGTATGCGGACGGCACCGCCCTTCAGGAGATTCCGGTGCTCTCCATGCTGGCCCAAACACCGGAGGAACTGCGCCAGCAGGCAGAGTCGCTCTGTCGCCGTCTGGGGGAGATCGGCGTGACCGCCGAGGTGGTTTCCACGGAAAACCCGGTGGGGGGCGGGGCAGTCCCCACCCAGACGCTGCCCTCCTTCGCCGTGGCTGTCGCCCCAAGGGACAGCGCCGCCGCACTGGAAACGCAGCTGCGGCAGCGGCCTGTCCCCATCATCGTCCGCATTGCCCATGACCGGTGTCTGCTGGATATGCGGACTTTGTTCCCGGCGGATCTTGACGAGATCCTTCAGGCTTTTCGGGAGACCGCTTCATGAAACACGTCATCATCGGCACGGCGGGCCATGTAGATCACGGCAAAACCGTTCTGGTCAAGGCGCTCACCGGCACCGATACGGACCGCCTGGCGGAGGAAAAGCGCCGGGGCATTACCATCGAGCCGGGGTTTGCCAGACTGGACTGGCCGGACGGCACGCAAGCAGGGATCGTGGATGTGCCGGGCCACGAAAAATTCATCAAAAATATGCTGGCCGGGGCGGGGGGCATTGATCTTGCCATGCTGGTCATCGCCGCGGACGAAGGCGTTATGCCCCAGACCGTAGAGCATCTGGATATTCTGTCTCTCTTGGGCGTCCAAGGCGGCTTGGTGGTGTTGACCAAGGCGGAATTGGTAGATGATGACTGGTTGGAACTTGTTCGGAGACAGGCGTTGGAGCTGACCGAGGGCACCTTTTTAGAGGGCGCGCCCATTCTGTCAGTCTCCGCCGTCACCGGTCAGGGAATCCCGGAACTGCGGGACGCCCTGTACCGCTTGGTACAGGAGGCGCGGGAAAAAAGCGCGCTGGCACCCTTCCGGCTTCCCATTGACCGGGTCTTTTCCGTGGACGGCTTCGGCACCGTAGTCACCGGCACCCTTACTGAAGGGGCTGTCCGGGTGGGGGACGCTGTGGAACTGGTCCCCTCCGGGCTGCAAAGCCGGGTGCGGACCTTGCAGGTCCACGGCGAAAGCGTAGACGCCGCCTATGCCGGTCAGCGGGCGGCACTCAACTTGACAAATCTGCAAAAAACAGAGGTCCACCGGGGGGATGCGGCGGTAAGACCCGGCAGCGTCCGGCCTTCCCGGATGCTGGATGTGCGGCTCCGGTGTCTGGAAAGCGCCAAACGCACGGTTTTGAACGGCTCCCAGGTCCATCTGTACCACGGGACCTCCGTTCATTTGGCAAAGGCGGTGCTGCTGGACCGTGACGAGCTGCGCCCCGGAGAAAGCTGCCTTGCCCAGCTGCGGCTGACGGAGCCAATGGCCGTCAAGCAGGAGGACCGGTTTGTCATTCGATTTTACTCTCCGGTGGAGACCATCGGCGGCGGAACGGTGCTGGACCCCCGGCCCCTTCGCCACAAACGGCATGACCCGGCGGTGCTGGACAGCCTAGTTCTCCGGGAACAGGGCTCCGGCAGTCAACGGCTGCTGCAAGCTGCGGAGGAATTCGGTGTTTCACTGCCGGATAGCAGCCAGTTAGCGGAGCGTTCCGGTCTGGACACTGGTACTGCTGTATCCTTGCTGGCAGACCTGCTGAATCAGGGAAAGCTGGCGGAGCCGCTGCCGGGCCGCTACGCGGCGGCCTCGGCGCTGGACACCCTCTGGGGCCGCTGCCGGGAATTGCTGTCCGCCTACCACCAAAAGCACCCCCTTCACGCCGGGATGCCCGCCGCCGAGCTGCGGCAAAAGCTGTTCCGGCAGATCACTCCCGCTGAGGGCGATGCGCTTTTGGAGGTTTTTCGGGCGGAGGGGCGGATGAAACGCGCCGAAAACCGTTGGGCGCTGGCAGAGTTTTCCATTCGGCTCACCAAGCGGCAAACCGCCCTCCGGGACGCGTTGTTGGAGCGTTTTCTCCGAGATGGCCCGGAGCCGGACACCGTTGAAGCGGTGCTGGACAGTATTCCTCCGGAGCGCCGGGAGGAGGCTCGTCAGATGCTGGAAAGCCTGCTCACCAGCGGAGAGCTGGTACGGCTGTCACCGGAGCTGTGCTGGCACCGGGAGGTGTTCCAAAAGGGGCTGGATATCTTGCGGACGCTGTGTGCTGACCACGGCGCTGTCACGCTGGCAGAGGTCCGGGACGCTTTCGACACCACCCGGAAATACGCTTTGCTGTTTTTAGAAGCCTGCGACCGACGGCAGATCACGGTTCGAGAGGGCGACTGCCGCCGCCTGAAGCTCAAATTTCATGACTGACATACCGCCGGAGCGTTGCTCCGCTTCGGCGGTGGTCAGCTTCAAAGGAAATATGGGAGCAGATAGGTGCTGGTGTGCCTCCCGGTCTTCAAAACCGGTGCGGACGGCGAACAGCCGCCTGGATGAGTTCGATCCTCATATGCCCCCGCCAAAACCAGCCTGCCGCCCTTTGGGGCGGCGGGCTGGTTTATTATCTGCGCCTGTTCCGGCCGAATCAGTTGAAAAAGCGGTGGGCAACGCCCACCGCTTTTTAATAAGCTTTTTAGTCCCGGACCTTGTCGAATACATCCGTAATGCTCTTGTCAGGCGCGGGGGTAGCCAGAGAGACCACCACCAGCACGATGCAGTTGACGATGAAAGCAGGCATCAGCTCATAGATGTCCCAGATGCCGCCCAGAGGCCGGACGCAGAACTTCCATGCGAAGATCATCAGACCGCCGGCCACCAGACCTGCCAGCACACCCTGACGGTTGCTGCGTCTCCAGAAAAGGGCGAACAGCACAGCGGGGCCAAAGGTTGCGCCGAAGCCGGCCCATGCGAAGGAGACGATCTTGAACACGTTGCTGTTGGGGTCCGCCGCCAGGAAGATGGCGATAAACGCGATCACCACCACCGTCAGACGGGCGGCCAGCATATTCTGCTTGGAAGTCAGCTTGACGCCGAACACATCCTGCAATACGTTTTCAGAAAACGCGGAGGCTGCCGCCAAAAGCTGAGAGTCCGCCGTGGACATGGTAGCCGCCAGAATGCCCGCCAGAATGCAGCCAGCCACAATGGCAGGCAGCAAACCGTAAGAGGAAAGCAGGTCAGACAGCCGGACAATGACCGTCTCCGTGGCGCTGCCCTCCAGCATGGGGATGCGCCCCACATTGGACACGGCATGGCCCACGATGCCAATAAACACGGCCACGGCCATGGAGATCACCACCCAGATGGAGGCGATCCGGCGGGAGATTTTCAGCTCATCCTCGTGGCGGATGGCCATAAAGCGCACCAGAATGTGGGGCATGCCGAAGTAGCCAAGGCCCCAGGCCAGCATGGAAACAATGCGGATCAGACCGTAAGGCTCCGCCTGGCCGGAGGCGGCGTTATAGGTCTGACCAAAGCTCAGAAAACCGGGAAGGCTGCTGGCATGAGCCAGCACAGCATCCATACCGCCGGCCTGCACAATGCCGAACACCACGATGACGCACAGGGCGACGGTCATAATCACAGACTGGATCAGGTCCATAGTGGCGACAGCACTGAAGCCGCCCACGGAGGTATAGCTGATGATGACGATGGCGCCCACGATCACGGAGAGCATATAATTCCAGCCGAACAGACTGTTGAACAGCTTACCGATCGCCGCCAGGCCGGAGGCCACATAGGGCACGAAGAACACCAGGATGATGAGAGAGGCGATACCCATAATGATGGGCTTTTTCTCCCCGTAGCGCTTGGAGATAAAGCTGGGGATGGTGATGGCGTCCAACTCCACGCTGTAACGCCGCAGGCGGCGGGCTACCAGCAGGAAATTCAGGTAGGTGCCGATGGCAAGGCCGATGGCGGTCCAGCTTGCGTCCGCCACGCCGCTGAGATAGGCGAGGCCAGGGATACCCATAAGCAGATAGCTGCTCATATCGCTGGCCTCCGCGCTCATGGCCGTGACCAGGGGGCCCATGCCCCGGCCGCCGAGGTAAAAGCCTTCAGCGCTCTTCTTGCTTCGTTTACCGATCATCACGCCGGTGAAAATCACCAGACAGAGATACAAAATGATCGTTGTCATGATCGCGATCTGTGCGGATGTCATACAATACTCTCTCCTTTAACACTTCAATGCTTGGTATCATACCACAACGCAAACAAGAATGAAATACAGAACGCCGTATAGAATCAATTCTATACGGCGTTTCTTATAATATCAGATTTTTCTTTATATTTCAACAGTTTTATACTGTACAGAAAGATGGAATACTTGAAAAACAAAAAATAAGATTTATTCTCCGACTCGGAAACTCTCCAAAAACAGGGGCGTCATCTTCTCCGCATAGGCCACCAGCGAGTAGTCTCCGCCGCACAGACACCAGTCGTAAAGCTGCGCCCGTTCCCACATGGCGAAGGCCCGGACGATCTCCTCCTGAGCCAGACCGGGGCGGAATTCGCCCCGCTCCGCACCCTGACGGACGATCTTTTTCAGCAAGCGGAAGTAGACCCGGCTCCGGTCCAGCAGGTGCTTTTCTCCCCGCGCCAGCAATTGGGTGGACAGCAGACGGGTCAGCAGGTCGATGGACACGCTGGACTCGATCATCACATACAGCTCATGGTTGATATAGGCCAGCGTCTCGATGGCACCCTTCTCCGGGTCCAGCGTGGGCATCAGGTCCTCGTATTTTTCGTCGAACACATAGGCCAAGGTGCCCATCAGGGCGTCCTTGCCGTCAAAATAATGGTAGAAGGAGCCTTTGGAGGTGCCGGATTCAAAAACGATATCCTCTACTGTGGTGCCGTCATATCCCTGCTCATAAAAGAGCTTCCAAGCGGCGGAGATGATCCGTCCCCGGGTATTGCGGCTGTTTCGTTTTGCCATGGCGTTGTCCTCCCTGCAATGTAGCTGTGAAAATTTTACAATGAAACCCGGCAAAAAGCAAGGGCCGGGGCCGGAACGGTCCGCTTTTGGGCAGATGTTTACACTTTACCCATTGAACCCGGCGGTTCCACACCGTATAATGGAGAAAAACGAACGATCACCGGGAGAACCCTCCCGCAGCCATATTTGAAAGGAGAATTCTATGGAAACCATGCTGAACGTCACCGTGAACGGCACGATACACCAGTATCCCTACGGAACCACTTACCGCGCCATCGCCGCGGAATTTCAGGAGAACTATCCCCACCAGATCCTGCTGGTGAACCGGGACGGCAAGCTCCGTGAGCTGCAAAAGACCGTGAAGCGGGACTGCTCCCTCTCCATGGTCACCGCCGCCGACAAGCCGGGCCGCCAGACCTATGAGCGCAGCGCCATTCTCCTGATGCTCAAGGCATTTTATGACGTGGTAGGCCGGGAGCAGGTGGAGCACGTCCGGGTGGAATTTTCCCTGAGCAATGCTCTGTTCTGCCGGGCCAGAGGCAGCTTCACGTTGGATAACACCCTGCTGCACCGGATTGAGGACCGGATGCGGGAGCTGGTCCGTCAGGTTCTGCCCATCGAAAAGCAGTCTGTGGATATCGAAGACGCCGCAGCCTTTTTGACAGAAAACGGCATGGAGGATAAGGCCCGGCTCCTGAAATACCGCATCAGCTCCCGGGTCAATCTTTACACGTTGGACGGCTTCACTGACTATTTCTACGGCTACATGGTACCGGACACCGGTTATCTTCAGTGGTTTGCTCTGGAGCTGTTTGAGGATGGCTTCATCCTCCGCCTGCCGTCGCTGGAGGAACCGGAGCAGGTGGGTAAGTTCACGCCCTCTATGAAGGTGTTTCAGGCCATGCATGACGCCGAGGATCGCTCCGCCGCCATGTATATCTCCAACGTAGGGGAGATGGATAACATGATTGCTGAAGGCAACGCCACCCAGTTGATTTTGGCCCACGAAGCCCTGATGGAAAAGCGAGTGGGTGACATTGCCGAGGAGATCGCACGGCGGAAGGACGTCCGCTTCGTGATGATCGCCGGTCCCTCCTCCTCCGGCAAAACCACCTTCTCCCACCGCCTGTCCACCCAACTGATGGCCTGCGGCCTGCGGCCCCATCCCATCGCCACAGACAACTACTTCCGCAACCGGGAGGACACCCCCAGAGATGCCAACGGCCAGTACGATTTTGAGGGACTGGGCGCTATGGACGTGGAGCAGTTCAACAGCGATATGAGCCGTCTGCTGAAGGGCGAAACGGTGGATATGCCCACCTTCAACTTCAAAAAGGGCGTCCGGGAATACAACGGTGAAAAGCTGACGCTGGGAGACGGCGACGTACTGGTGATCGAGGGCATCCACTGCCTGAACGACGAATTTTCCCACTCTCTGCCTAAGGAGAGCAAGTACAAAATTTACATCAGCTGCCTGACCACCCTGAATATCGACGATCACAACCGCATTCCCACCACCGACGCCCGGCTGCTCCGCCGCATTGAACGGGACGCCCGGACCCGGGGCTACGGTGCTCAGGCCACCATCAAAATGTGGCCCTCCGTCCGCCGGGGCGAGGAACAGAACATCTTCCCCTATCAGGACAGCGCCGATACGGTGTTCAACTCCTCCCTCATTTACGAAACTGCCCTGCTGAAGCCCTATGTGCAGCCGCTGCTGTTCGGCGTCCCCCGGGGCAGCGACGAATATCTGGAAGCCAAGCGGCTCCTGAAATTCCTGGACTACTTCCTGCCAGTCCCGGCAGATGACGTACCCCAAACCTCCCTGATGCGGGAATTTGTAGGCGGCGGCATTTACAAGACGTGATCTCCATTTGCAGACAACTCCATCCGATCCCCGGCGGACACACTCTGTGTCCGCCGGGTTTTTCTGCTGGAAACCCGGATTTTTTTAAATTTCCTCTTGACAATGGAAATGCGCCGCCGTATAATCCCATTAACCTACTTGATTGGTTGTATTTATTCGCTCAGAAAAGAGGATTTCCATGAATCGTATGACACCAGGCTTCCGATGTTGTCAGGAATGATCCGTTTTCCATTTCTCAATAAATCATTCTACAACATAAAAAGGAGATCATCTTATGTCTCGTATCTATACCGCCGCCGATCAGTTGATCGGCCATACCCCCTTGCTGGAGCTGACCCATCTGGAACAGGAATTTGGTCTGAAGGCTAGAATCGTGGCCAAGCTGGAATATTTCAATCCCGCCGGCAGCGTGAAAGACCGCATTGCCAAGGCCATGATCGATGACGCTGAGGCCAAGGGCCTTTTGAAGCCCGGTTCTGTCATCATTGAGCCCACCAGCGGCAACACCGGTATCGGTCTGGCCTCCGTAGCCGCCGCCCGGGGCTACCGGATCATCATCGTCATGCCGGAAACCATGAGCGTGGAGCGCCGTCAGATCATGAAGGCCTACGGCGCGGAGCTGGTTCTCTCCGAAGGCTCCCAGGGCATGAAGGGCGCCATTGCCAAGGCCAACGAGCTGGCAAAGGAGATTCCAAACAGCTTCATTCCCGGTCAATTCGTAAATCCCGCCAACCCCAAGGCCCATTTTGAGACCACCGGCCCGGAGATCTGGGCGGATACGGACGGTCAGGTGGATGTGTTCGTAGCCGGCGTAGGCACTGGCGGCACCCTGACCGGTGTGGGTCAGTTCCTCAAGAGCAAAAATCCCGCCGTGAAGATGGTGGCCGTGGAGCCTAAGAGCTCCCCCGTCCTCAGCGAGGGCCACGGCGGTGCTCACAAGATCCAGGGCATCGGCGCAGGCTTTGTCCCCGACGTACTGGACACCAAGGTGTATGACGAGATCATTCCCGTGGAAAATGAGGACGCTTTCGCCACCGGCAAGCTGATCGGCAAGCGGGAGGGCGTGCTGGTGGGCATCTCCTCCGGCGCCGCTGTATGGGCCGCCGTGCAGCTGGCCAAACGGCCGGAATTTGAAGGCAAGACCATTGCCGTTCTTCTGCCAGATACCGGCGACCGCTATCTCTCCACTCCGCTGTTTCAGGATTGATTTTTCTTCTCTTTTCCTTTTTCTTCTCTGATCCTCTCTCTTAAATAATGGATAAGCGCCGCGGCTGAGCTGCGGCGCTTATCCATATATCGGTAAAAAACACCGGCGGTCTGATGACCGCCGGTATCGTTTATTCGCTGATGTCGCGGGTAGCGTAGGCGTTCAGGTCCATGCCCGCCGTATGGCCCGCCAGATATTCGTAATACCCCTGTGCGCCGATCATGGCACCGTTATCGCCGCACCACCGCAGCGGCGGCAGATACAACCGGCAACCGGCTTTTTCGCAGGCCCGCTCCAGGTCCGCCCGAATGACGGAGTTGGCCGCCACGCCGCCGGCGGCGGCAATCACCGTGCGTCCGGACTGCTTTGCGGCTTCCATGACGCGGGGGACCAGCGTATCGCTGACAGCCTGGGCGAAGTCACGTGCCAGTGCCGGGGCATCCAGCGGTTCGCCCACCTGCTCGGCGTGATGGGCCAGATTCACCACAGCCGTTTTCAGGCCGGAAAAGCTCATATCCAGCGGGGCACCCTCCACATGGGAATGGGGCAGGGTGTAGACACCGCCCCTGGACTGCTGGGCCAGCTTGTCCATAGGCGCGCCGCCGGGGTAAGGCAGACCCAGCACCCGGGCCGCCTTGTCAAAGCATTCCCCCGCCGCATCGTCCCGGGTCGCACCCAAAATTTCCAGATCCGTATAATCCCGGACGTCCACGATCAGGGTGTTGCCCCCGGAGATGGCCAGCGCCAGGAAGGGTGGCTTCAGCTCCGGGAAAGCCAGATAGTTGGCGGCGATATGGCCCCGGACATGGTGCACCGGGATCAGAGGCACCCCAAGGCCGTAGGCCACGGATTTGGCAAAGCTCAAGCCCACCAGTACGGCCCCGATGAGACCGGGGGCGTAGGTGACGGCCACGGCGTCAATGTCCTGCCGGGTGCAGCCGGCGTCCGCCAAGGCTTTTTCTGTCAGGGCCGCGATCACTTCAACATGCTTGCGGGAGGCCAGCTCCGGCACCACGCCGCCGTACAGGGCGTGGAGGTCCGCCTGAGAGGCAATGGCATCGGACAACACCCGCCGTCCGTCCTCCACCACCGCCACGGCGGTCTCATCGCAGGAGGATTCAAAGGCTAAAATCTTCATAGCAATGCTTCTTTCTCCAAAAGATCGGCGTTCTCCGCCTTACTGCTGCCAGGGCACCTTTGGCCCCGGTGCCGCCTTGGGATCAAAGGGAATCCGAACATATTTGTGGTACTTGTCCGCAGAGAAGGTATTCTCATAGACGAACCGGTGCTCTTCCATCAGCGCAACGTCATCCACCGGGCCGCCGGCGAGATACAGGGTCTTGTAGTGGACGCCGAACATCTCCGTATCATACCCGGCGGTCCGCAGACCGCACCGGGCATAGAACCCCAACCGCCGCCGGGCCATCTCCGGGTCCGGCGCGTCCTCCGGAGCTTCCGACTCTCCGAAGATCACCGTGTCCGCCTCCCGCTCCCGCAGCTTCTCCAGGATGGATGCACCGACGCCGCCGTTGCGGCGGATACTGGAAACACACAGGTAATCCAGCAGTGCCCAGCCGGGATGTCCCAGCCAGAGGAATGCCTCGCCTACGATATTGTCTCCGTCAAACAGGCAGTAGGGCTTGTACCAGCCCTCCGTCCAACTCTTCTCAATATTCCGCAGGGGTTTTAATTCCGCTGTGGGAAACGCTTCCTTCAGGTCCCGGTCATAAATCGTCCTCAGTTGTTCAACTGACGGGATTCTCAGTTCCATGCTGTTCAAACTCCCTTGTCATAATGATGGCATCCTCCCGGGGATGCTCATAGTAATTCTTGCGCCGGCCCACGCCCCGGAAGCCCCGGCTGCCGTACAGGGCGATGGCGGGGTAGTTGGAGGCCCGGACCTCCAGTGTCAGAAATGCCAGGTGGTTGGCCTGAGCAAAGTCAAGAAACACTTGCAGCAGCTTTCCGGCAACGCCTTGCTTCCGGCAGTCCGGCCGGACAGCCACATTGGTGATATAACCCTCGTCCAGCACCGCCTGCAAACCGGCGTAGCCCGCCACCTTGCCGTTATCATCCAGGGCCACCAGAAAGGCGGAAAGGTAGTTGTCCAGTTCCTCTGCCAGCATATTCCGGCTCCAGGGCGTGGTGAAGCAGATCCGTTCCAGCTCCGCCACTTCATCCAGATGGTCCGCCGTCATAGGCACGATGCGGACATGCAGATTTTTCTCTTCCATCGTATGTTACTCCTTATCCCTTGGCTTCCAGCCAGTTGCGGCCCCAGTGGGCCTCCGCCGTCAGGGGGACGGACAGGTGGGCCACCTGCTCCATTTCCTCCTCCAGCAGCTTTGCCGCAGCCTCTGCCTGCGGCTCCGGGCACTCCACAATCAATTCATCGTGAACCTGCAAGACCAGCTTGGCCTCCGGCAGTTCCTTTTTCAGCCGCTTCTCCACAGCCACCATAGCCAGCTTCATAATATCCGCCGCCGTGCCCTGAATGGGCATATTCAGCGCCACCCGCTCCCCGAAGGAGCGCATATTGAAATTGGAGGAGCGGATCTCCGGCAGCTCCCGCCGCCGGTGGAACAGTGTTTCCACATACCCCTGCTCCTTGGCCTTTGCCACCACATCATCCATATACTTCCGCACACCGGGGAAGGTGGCGAAATAGGCCTCCATATACGCCTTGGCCTCCGCCACCGTCACGCCGATGTCCTGACTGAGGGAAAAGGCGGAGATGCCGTAGACGATACCGAAGTTCACGGCTTTCGCCCGGCGGCGCATCTCGTGGGTCACATCGCCGGGGGCCACATGGAACACCTGGGCCGCCGTGGCGGTGTGGATGTCCGCGCCGGTGGTGAACGCCGCCCGCATAGCCTCGTCCCCGGAAATGTGGGCCAGCAGCCGCAGCTCGATCTGAGAGTAGTCCGCGTCCACTAAGACGCAGCCCTCCGCCGGAATAAACATCCGGCGAATTTCGCTGCCAAGGTCCGTCCGGGTGGGGATATTCTGCAAATTCGGCTCCGTGGAGCTGAGCCGCCCGGTGGCGGTAACGGTCATCTGGAACCGGGTGCGGATGCGCCCATCCGGGTCCAGGGCCTTCAAAAGGCCCTCAGCGTAGGTGGACTTCAGCTTGGCGTACTGTCGGTATTCCAGCACCGCCCCCACGACGGGGGCCTCATAGCGCAGCTTTTCCAGCACGTCGGCATTGGTGGACCAGCCGGTTTTCGTTTTCTTGCCGTGGGGCAGGCCCAGCCTGCCAAATAAAATTTCACCCAGCTGCTTGGGGGAGTTGATGTTGAATTCCTCCCCGGCCATGTTGTAAATGTCCTGTTCCAGAGCGGCGGCCTTTTCGGAGAGCATCTCCCCGAAGGACACCAGCGCCCCCTTGTCCACCCGGCAGCCAGCCAGTTCCATTTCCGCCAGCACCCGGCACAGCGGCAGCTCCGCCGTGGCGTACAGATCCCAGAGGTCCAGCTCCTTCAACTTGGGGGCCAGCACTCCGTACAGGGCGTCCACGGCGCTGGTGTAGCTGTGGAAGGCAGCCTCCGCCGCCGTCACATCCCCCAGCAAGGAGAAGGCATCCGGTTCCAGATGAACCGGCTTTACCAGCTCCGTGTGGAAATACCCAGCGAACAGCTGACCGATTTCATATTTGCCGCTGGTGGCGTCCACCAGATAGGCGGCCAGAGCGGTGTCGAACATGAAGCCCTCTGCGTTTAGGCCGTTTTCCAGCAGCGTCCGCATGAGGTCCTTGACGTTATGGCTCACTTTTTTAATGTCGGCGGCGAACAGGGCGTTCAGCAGCGCGTTCCAGTCACCGGTGTAGCGCTTGAAGAAAAATTCCGCCGACAGGGCGGTATCCGCCCCGGTATCGCAGTCCGCAATGACCCCGGAGAGGTCCGGCAGGGCCAGCACCGTCACATGATCCGCCTTGCGGAACAGTTCCAGCACCTCCCGGGCACGGGATTCCTCCGTGATCCGCTCCACCGTCACGGTGACGTCCGGCGCGGCATCCGCCGGGGCCGCTTCCTCTGGACGCAGGCCCATTTTTTCAATCAGCTTGGAAAATTCCAGCTTCAAAAACAGGGGATACGCCGCCGGTGTCGGCTCCTGCACCCGGTTTTTCGCAGGGTCGAAGGACAGCGGCGCATCGGTGACGATGGTGGCAAGCCAGTAGGAATGGCGGGCGGCCTCCTCTCCCGCCGTCAGCTTTTTGATGGCGGCGGGCTTGGCGTCGATATCCGGAAGCTTTTCATAAATGGCGTCCACGCTGCCATATTTTTGAATAAGATCCATAGCGGTCTTTTCACCCACCCCCGGTACGCCGGGGATATTGTCGGAGGTGTCTCCCATGAGGGCCTTCAGGTCGATCATGTGGATGGGCGCAAAGCCGTACTGCTCCCGGAAGGTCTCCGGGGTCATGTCCTTGGTGGTGGTCTGGCCCATACGGGTGGACACCAGTTTCACCTTGGTGTGGTCGGTGATAAGCTGGAGGGAATCCTTATCTCCCGTCACCACTACGCAGTCCCAGCCCGCTGCCTCGCATTTCCGGGAAATGGTGCCGATCAGATCATCGGCCTCCCAGCCCTCCATTTCATAACGGGGGATATTCAGGGTATCCAGCACCTCTTTCAGCACCGGCACCTGCATCCGCAGCTCCTCCGGCATGGGCTTCCGGGTGGCCTTGTACGCCTCGTCCGCCTTGTGGCGGAAGGTAGGGGCGTGGAGGTCGAAGGTGACGCACAGGGCATCCGGCTGTTCTTCCTCCTTCAAGCGCAGCAGCGTGGTGAGAAAGCCGAACACGGCGTGGGTGTACAGCCCCTCCCGGTTAGTCAGGGGGCGGATGCCGTAATAGGCCCGGTTGATGATGGAGTTGCCGTCAATGACCATGCACTTCATGGAAAAACCTCCGGAGTTTTTTGACATAGTTAAATTTATTATAGCCTCTTTTCCGCTGTTTCGCAATGGATTTCCCGCGAAAAACCGGTTAAGACGCCCGGTTTCCCCCGCCTGTCAAATTCTGCCGAAAATCCGGATAAAATTTCGGCGGGAAACCGCCGTCTCTTCTATGGACAAATCAGTTTTTTTCAAGTATACTGCTCCCAAGAACAACAGATATTACATTTCGTTATGTCTGATATAAGCAATTCCGATTTCTGTTAAATTTATAGAAGGAGTGGTACTATGCCGGAAAGCTATGCTGGAAAGATCAACCGAAAGCTGCTGAAAAAGCAGCGGATCATCGCGGCCGCCGCCGGACGGGAGCCTGCGGATCTGGTGCTGAAAAACGCCACCTTTGTCAACGTGTTCTCCAATGAACTGTCCACCATGGACATTGCCGTGGCGGAAGGTCTGATCGTGGGCATGGGAAGCTATCAAGGCCGGTCTGAGGTGGACTGCACCGGCAAGATCGTTCTCCCCGGTTTCCTGGACGCCCACATTCATCTGGAAAGCTCCTTGGTCAGTCCCACGGAGTTCGTGAAGGCCGTCCTGCCTCACGGAACCACCACGGTGGTAACGGATCCCCACGAGATCGCCAACGTTATGGGGACCGACGGCATCGAGTATATGCTGCAGGCCACAGAGGACCTGCCGGTGGACGTGCGGTTCATGCTGCCCTCCTGCGTCCCCGCCACGCCGCTGGACGAGTCCGGGGCCATTCTGGACTATCGGGCCATCGACAGCTTCTATGACCATCCCAGGGTACAGGGCCTTGCGGAGATGATGAACTTTGTGGGCGCCATCAACGGCGACGAGCAGACCGTGGAGAAGATCGTGGCGGCACAGGCCCACCACAAAAAGATCGACGGCCACGCCCCGGACCTTCAGGGCAACGACCTCAACGCCTACATCGCCGCCGGCGTCTACTCCGACCACGAGTGCCATGATGTGAAGGACGCCATCGCCAAGCTGGAGCGGGGCCAGTTCATCATGATCCGGGAGGGTACCGCCGCCCGGAATCTGGAGGCATTGATGCCCCTGCTTACTGGCAAGTACGCCGACCGCTGTATGTTCTGCACCGACGATAAGCACCCCAATGACCTGCTGGAAAAGGGCCACATCGACTACATTGTAAAGAAAGCCATCTCTCTGGGTGCCGACCCCATCACCGCAGTCAAGGTGGCCTGCCACAACGCCGCCCGGTACTTCCTGCTGAACAATCGGGGCGGCATTTCCCCCGGCTATCTGGCAGACTTCGTCATCATTGACAATTTCCAGAACTTCAACATCGAGCAGGTCTACAAGAAGGGCGTTCTCATGGTGGATCACGGCGAGATTCAGGATTTCCCATCCCCGGAGATCGAGCCGTATCTGGTGGAGCGGGCTCACAAGACCTTCCATGTGGCGGCCCTCACCGCCGAGGACTTCGCCGAGAAGCGTCCCCGGGGCATCATCGGTATGGTGGACGGCGAGATCACCACGGTGGACGCCGGGTACTCCGACCGCATCGATGTGGAGTACGATGTGCTGAAGATCGCCGTGGTGGAGCGGCACAAGAACACCCATCACATCGGCATCGGCTACATTCAGGGCTACGGCCTGAAATCCGGCGCGGTAGCCACCTCCATCTCCCACGATTCCCACAACATCATCGTGGTGGGCACCAACGAGACGGATATGGCCGCCGCCGTCAACCGGGTAGTGGAGCTGAACGGCGGCATCGTGGTGTGGGACGGCGGACAGAGCGTGGCGGAGGTGCCTCTGGCCATCGCCGGCATCATGAGCGACGAGCCGCTGGTCACGGTGAACGAAAAGCTGGAAACCGCCAAGGATGCCGCCCACAAGCTGGGCGTGAACCCCGGCATCGATCCCTTCATGACTCTGAGCTTCATGGCCCTGCCGGTGATTCCCTCCCTCCGCATCACCACCCGGGGCGTGTTCGATGTGACCACCCAGAGCTACGTTTAAATAGTCATATAAAAACAGGCTTCCGTAAAACGGAAGCCTGTTTTTATGTATATGAAGCACCCTCCTGTCCCGTATCACCGGTAGAACCGATGGCAGCCGATGGTCTGCTGATAGGGTCGGTTGGCGTTGATCCACGTCCCCTGCGAGAGGGCCGGGGCGTAGAAATACAGGGCGGAGCCGACAACATTTTCCCCGTCCAGCGCCCGCTTGGCGGCCTCCACCGACTGTGAGGTAGGCGGCAGGTAGATCCGCCCGTTGCTCACCGGCTCAAACTGCACCGCGTCCTTCCGGTCAAAAATGACGCCCTCCACAGTATTAGGAAAGCTGCCGTTCCTGACCCGGTTCAAAATCACATTGCCTACGGCGATCTGCCCGGACATTGACTCCGCGCCGCTTTCGGCGCAGATGATCCGGGACAGCCAGTACAATTCCCCGGCATCGTAGGCCGCACCGGGAGAGGTCACAGTCGCCCCCCTCAGATACGGGTCCCACTCTACCTGGCAGCCAAGGGCCTCCCCCACCAGCCGCAGAGGGACATAGGTAACGCCGTTTTCCACTGTGACCCGGCCCCGGACAGTTTTTTCGTCGACGGTGACGGTATCCGCCGCCGGGTCCGCCCAAAGGCGGGTGTCCCCGGAGGCAGCGGCGGCCCGGCCCGTGGCCCCGTCCCACCAGACATCCCAATTCCCCATCGTATTCAGCAGGCCCCGGAGTGGCACATAGGTCACGCCTTGTTCCACATAGGCAGACGCCGCAGTAGATTTTCCATCGATCTGCACCGGTACGCTCCGTCGGGCAGCTCTGGTGGGGACCGTCAGTGCTGCACAGAGGACCGCAGCGGTCAGCAGGCGCTTGCAGGCTCGTCGTTTCATGGTTGTTCCGTCCTTTCCTTTTTGTAACCGTTTTGTAACTTTATTGTAGCGGAACCCACCAACAGGAAACAACCCTCAATATCTGGAAACTACGGCAGAGAATTCCAACCGGGCACGCAGGACTGTGTTTCCACCGCCGCCGAACGTTGACTTTTCTCCCCGGCGAGGCTACAATAAGGACCATCAAATAGTTCATGCAAAGGAGCTGTTTTTATGCTGTTTTCCGACCGTCCCCGCACCCACTATGAAAAAACGCTGGCCCACGAGGTCATCTGCCAGCTGCGCTTTCCCACCATTCTCTCCATCAACAATGTGGAGCCTGCCGATTTTCAGGAGCGTATCCGGGAGGATTTTCCCCAGTACGCCCGGAAGCAGGACGTTCTGCCTCCCCAGATCGTCAACGGTAAGCCAGAGCCTCAGCCTCCCGTCACCAACTACCACTTCCTCTCTCAGGACGGCAGATGGAAGCTGAATCTCACCAAGGACTTCATCGCCCTGTCCACGCTGTCCTACCCCGGCTGGGAGGAATTTGCCCGGATGCTGGATAAGCCTCTGGCGGCGTTCATCCAGCTCTACAAGCCCGCCTATTTTCAGCGGGTAGGCCTGCGATATCTCAACATCGTCTCCCGCACCGCCCTCGATCTGGAGGATGTCTCCTGGCGGGAGCTGTTCACGCCGGCCTATCTGGGCCCCATGGCGGAAGCCGATCTGTCGGAGGACCGGGTCGTCAACTGCGCCTGCGACACGCAGTTCAAGCTGGATTCCAGCTGCACCGCCAAGATCCACGCCGGTATCGGCCGCTTGAAGGCCAACATTCCCAACGCGCCTCAGGACCCGGAGGTGAAGTTCATTTTCGACATGGACCTCTCCATGGGCGGCAACACCGCCTGCGGTCTGGCCGCCGCCGCGCTGGAAACCCTCCACGGTCACTCCTCCCGGGTATTCGAGGGGGCCATCACCGACCGTCTGCGGGACGCCATGGGCCGGTAAGCCGCTTCCGTGTTTTTGACAGAAAAACGATTTGATCCTTTGCTGTTCTTTCCGGAACAGCAGAGGATCTTCTCTCGTCATTTTTTGCAGGAACAGCCCGTAAAACTTTCATATTTGTTTAAAAATACACTGGACGGCTGAACTGTGATTTGATAAGATAAAGCATAAAATTTCCTCCGGCACAGAGAATTTGAAAGGAGCCTATCCCATGCTGAACAATGAATACTGCAAGCGCGTCTATGAGCAGATCCTGGCCCGTGACCCGGATCAGAAGGAGTTTCATCAGGCGGTCTATGAAGTTCTGGAGGGTCTGGAGCCCATGGTGGAACGCCGCCCCGAGTTGGAGAAGAACGGCATTCTGGAACGGTTCGTGGAGCCGGAGCGTGTTGTCACCTTCCAGGTGCCCTGGACCGACGATGCCGGTCAGGTCCATGTGAACCGTGGCTACCGGGTACAGTTCAATTCCGCCATCGGTCCCTACAAGGGCGGTCTGCGGTTCCACCCCACGGTGAACCTGTCCATCCTGAAATTTCTGGGCTTTGAGCAGATCCTGAAGAACAGCCTCACCGGCCTGCCCATCGGCGGCGGTAAGGGCGGCAGCGACTTTGACCCCAAGGGCAAGTCTGACGCCGAGGTCATGCGCTTCTGCCAAAGCTTTATGTCGGAGCTGTACCGTCACATTGGCCAGTTTACCGATGTGCCCGCCGGTGATATCGGCGTGGGTGCACGGGAGGTCGGCTATCTCTTCGGCCAGTACAAGCGGCTGAAAAACGCCAGCGAGGCCGCTGTGCTCACCGGCAAGGGCCTGACCTTCGGCGGTTCTCTCACCCGGACCGAGGCCACCGGCTATGGCCTGTGCTACCTCACCGCCGAAATGCTCAAGACCCTGAAAAATGACAGCTTTTCCGGCAAGACCGTGGTAATCTCCGGCAGCGGCAACGTGGCTATCTTCGCTTGTGAGAAGGCCACCGCCCTGGGCGCCAAGGTGGTGGCCATGAGCGATTCCAACGGCTATATCCACGATCCCGACGGCATCAAGCTGGATATCATCAAGGACATCAAGCTGGTGAAGCGGGGCCGCATCAAGGAATACGCCGCTCAGGTCCCCGGCAGCACCTATGCCGAGGGCTTCCGCGGCATCTGGACCATCCCCTGCGACATCGCCCTGCCCTGCGCCACTCAGAATGAGATCACCGCCGCTGAGGCGGAGGAAATTGTCAAGGGCGGCGCCATGGCGGTAGCCGAGGGCGCCAATATGCCCTCCACTCCCGAGGCCATCGCCATCTTCCAGAAGGCCGGTCTGCTGTTCGCTCCGGCCAAGGCAGCCAATGCCGGCGGCGTGGCAGTCAGCGCGCTGGAGATGAGCCAGAACTCCATGCGCTACTCCTGGACCTTTGAGGAAGTGGACGCCAAGCTTCAGGGCATCATGGTGAACATCTTCCACAATATCAACAACGCCGCCAAGGAATACGGCATGGAAGGCAATCTGGTGGCCGGCGCCAACCTGGCGGGCTTCAAGAAGGTCTCCGAGGCCATGATCGCACAGGGCGTGGTGTGAGCCCTCGCACCCCTTTAAAAATTTCATCGAAAAAGCCAACCGGGAGAGGACAGCAGTCCTCTCCCGGTTCAGCGTGTCGAAAAGGTCTTTTCGCCCCGCTGAGCAAGTTTTCAGAACTTTATAAAAGTTCTGAAAACTTAGAATTTTAATGGCGCAGGACACCCCTCTTGGGTTTCCCGCGCACACCCTTCCTTACCGTCACGGAGAATTTACTACTTTATCGACAATCTCAACCGGGAGTGGCAGCGCCGCTCCCGGTTGGTTTACGATATTCAGTTTCGCCGTTCCCAGCGCCGCAGACGGTTCCCCCGCCAGGTGGAGGGCACGAACAGCAGCAGCATGGGGAAGATCTCCAACCGGCCCGCCAGCATATCAAAGCTCAGCAGCAGCTTGGCCCAAGGCGCAAAGGCGGAGAAGTTCCCCGTGGGGCCTACCATGCCTAAGCCGGGACCGATGTTGTTGATACAGGCGCTCAGCGCCGTGAAGGTGGACAGCAGGTCAAAGCCGTTCAGACTCAGCAGCAGCCAGGAGACGGCAAAGAGCAGCATGTACACGGAGAAGTAGGCCTGGACGCCCCGGACCTGCTTTTCCGGCAGGGCCCGGCCCTCCATCCGCACCCGGATCACCGCATTGGGGTGGAGCATTTTCCGCATATCCGCATAGGCGGCCTTGGCCAGTGTCACCACCCGGGTGACCTTTAATCCGCCGCCGGTGGACCCGGCGCAGCCGCCCACAAACATCAGCAGCACCAGCACCGTCTTGGCATACCCCGGCCACTGCTCAAAGTCCGCCGTGGCGTAGCCGGTAGTGGTGACGATGGAGGACACCTGGAAAAAGGCGTGGCGCAGAGAAGTCCCCACCGCGCCGTACAGATGGCGGATATTGGCCGCGATGGTAACGGTGGAAAAGGCCACGATGCCCAGATACGCCCATAGCTCCTCGGACTTGGCCACGTCCCGGAAGCGGCGCATCAGCAGGAAGTAATACAGATTGAAGTTGATGCCGAAGGCCAGCATCCCGATACCTGTAACAACGTCGATATATGCGCTGTTGTAGGCTCCCACGCTGGCGTTCCGGCTGGAAAAGCCGCCGGTACCGGCAGCACCGAAGGCGTGGACGCTGGCATCGAAAAGGTCCATGCCGCCCAGAAGCAGCAGTCCGATCATCACCAGCGTCATGACAAAATACATACCATAGAGGATCTTGGCGGTATCGCTCATGCGGCTGACCAGCTTGCCCGCCGTAGGCCCCGGCATCTCTGCCCGGAGGATATGCATGGTGTGGCCGTCGCTCATAGGCAGGATCGCCATGACGAACACCAGCACGCCCATGCCACCGACCCAATGGGTAAAGCTGCGCCACAACAGGCCGCCCCGGCTGAGGGGCTCCACCGCCGTCAGGATGGAGGCGCCTGTGGTGGTAAAGCCGGAGACCGTTTCAAAAAAAGCGTCTATATAGTTGGGAATGTCCCCGGAGAGCACAAAGGGCAATGCACCAAAAGCGGACATCAGCAGCCACACCAGCGCCACGGCGGCAAAGCCGTCCTTGGCATAGAGTGCGGTGCGTTCCGGCTTCCGCAGGCTCAGTGCTCCGCCGATGGCCGCCAAAACCAGCATGGTGGCCAGCCACGGCATCAGGGATTCCCCGTACAGCAGTGCCGTCAGCAGCGGCAGGGCCAGCAGTCCCGCCTCCACCATCAGGATCCGCCCCAGCAAAAAGCCGATCATTCGTGTGTTCATAGTCTACCCTCTTATCCCTGCCGCAGAATATCCCGCAGCTCCTGCAAGGCCGTGTCCTGGGTGACCACGATCACATCGTCCCCGGCCCGAATGGTATCGTTACCGCCGGGAATGACGATCTCGCCGTCCCGCCGGACGATGCCCGCGATCAGGACACCGCTCCGCAGCTTCAGCTCCCGCAGCGGCACGTTCACCAGATCGGGGTCCCGGTCCACATGGAATTCCAAGGCCTCCACCGCGCCCTCCACCAATCGGTGGAGGGTCTTGATCTGAGAACCGGCGGCGCCCTCCATGGCCCGGACATACTGCACGATCAGCTCCGTGGTCACGTCCCGGGCAGAAACCACGCTGTCAATGATCCCTTCACTGCTGACCAGATCCATCAGGGACCGGCGGTTGATCTTCGCCACCACCTTGCACTGCTCCGTCTGCCGTGAGGCACACATGGCCATGAGAATATTGGCTTCGTCAAGCCCCGTCAGGGCTACAAAGGCGTCTGTATGGTCGATGCCCTCTTCCGCCAGCAGCTCGCTGTCGGTGCCGTCTCCCATAATGACCAGCGCCCGGGGCAGCTGCTCGCTCATCTGGGCACAGCGGGCCTCGTTCTGGTCGACAATCTTCACGCTCATGCCCATGTGCATCAGCTCGTCCGCCAGATAGTAGCACATTTTGCTGGCACCCACGATCATAACCGTGGACGCCTTCTTTCTGAAAACACCCAGATACTGGAAAAACGCGGACAGATGCTCCGGCGCGGCGGTGACATAGATCTTGTCTCCGGTCTTCAGTTCAAAATCACCGGAGGGAATGGTAGTCTGTCCCTTCCGGGACACGGCGCAGATCAGAACTCTGGCCCGGGCGTTCCGATAAATGTCCAGCAGCCGCACGCCGTCCAGAGCAGACCCCTCCGGCAGGCGGTATTCCACCAGCTCTAAGCGGCCCTTGGAGAAGGATTCCAGCTTCATGGCCGCCGGGAACCGCAGCACACGGGCGATCTCGTGGGCCGCTGCCTTCTCCGGGTTGATGGACATGGTGAGGCCCAGCTCGCCCCGCATGAAGCGGAGCTGCGTCTCATACTCCGGGTTGCGGATGCGGGCAATGGTGTGGGCCACGCCCAGCTTTTTCGCCACCAGACAGGCCAGAATATTGATCTCGTCGCTGGAGGTGGTGGCGATCAGCAGATCCGCCTTGCCTACCTCCGCCTCCTTCTGGACCTCATAGCTGGCTCCGTTGCCGCAGACGCCCATAACGTCATAGACATTGATGATATTTTCTATGAGCTTGGGTTCCTGGTCGATGACCGTAACCCGGTGCTCCCGGATAAGCTGGGCGGTCAGGCTGGTGCCTACCTTACCCGCGCCCACAACAATGATCCGCATAGTGCTCCTTTCCGGCGCATTGCGCCGTCCCACTGGTTCCATATGATCCTATCGCGGCTTCGCCGCAAAAACAAGCCGTTTTGAAAAACCTTAACAGAAAAGTCCTGCCGGGATCCGGATATCCTGACGCGGTACCTTCTCCCACGCGAAGTCCGCCAGCAGCTCCGCCGCCGTTTTCGGCGCGGCAGAGGGATTGAACCCTGCTAAAAACGCCAACCGTCCCAAAATTTCCTCCGGGGGCAGCCTGTCCTGCAAGCTGTCCAGTCCCACGGCGCCGTCCCGCTTGGAAAGGCGGCGCCCCTCCGCCGTCAGCAGCAGGGGGAAATGGTAGAAAACCGGCGGCGTCAGGCCCAACAGATAATAGAGGTACAGCTGGCGGGGGGTAGAGTCCAGCAGGTCAGCGCCCCGCACCACCTCCGTCACGCCCATGGCGGCGTCATCCACCACCACAGCCAACTGGTAGGCGAACATCCCATCGGACCGCCGCAGCAGAAAATCGCCGCAGTCTGCCGCCAGATTTTCCTCGTATCGGCCCATGTGGCCGTCTGTAAAGCCCCAACGCTCCTCCGGCGTTATCAGCCGGAGGGCCGGGGCGCGATTCCTGCTTTTTTCCGCGATCTCCGCCGCGGTGAGATGGCGGCAGGTCCCGGCGTAGACCACCTGCCCGTCCTCCCGGTGAGGAGCAGAGGTAGCGTGAAGTTCCGCCCGGGTACAGAAGCAGGGATAAACAAGTCCCTTTTCCCGCAGCGTTTCCAGTGCCGCTTGGTAGATCTCCGTCCGCTGGCTCTGGTAATAGGGGCCGGTGCCGTTGTCCCTTCCGGGGCCGATGTCCCAATCCAGCCCCAGCCATTGGAGATCCCGCTCCATCTGCTCGCCGTACCTCCGGGGACAGCGGGCGGTATCCAGATCCTCCACCCGAAGCAGGACCCGGCCGTCCTTTTGTCTGGCGGAGAGCCACACCAGCAGGGCGCACAGAAAATTTCCCAGATGCAGCCGCCCGCTGGGGGACGGCGCGAAACGCCCAACGGTCTCCATGGCCCCTCCTTTCGGGTAAACAATCCCAGTTTAAAATTATGGTGCCATTATACTCCATTCCTTCTGTCAAGGCAAGTATTCCCCGGAAACACCGACACAACTGCCGGTAAAAACGAAATTTCCAGTTGATAATTCAGAAAAAATATCGTATAATAGATTCCGCAATTCATCCTCCGCTTGCAGACGCGGAGCCGGTCTCGCGCAATGGAGCCCCGTGAACCATGTCAGGCGGGGAACCGAGCAGCATTAAGCGGGATGTTCCATGTGCCGCGAGGACGCCGGTTCCGTGTCTGCAAACGGAGGATGTTTTCATATGCGCAGGGCACCCTTTGGGGGCTGCCCGCGTGCCCTTCCTTCCCGCAGATTCGATTTTTCAGGAGGTGTGTTCCATGTATCAGGCGCTGTACCGCAAATGGCGGCCCAAGGTGTTTTCCGACGTCATCGGTCAGGAGCACATCACCGAGACCTTGAAAAAGCAGGTGGCAGAGGGCCGTACCTCCCACGCCTATCTGTTCACCGGCACAAGAGGTACCGGCAAGACCACCTGCGCCAAAATTCTGGCCAAGGCCGTCAACTGTGAGCACCCTGTAAACGGCGACCCCTGCTGTCAGTGTCCCAGCTGTCTGGGGCTGGAAAGCGGCAGCTTTCTGGATGTTCTGGAGCTGGACGCCGCCTCCAATAACGGCGTGGACCAGGTCCGGGCCCTGCGGGATGAGGCCATCTACGCCCCCGCCAACGTAAAAAAGCGGGTCTACATCGTGGACGAGGTCCACATGCTGTCCACGGCGGCCTTCAACGCACTGCTGAAAATTTTAGAGGAGCCCCCCGCCCACCTCATGTTCATTCTGGCCACCACGGAGCTGCACAAGGTGCCCGCCACCATTCTCTCCCGGTGCCAGCGCTACTCTTTTAAACGCATTCTCCCCAAGGACATCGCCCAGCGGCTGTCCTATGTGGCCGGTCAGGAGCACATTGACCTGACGGCGGACGGTGCCGAGCTGCTGAGCCGTCTGGCAGACGGCGCTCTGCGGGACGGCCTGAGCCTTCTGGATCAGTGTGCCGCCGCAGGCGGCACAGTGGACAGCCGAGCGGTGCTGGAGGTGTTGGGTCTGGCAGGCAATCTGCAAACTGCCCAGCTTATGCGGCACATTCTGGACCGGAATGCCCAGGCAGCGCTGCTGCTGCTGAACGAGCTTTACGCTGGGGGCAAGGATGTAGGCGCTGTATTGGGTGAGCTTTCCACCCTGACCCGGGATCTGCTGCTGCGAAAAACCGCCCCGGAGGGCGGTGCAGCGCTGCTGTCCGGCGGATTTGACAGCGCTACGCTGGACCAACTGGGCAAGGATGTTCCCTCCAACCGTTTTCTCTATCTGGCCTCCACCTTGCAAAAGGCCGCGGCTGATCTTTATTACAGCGCCGACCGCCGCACCGATGCGGAGCTTTGTCTCCTGCGGCTGTGTGACGAAAGTCTCTGCGGCGATCTCACCGCCTTGGAAAACCGGATCACCCGGTTGGAGGACGCAGCGGCCCGCGGCGCTGCGATCTCCGCCGCCGTGAACCAAAGCGTCTCTGCCGCAAAGGCGATCGGGGCAGCACCGGTGTCTCAGGCCCCTGCAAAGCCCGCGTCCAAACCTGTGGAACCACCGCCTGCGGAGGCCCCGCCCCCTTGGGACGAGCCGCCGCTGCCGGAGGAGCCGCCCATGCGGGAGGAACCCGGTGAACGGGTCTTTGACATTCCCGAGGACGCCATTCCTGTCCGGCCCGCACAGCCCAAGGCCGTCCCGGCTAAGCCGGCAGCCTCCATTCCTTCAGCGCCGAAGCCCCAGACGGCCGTTCACAGCGCTGCGCCCGTCAGCGGTGACTGGTGGAAGGCTCTGTCCGAAAACTGCAAGGGCCAGATCCCTCCCATGTACCGGGCGTTTCTGGACCTGTGCGGCGGCGTTTTGGAGGGCGATCAGCTAACAGTGTTTGCACCCGATGAGATCACCCTGAACCGTTTGGACAATGACCGGGTACGAGGCGTTTTGTCCGCCGAGGCGGAAAAGGTCTCCGGCCAGCCGGTGCGGCTACTGCTCCGGGAGGGAGAGCCGCCAAAGCCGTCCCCGGAGGAAAATCTGAAGCAGCTGCTGCAATTCGGCAGTCAGTTTGACAATATTGAAATCAAATAAAAGGAGAAATTTACTATGGGTTACAGTGCGCGCCGTGGCTTCACCAACGGCAAAATTTCCGGAGCCGCCCGTCAGGCGGAGCTTCAGCAGAAGATCGCCGCCATGCAGGAGAAAATGACCGAGGCGCAGGACGCCGTCGAGGCGCAGGAGTTTACCGCCAGCGTAGGCGGCGGTGTTGTGGAGGCCAAGGTCAACGGCAAGAAGGAGGTCCTCTCCGTCACCATCAAGCCGGAGGCCGTGGACCCCGAGGATGTGGAGATGCTGCAGGATCTGGTGGTCTCCGCCGTTAACGAGGCGCTGCGTCAGGCCAATGACGCCATGGAGAATAGCATGAACGGCGTCACCGGCGGTCTGGACCTCAGCAGCTTCGGCCTGTAAGGGAGATCACAAAAGAGCGGAGCGAATGCTCCGCTCTTTTTGGAATACGCCCATTTAAAACCCCAAAAGGAGGACCCATGAAAAAACGAATCTTGGCAGCAGCCTTATGTCTGACTCTGCTGTCCGGCTGCGGTGCCCGCCCTCCGCTGGATCTGCCGGATGCAGAGTCAGACCGGGCCGTGATCGCCTACGTTCCGCTGGATGACCGACCTGACAACGTGGGCCGGGTGGAATATCTGGCGGAAAGTCTGGGGTATGTCCTGAATATGCCGGAGGAATGGATGTTCAAAACACTGCTGGATGGGCAGATGGAGGACTATTACGCCGAAAACGGTCTGGAAACACAATCCTGGACTGGGCAAAGCGGCTATCCCGGCCTCCTGTACGATTGGGTGCTGGAACAGGAGGCATCAGGCTGTAACCGCTACCTTCTTTCCGTGGACCAGCTGCTCTATGGTGGACTGGTGGCCTCCCGTCTGGCGGAAACCACCACAGAGCGTGACGGCGTGCCGTGGCCTCTGACAGATTTGCTGGAAAGCCTGCTGTCCGCTTTGGCGGAGGACCCCAACAACGAGGTCTGGCTGCTGGACAGCGTTATGCGGCTGGCCCCCACCGTGGGCTACGCCGGCGGCACGCTGGAATACTACAACGCCATGCGGACCATCGGCGCGGCACCCCGGAAAACCCTCACCGGGGACGAATTGACGCTGGAAAATATTCGCGCCACCTACGATACGGACGCCGACGGCCACGATCTGCTGCGCTTTGAGGACAGCGCGATGTACGATGCCGCCCTCTGCTACACGGAGCACCGGATCAACAAGCTGACCCTCAGCGGAGAACTGTTGGAAACCGTCAGCCGGATCGGCGGCGACCGGTTCCATGTGCTCATTGGCATTGACGATTCCTCCTCCGAGGACTGCATCCAGAAAAATGAGATCGCCTATTTGCAGGCTCGTCTGCGGGCAGACGATGTCATTCTTTCCGGTGTAGATGATCTGGCTTTCAAGGCCGTGACCAAGCTGTATCTCAGCGAGATTGGCTGGAACGGCGTACAGGTCAATGTGCAATATTTCGGCGGTACAGAGGATCGGCCCGCCTGCGACTATGATTACAAGCCCCTGACGGAGATCGTGGCAGAGCATCTGGACTACTTCGGCCTGACAGTGGAGGACACCCCCGCCTTTGCGGACCTCTATGTGCTGGTGTTGACCCAGCCGGAGGACGCCGCACAGAAGCAGCAGTACATCCAGGAGCTAACCGCCACACTGAATGAACGTCTGAAGGCCAATCTGCCGGTGATCCTCATCGACGCGGGCAACGGTCAGTACGGCACTGCCTTCCATGACGAACTGACGAAAAAAACGGAGCTGGGCAAGCTGTTGAGCTACGCCGGTTTTTTGGATATGGCCATCGTCACCGGCACGGCCCTGAGTCACGGTGTAGCCCGCTATGCCCATCTCATTCAGGGCCGGACCTCGCAGGCGGAGGAGGTTGCCTTCTGCAAGACCCTTGCCGACAGCATTTTGAAGGATTTCTGCTATAAAAACGTGGTACGGGAGGATATTTTGTCCTATGTGCGGAATGATCTTGGCGGTGACGCCAACAACTTCTGCCTGCCGGAGCTGGACCGTCCCGCCATTGTTGACCGTCTGACAGCGGAGATGGACAAGGCCACCGCCCCGGTGCTGAAAAATTTAGAGCGCAGCAGCTTGCTCATCGGCCTGAAGCCCCATGTGGATACCGTCACAGCCCATTGGGGAAAGATCGGCCTCTCCAATTACCGTTTCCCGTGGAACCGGGCCTTTGAGATCGACATGGATATCTCCGTGGACCCGCTGACCCGGTAAACCGCACCGCCAACCACAGATAGAAAAAAGCCAGCCCGTCCGGAACATTCCGGGCGGGCTGGTTGTATTCGATCGATCAATAAAATTCCTTCATGTAGGCCAGAACGTCCTCCCGGGTGCCCTTAAAGGGGCCGGGGGTCTCCATTTTCAGGGAGACGAGGGCGGTGCAGAAGTTCAGCGCTTCCTCCACGCTGCCCCGCTGACGCTCGGCGATATATCCGGCGAAAGTGGTATCGCCCCGACCGGTACGGCCGGAGAGATTCCGGGCCTTGATGGGGCAGGTGTAGACCTTGTTGCCGTCATAAGCCAACACCTCGGTGTTGTGGGTGATGACCACTTCCTTGGCGCCCCAGTCATGGAGCATTTTCGCAGCCTCTACGCGGTCCGTCAGGCCGGTGAGGACCTCCGCCTCGACGGCGTCGGTCTTGAAGTAATCCATCAGGGGCAGCAGTTCCTTCTTCTCCGCCCAGTCATGGAAGGCCATGGACTTATCCGGCTCCACATGGCGCAGCATGCACTGCACGTCCAGACCCACCTTGCCGTGCTTGGCGGCCTCCGTCAGCAGAGCGCCGTCAAAATCGCCGTAGACCAGACCGGCAAAGTGATAGACCTTGGTCTTCACCTGGGGCAGTTCCTCAAAACGGAAGGGGTCGCACACGCCCATAGAGGTGCAGGCCCGCTTTTCCTTGTCGGCGGTGAAGTACTGGTTGCGGATGGAGCAAGTGGCCTTGGACGCAGCCCAGTAGAGGTCTGCGTTGACTCCGGCGAAGCGCTCCTTCACATCGGCGTCCGCCGCGTTGGACTTGCAGAAGATGGCGGTCTTTGCGCCGCTGCCGGCGGCAGCAAAGCCGGAAGCCACAACAGCGCCGCCCACCTCTTTGCGCTCGTTGCCCAAATAATCGATGTTGTGGTCCAGAGAGACAGGACCCACTACCATGATATCGTATTCTTTCATATTCCGCTCCTCATCAGTTAAAGTAACAAAAACAGGCTATTCAGCGGCAAGCTCCGCCGCAGGATCAGTATAACACGGTTCCAAAGGGATCACAATTCCTGAACGGTGATAACGCCTTCGATCTGAGATACATGGGTCAGCAGCTCATCTACGGAAACGCCCTTGCTGAAACGCAGGGAGAAAATCGCGCAGGCGTTGTGGCTCTCGCTGTCGGAGTTGCGGGTGATCTCCATATCCTGAAGGGAGACCTTATTTTCCCGCAGGAAACGCAGGACTTCCTCCAAGCAAGGCTTTCCGGTGTACTCCATGTAGAGATTGATCTCCGGCACATGGTCCAGGATCCGGTATTCCAGTCGGGAGAGGAAGGATTCTGCCACTAACACAAGAACCGTTGTCAGCAGAGCGCCTTCATAGAAGCCGCCGCCCAGTGCCAGGCCGATAATGGCGGAGGCCCAGAGACCCGCCGCAGTGGTAAGGCCCTTGACCCGATGCTGCCGGGTGACAACGATGGTACCGGCGCCGATGAAGCCGATACCTGCCACCACCTGCGCACCCAGACGGGCCATATCCGTGTAGTAATGCAGATTAAGATAGAGGAATTGGCTGGTAAGTGTGGTGATCGCCGCACCCAGGCAAATAAGAATGTGGGTGCGGAAGCCGGCAGGGCGGCGCTTGTAAGCCCGCTCGATGCCGATGAGACCGCCGCAGAGGACAGCCAGCAGCATTCGTGTGGTGACGGAGGCAAGCGTCACGTCACGCAGTCCATCAAAAATAGGCAGCATCAGATCTTCTCCCTCCTTTAAAATTCTTCCACGGTATAGACGCAATCCAGTTCAGATATGGAGACCAGCACATCGGAATGGCTATGGCGTTTGGCCAGCCGCAGGGAAAAGACCGCGCTGGGATTGCTGGAGCCCGGGCCCCTGCCGTGGTCAACCTCCACATCCAGAACCTGTGCGTTCTGCTCTTTGATGCGGCCGATCACATCACCGATGTGATCCAGCGATTCAAACTCCACATAGATGTTCAAAAACGGGGCATGTTCCACCATCATGTTTTCCACGATTGGGAGATAGCGCATGGAAAGGAAGATCAGCACCGTTCCCAGGAAAACACATTCATAGAAACCGGCACCGATGGCCAGGCCCATACAGGCGGAGGCCCAGAGGCCCGCCGCGGTGGTAAGGCCCTTGACCTCCCGCCGGCCGGTGACAAGGATCGTACCGGCGCCCAGAAAGCCGACGCCGTTGATGACCTGTGCGCCAAAACGGGAGACATCCGTCCGGAGTCCGATTTCAGATGCAATAGACGCCCACTTGGTGGTGACCATGATGTATTCGTATTGACTGAGCAGCAGTGTCAGGGTCGCTCCCATACACACCAGCATATAGGTCCGGCACCCGGCAGGACGGCGCTTGCGTCCCCGCTCCAATCCCAGAGAGAAGCCGATGAGCGCAGAGAGCAGCAGCCGCAGAGCAACAGACACAAAATTCAGTTCACGAAAGTAATCCATCATAGTCTCATGAAACCAACAGGTCCGCTCGCCCCAGACAACACCTGGGGCGAGCGGATGCGCTGTATGATCCTTTCAAGTAATTCACAGCGTGTCGAAAAAGTTTTTTCGCCCCGCTGAGCAAGTTTTCAGAACTTTATAAAAGTTCTGAAAACTAAGGATTTCAATGGCGCAGGACACCCTTCTTGGGTTTCCCGCGCACACCCTTCCTTTCCGTTGCGGAGAATCTACCTCTTTATCGACAGCCTCAAGTCAGGCGTTGGAAAACCAACGCCTGACTTTTACTATGTTTGCTATGTTCCTTTTTATTCGTCAGTCCTTTCGGTACTCCGGCTTCCAGAGCAGTTCCTCAAAGCTCTTGATATACACGTCGCAGAAGGAGCGCATTTCCTTCTCGTCCCCGGCGAAAAAGCTGTCATAGACCCCTACCACCCGCATTTTGGCGCTGCGGGCGCCCTTGCAGGCGGCAAGGCTGTCGTCAAACAGGGTACAGGTTTCCGGCTCCACGCCGTACCGCTCCGCCACCCCTAACCACAGGCGCTTGTCCTTTTTCTCAATACCCAACTCCTGAGCAAAGGTAACGGATTCGAAGTACTTCATCAGATCCAGCTTTTCCATCGCGGTGCGGCAGTGCACCGGCACGCTGGAGGTCACCAACGCCATCCGCCGGTTCTCCGCCTTGCACTGCTTTAAAAACGCCCGGACGCCGGGCTTCACCGTCACATGGGCGTAGGCGTCCTTGGCCAGCTCCATCCACTCCGCCATGATGTCTTCCTCGCTGTCGGGCAGATTGCAGAACTCCTTGGTGAACTTAGCCGCCAAGGGGAAAATGGTGTGGGCCACCCCCTCGTAATAGGCTTTTGTGTAGGGCAGACCCCTCCGGGCCAGAAATTCCCTGTCCACGTCCTTCCAGACATCGTTGGAATCAATGAGGGTGCCGTCCATATCAAATAAATACATATCAGTTCTCCTTTTCCAGCCAGAATCGCCACGGGAAGTCCTTGGCCTCCTCCGCATAGTCCACGCCGATCCGTGGGCCGGCGCAGATGTGCTCCGGTCCGGTCATCGGGTCCGTCAGCCCAACGTCCGTCAGGGAATCGCAGAGGAACAGAACGTCCCCCTCCAGATCCAGTTTGTTCTGGGCCGTGGTGAGGTCCAGCGCCTTACAGACCTTGCCGGGACCGTTGAGAAAGTTCTTTCGCCGGTAGGCGTTCATGGGCGCGTCCCCGAACCGCAGGCGTTTCATGGTCTCTGCCCCTGCCGCCGGGTCCAGTCCCCGCAGCAGCACGGCGGATGGCTCCCCCTCCGGCTCCGTAACAAAGTTCAGACAGTGGTACATCCCGTAGATGAAATAGATGTAGGCGTGGCCGGGGGCCATGAACAGCGTTTCCGTCCGGGGCGTGCGGCGGTAGTTGTAGGCGTGGCAGGCCTTGTCGCACCGGCCCACATAGGCCTCCGTCTCCGTGATGCGGCCTGCCAGCAGCTCGCCGTTCCAATTCCGCACCAGATACTTTCCCAGCAGCGCCTGCGCGATGGCAACGGTATCGCCGTTGAAGAAATCATGGGTCAGCTTCGCCATAGGGCCTCCTTTATCAAATATGCAGAATTTCGCAGAAAAGCAGTAAAAATCCACAAAAACAGCCGCGTTTCCAGAACTTCCTTTGCGGCCTTCGGAGAAGTCGGCCAGCCCCTCTTGCGGCGGCGGCAGTTTTCCACTATAATCGCTACATTCGCGGTCTCTGTGCCAACCTTCGCGCAGGGCTGATTCGATGCGTTGATCCACGCTGCCTGCCGTCCAAAACCGGCGGGAGAAATTTTTATCATCATACCACATCCGGTGGAGAGGAGCAAGTATATGAAGCAGGGTTCTCTGCGTTCGTCCGCCTATGCGGTTCTGACGGCTTTCATCTGGGGCACCGCCTTTGTAGCCCAGAGCGTGGGCGCGGAACATGTCCCGCCGCTGGCCTTTAATGCCGCCCGGTCGGTGATCGCCTTTGTGTTTTTGCTGGTGCTGTGCGCCGTCATGCGATCCGGCCGCCGCCGGAAGGGGCAGGCTGCTTCCGTCACCCGCTCCCGGAAGGATCTTCTGCTGGGCGGCTTCTGGTGCGGCCTGACGCTGGGCCTGGCCTCCTTCCTTCAGCAAAAGGGTCTGGACACCACCTCCCCCGGCAAAGCGGGCTTCATCACCGCCCTTTACATCGTGCTGGTGCCCATTTTCGGCATTTTCCTGAAGAAGCGAGTACCCAAGGCGGTGTGGGTCAGTGTGCTGCTGGCGGTGACGGGACTGTACTGCCTGTGCATCACGGAGAGCTTTACCATCGCCCCCGGCGACCTCTGCGTGATGCTGTGCGCCTTTGTGTTTACAGCACAGATCCTTCTGGTGGATCACTTTGTCACCGTGGTGGACGGCGTGGAGCTGTCCTGCTGTCAGTTCTTCTTTGTCACAGCGTTTTCCCTGATCGGCTCCCTGCTTTTCGAGCATCCCACCTGGGCGGGCCTGACCATGGCGGCGGGCGCCATTCTGTATGCGGGTCTCCTTTCCAGCGGCGTGGGCTATACGCTGCAAATTCTGGCTCAGAAAGGCTCCAACCCCACGGTGATCTCTCTGCTGCTGAGTCTGGAATCCGTGTTCGCTACTATTTCCGGTGCGGCGATCTTGGGAGACCGCCTCAGCGGGCGGGAATATTTCGGCTGCGCCCTGATGCTGGCAGCGGTGGTGCTGGCACAGCTGCCGGACAGAAAAAAAGCATAAGCCCTGCGTGTTTTTTCGGAAGCGGAGCCTGTTGGCTCCGCTTTTTTCGTGGACATTCGCAAAGGTATGTGCTATACTTTAGTCTGTATGAGTATGGAATCCATAACCGAGGTGAAAAATATGCGGATCGACGTATTAGGCGTTGGTTTTGATAATCTGACCATGACGGAAGCCGTGTCCCGCGGAGCGGCACTGCTGGAGGAACCGGGGTGCCACTATGTAGTGACCCCGAATCCGGAGATCGTGGAGGTCTGCCGGGAAAATCCGGCGGCCATGCAGGCGGTCAACGGTGCGGATCTGGTTCTGCCGGACGGCATCGGCGTGATAAAGGGAGCGGCCATGCTGGGAACGCCCCTGAAGGAAAAGACCCCTGGCATCGAATTTGCCGCAGGGCTGATGGGAAAAATGGCCGAGCGCGGGAGATCCCTCTATCTGCTGGGCGCCAAGCCCGGCGTGGCGGACATGGCGGCGGAACGGCTGCAAAAGCAGTACCCCGGATTGAAGATCGCCGGAACTCATGATGGCTACTTCAAGGAGGACGCCCCTGTGGTGGAAGCCATCCGGGAAAGCGGCGCTGACTGCGTGTTCGTCTGTCTGGGAGCCCCCAAGCAAGAGCTGTGGATGGCGCGGAACGGCCCCGCCACCGGCGCCCATTTGCTGTGTGGCCTCGGCGGAAGTCTGGACGTATTCGCGGGCACCGTGGAGCGTGCGCCGAAATTCTGGTCCGATCACGGTCTGGAATGGTTTTACCGCCTGTGTAAGGAGCCGAAGCGCATCGGCCGGATGATGAAGCTGCCGCTGTTTCTGGTCCATGTGCGGCAGGAGAAGGGAAAACGGAAATGAACGGACGTTTGATCGTATTTGAAGGGACCGACGGTTCCGGCAAAGCCACCCAGTCCCGGCTGCTGTGCGAGCATTTACAGCGAGAAAGCATCCCCTACAAAAATATCACTTTTCCCCGGTACGGCAAGCCCTCCGCCGCCATGGTGCAGGAGTATCTGGATGGCAATTTAGGCAGGCGCCCCGGCGATGTGAACGCCTACGCAGCGTCGCTGATGTTTTCCATGGATCGCTATGCCTCCTACAAGCAGGACTGGGGCGCTTTCTATGAGGCCGGCGGGCTGGTGATCGCGGACCGCTACACCACGTCCAACGCCGTCCATCAGGCGTCCAAACTGCCGCCGGAGGAACGGACGGTCTTTTTGAACTGGCTCTTTGAGCTGGAATACGGCAAGCTGGGCCTGCCGAAGCCGGATCTGGTGCTCTATCTGGATATGCCCACGGAGATCACGGAGAAGATGATGCGCAGCCGGGAGGCCGCCACCGGCACCCATGCTGACATTCACGAGCAGGACGAGGCTTATCTGAAAAGCTGCCGGGCAGCCGCCCGGGAGATCGTGAAGGACTGCGGCTGGACCGTGATCCGCTGCGCCAAGGGCGATGCTCCCCGGACGGTGGAGGATATCCACAATCAGGTTTACCGGACGGTTAAAAAGCTGCTGTAAAGCCTGTCCCCCCAGCGGGACGCGGTGCGTCCCCGCTGGTTCAGCAGCAATCGCAGCCGTTGTGGATACAGCCGTTTCCGCAGCTATATCCGCTGCCGCAGCATACCAATACCACGATCAGAACGAGAATGATCCAGAGCCAAGAGCTGTCATTGTTGTTGCAGCACATACCACTACCCCGCTTTCTGTTTGATAGGCTATCTTATGCCGCTGTCACCGGAAACCGGGCTTGGACCGGACAAAAATCCGGAAATTGTATTCCCCTCCCTGACGGGGACCGGGAAAGCAAGGAGGAACCAATGTCTGAATTCAGAAGAGATGATACTGCCAGCTGGGACGCACAGGAGGTCCGGCAGGCGCAGGGGGCGCGGCGGGAGCCGACACCCGCTCACCACAGCAAAAGCCGTCACCGCCGGCGGAGACGGAATTCGCTGGCGGTGCTGGTCGGTTACCTGATCTTTGTCCTGCTGGCTTCCGCTATTCTGGCGGGTGTGGGCTGGATGCTGGGCTCGGATTTCTGCGCCTTCAACCGGGGTGCTCTGCGGGAGACCTCGGTGGAGGTGACGGCGGAGGACAGCGTGTCCACCGTGGCGGATAAGCTTCAGGATGCGGGGCTGATCAAATACAAGTGGTTTTTCAAACTCTACGCCGGGATCTCCCATGCCGACAAAAAGATCGGCATCGGCACCTATACACTGAATACGGAAATGGATTACCGGGCGCTGATCCTGGGCATGCACAACTCCTCCGGCAACCTGACGGCGGAGACTGTCACCGTCACCATCCCCGAGGGCTATACCGTGCGGCAGACCATCCATCTGCTGGCGGAAAAGGGCGTCAATACGGAAGAAAATCTGCTGGAGGCCGCCAGGACCGCCACATACGATTACAGCTTCATCAACAACAATTCCGAAGGCCCCAGCCGTCTGGAGGGCTACCTGTTCCCGGACACCTATGAGTTCTACAAGAATCACAACGCCAAGAATGCTCTGGGTAAGCTGATCGACGCCTTCGCTGACCGTATCGACGAGGACGCCTTCGCCTCCTCCAAGGCCAAATCCATGGGTTACAGCATGAAGGATGTGGTCATCATCGCCTCCCTCATTGAAAAGGAGACGGACGGTACGGATCAGCGGGATATCGCCTCTGTTATCTATAACCGTCTGCAAAAGCCCGGCGAGACCGCAGGACTGCTGCAGATCGACGCGTCCCTGCTCTATGGTCTGCCGGATCACACCGGTGCCATCACCAACGCGGACAAGGCGGTCGATACCCCCTACAACCTGTATCTCCACAAGGGACTGCCGCCTACGGCTATTGCCAACCCCGGCAGTGCGGCTCTGAAAGCGGCCATGGATCCCAACGACACGGACTATTATTACTACGCATTGGGCACCGACGGGAAGCATCACTTCTCCAAAACACTGTCTGAGCACAATGCCTTTGTAGGGAGCAGCTCCTATGGTGGATAAACAGAGAACGCTGCCGGAGCTGCTGGCTCCGGCAGGGGATATGGAACGGCTGAAAATGGCCGTGCTCTACGGCGCGGACGCCGTATATCTGGCGGGCACCGACTTCGGTATGCGGGCCTTCGCCGGAAACTTTGACCCGGACGAGCTGAAGGCGGCGGTAGCCTATGCCCATGCGCACAATGTACGGGTCCACTGCACCATCAACACCATGCCCCGGGGGGATGAGATCGTCCGTCTGCCGGCACATCTGGAACGGCTGAATGACGCCGGTGTGGATGCGGTGATCGTGGCGGACCTGGGTGCCTTTACGCTGGCGGGGAAATATGCCCCCAACTGCCAGCGCCACATCTCCACTCAGGCCAGCATTTCCAACTATGTCACTGCCAACGCCTGGTATGATCTGGGCGCTTCCCGGGTGATTTTAGCCCGGGAGTTGAGCCTTGAAGAAATTCGGACCATCCGGGAGAACACCCCGGCAGAGCTGGAGATCGAGGCCTTTGTTCACGGGGCCATGTGCGTCAGCTATTCCGGGCGGTGTCTGCTGAGCAATTATATGACGGGCCGGGATGCCAGCCGCGGCGCCTGCGCCCAGCCCTGCCGCTATCATTACGCCCTGATGGAGGAAAAACGCCCCGGCGAGTATTTCCCCATTGAGGAGGACGAAAAGGGCAGCTATATTTTAAATTCCCGTGATATGTGCATGATCGACCATCTGGATGACCTGCTGGATGTGGGGCTGTCCAGTCTGAAGATCGAGGGCCGGGCCAAATCCGCCTATTATGCTGCCATCGTCACCGGTGCTTACCGGCACTGTCTGGACGATGCCGCTGCGGGCCGCCCCATTGACCCGGTGTGGCGGGACGAGGTGGAGCACGTCAGCCACCGGCCCTATGCCACCGGCTTTTACTACGGTTATCCCGGCCAGTACTACGAAAATTCCCGCTACATCCGGGAATGGCAGGTGGTGGCGCTGGTCACGGAATGTGACTCCGACGGCAACGCTGTCATTTCCCTGCGGAACAAGTTCCGCACCGGTGACACGGTGGAGCTGGTAGGGCCGGACCTGCGTCCCTTTTCCATGACGGTCCCGGAAATGCGGGATGAGGTCGGAACCGTGATCGAAGAACCCCGAAATCCCCAGATGCTGCTGAAGCTCAGGCTGCCCCGTCCGGTGCCGCCTATGACGCTGGTACGCCATCAGGTAGAATTGTCAGCCAAATAAGGAGATAGGAGATATTATGAACGCAGATGTTGTGATCATCGGTGCCGGTCCTGCCGGCATCTTCACCGCCCTGGAAATGGTCAAAAAGGGCAGCAAGCAGAAGATCATCATGGTGGAAAAGGGCCAGGCGGTAGAAAACCGCCATTGCCCCAAGGACAAGACAAAGAAGTGCGTCAACTGCAAGCCCTACTGCCACATCACCACCGGCTTCTCCGGCGCCGGTGCGTTTTCCGACGGCAAGCTGTCCCTCAGCTATGAGGTAGGCGGCGATCTGCCCACCCTCATCACCCCGGAGCTGGCACAGGAGACCATCAATTACGCTGACCAGATCTATCTGGATTTCGGTGCGGACGAGCACATTGAGGGTCTTGGCAATGACGAGGAGCGCAAGGAGATCCGCAAGCACGCCATTCAGGCAGGCCTGAAGCTGGTGGACTGCCCCATCCGCCACATGGGCACGGAAAAGGCTCAGGGTATCTACTACGCCATCGAGAAGTACTTACAGGAGCACGGCGTAGAGATGTACTTTGGCTACGAGTGCAGCAACCTGATTCTGGAAAATGACGTCTGCAAGGGCGTTTCCGTGTCCAACGGCAAGGTGGACATGGAGATCTACGCCAAGCACACCGTGGTGGCCACCGGCCGCCGGGGTGCCGACTGGCTGGAAAAGCTCTGCGCCGAGCACAACATCGCCCACGCCCCCGGCACTGTGGATATCGGTGTCCGTGTGGAGGTCCGCAATGAGGTCATGGAGACCGTAAACCGGGTCCTGTACGAGTCCAAGCTGGTAGGCTATCCCCGGCCCTTCAAGAACAAGGTCCGTACCTTTTGCCAGAACCCCGGCGGCTTTGTCAGTCAGGAAAACTATGACAACAACCTGGCGGTGGTCAACGGCCACTCCTACAAGGAGAAGAAGAGCGACAACACCAACCTGTCCATTCTCTGCTCTCACAACTTCTCCGTGCCCTTCAACCAGCCCATTGCCTACGCCCAGAAGGTGGGCGAGCTGACCAACATGCTGGCCAACGGCCAGATCCTGGTGCAGCGCTTCGGCGACATTCTGGACGGCAAGCGCACCTGGCAGAAGGAGCTGGCCCAGTCCAACATCCGCCCCACTCTGCCGGACGCCGTGGCCGGCGACATTACCGCCGCCATGCCCTACCGGGCCATGACCAACATCATCAACTTCATTCAGGCCATGGATTATGTGGTGCCCGGCTTTGCCGCCTACGAGACCCTGCTGTATTCCCCCGAGTTGAAGTTCTACTCCAACCGGGTGAAGATGGACACGGATTTCAACACCAGCCTTCAGGGCCTTCACTGTCTGGGCGACAGCTCCGGCTGGACCCGCGGCTTGATGATGGCCTCCGTCATGGGCGTCCTCATGGGCCGCAAGATTGCGGAGGAGGGCTGAGTTCCCTTCCGCCTGTAATATGTTCCGAATAAATACAGCCCCGCCGGATTCCAAAAGGAATCCGGCGGGGCTTTTATCATGTAGGAAAGGCTTTGCGCTTATTCCTGCGGCTGGTCGGCGGCGATGTTCACGCCGATGCCGTTGACCTCCACGCCGTCATCGGCGGGGATCAGGAGATACTTGCGGCCGTCGATGATCCGGGTCTCGATGAGATAGCTGTTTTCCGGGGCGATGGAGATCTTCACCTCTGGGGTGGTGACCTGAAACTTGCGGCTCTCGATGATATTCACCGGATTCAGTGCGGCGTTTTCGCCGTACTGCTTTTCGCAGTTCGCTTTGAACGCTTCCACCTTTTCGGTGTCCACGCCGCTGTTGGCCAGTATGCAGCCCATGTCGGAAACCGTCAGCTCCAGCGGCTCCGGATCGTGGCTTTCCTTGTGGTCCTCGATTTTCGCCCGGATCTGCTCATGGACGGACTGCACCACGTCATAGCTGCAAGCCTCATCCAGCGCCTCCGTCAGCGCCGTATCAAAAACGTTTTTCTGTTCTGCCGCAGACATGGGCGGCTCCACCCGGAACAGCGCGTCAATGACCTCCTGATGCAGCTCCGCCGGGTTCTTGGCGTAGAACAGCAGGTCATAGATGTTGGCGGCGCGGCTGTCAAAGGCAGGGTACAGGAAGCCAAGCTCCGGGGCCAGCGCGATATGGCCGGTGGAGCCGGGATGGAATTCGTTCAGGTCATGATCGTACCGCAGCTCCAGAGTAGGGGCCTTTACCGGGCAGACGGCGCAGACAAAGTAGCGATACACCGTGTCCCCCGCGTCCGCCTGAAATTCATCGTCCCGACTCTTGTGGGGCACATCGTAGGTGTCCGCAGCCAGCAGAATCAGGTAGTTGGTCTCTCCCATGTTCAGTGCGCCGATCAGCCGACGGCAGAAATCCTCCCGGGAGGCGGGGTCCTTTAACTCTGTCTGCCGCATGGTCTGCAGCAGGCGGTGCTCGTCACTGTCCGCTACCTGCGCCGTGGAAAACGTGATATCCACCAGATTTTTGCCCAAGGCCCCGGAGAGGGCCTTTTTCAGAAGGCCCAGATACATTTCCTGCTCCTCCTGCTGCATGAGGCCCATAGAGGCGTCGATCCAGGAAATGATCTCCTTATTGCTGTTGACATAGCAGCCAAAAATCTTGGAAATGCTGTTTTTATCCAGCTTGAAGCGCCGGCGGATCTCGTTGAGTTCTTTTTGATTCATGGTTATCCTTTCCCTTCGGTCAATGCTCGTACAGGAAGAAAGTGTACCACGGAACCGGCCGGAGGGCAAGGGAAAAACCTACAAATCACACACAGCAAAACCGGCGGATACGCATACACGTATCCGCCGGTCATTTATTGTTCGGTCAGCCGATCAGCCGTTCTTCTTGTCGGCGCACAGCTTTTCCGCAAGGACGCACAGAAGGACGGTCAGGACCATATCCGGCAGAGTGTAGCCCACCGGGGTGTCCACGCCCATGAGCCAGCGATAGGCGATGAAGCCCACCAGCCAGATCACCAGATTCCGGCCGTCCGCCGCCACGGCAAAGCGATCCCGCTTGAGGAGGAAATGATCCGCGATCTGCACCGCGATCATGGGTGCAAACACAGAACCGATCAGATACAGGAAGCCGGTAATATCGTCCATGGGGAACAGCATAGCCCCCACGGCGCCGATGACCGTCACACCGATGGCGGTCTTTTTGCCGTTGATCTTCCCGGAGAGGGACTCGGCGGAGATACCGGCGGACCAGGCGTCCAGGAAGGTGGTGGTGACCGTGGAGAACACCAAAATCACCAGGGCGGCAATGCCCAGCCCCGCCTTCACCATAATGACGGCAATGTCATACTCCCCGGTAAAGATCGCCGCGCCCATGCCGATGACATACATCCAGCAGGACACCAGTCCGTACACCAGAACGCTGACCCAGGTGGCCTGGACCGGCTTTTCTGCCTCCCGGGTGTAGTCGCTGATGAGGGGCAGCCAACTCAGAGGCATGGCCACCGCCAGCTCCACCGCCGCACCGAAGGTCATGGCCTCGCCGGAGGCCGCCATAGCGCTGCCGGAGAAGAAGATCACCTTGCACAGCACTAAGGTCAAAAGAAACAGGGCCGCCATAGTAAGCTTGTTGATCCAGCCCAGATCCGTGATGCCCACAGCGATCCACAGGATAATGAGGACGCCGATGACCAGACACCAGACCCAATGTCCAAGATTGAAAATACCTCCGATAGCCAAGGCCCCGTCATAGATCATGATGGCAGTCCAGCCTACCAGCTGAAGCACGTTCAGGAAGGCGAACAGCAAGCCGCCCTTCTGTCCAAAGCTCATTTTCACGGTCTCCATGGCGCTGCGGCCGGTGCGGCCGCCGATGAGGCCCGCCAGAAGCATCATGGCGCAGCCGATGATGTGACCGATGACGATCGCCGCCAGACCCTTGGCCATGCCCAAAGGCGCAAAGGCGGTGCCGGTGAGGATCTCCGCCAGAGAAACACCTGCGCCAAACCAGATCAGTCCGTTCTGGAAGGTGGATGTCTTTTTCATACCTGCGCCCCGCCTTCCGTTCCGAAGCGGTCCGCCATATCCCAGAAGGATGCCTCATAGCGGGAACACGCCGTAAAGATCTCCTCCAGATAGCGGAGCTGCTCCTCGGTATAGTCCTTGGTCAGCCGCTCCAGCATATCCTTCAGGATCACGTTGTTGCCTGTGTAGCGGGGAGTGATGTAGCCCCGCACCCAACGCCCGTACATAGGGTGCTCGGGAGCGGAGGGGCACTCCTCCACGATCTTGCGGGCGATGACCTCATAGCTGTAAGCACAGGAGAAGATGGCCGTCAGAATTTCCGCCTCACCGCCCCGGTAGGCAACGCTGAGCATATAGGAGGTGTAAGAGCGGTTATCCTGCTGGATAGGCGTGTGGTCCAGTTCCTCCTGGGTGATCCCAAAATCGACCATATAGCCGTTGTGAACGTTGACCTCGCCGTCCAGGATCGCCTGGATGTACTTGGCAAAGAGTTTCATGACCTCCACGCTCTTGCTCTTGGCTACACCGATGGCAAAAACCTTGGTATAGTCCATGAGATACCAGTAATCCTGAATGATATAGCTGCGGAATTTCTTCTGGTCCAGCGTGCCGTACTTCAATCCCTGCACAAAGGGTTTTTCGTGGTAGCTGGCCCAGATATCCTCGGTGGCTTTCAGAAGCCGATCAACAGTACCCATCATTTTGCCTCCCTTCTGGCAATGGCCCGCCGCATAAGCGTCAGCGGCAGCACCGATACGATCAAAATGCTCAAGATCCCCTCCGGAAGCCGGGAGGACAGGTTAAAGGCCAGACTGTAACCCCAGGCGCCCCAGCCGTCCCATGCGTTCTGGGAATAGAAGATCACACCGCTGATCACATGACCGAAGCAGCGGATCGCCACCGCCAGCGCCATGCCGCAGATGGCCTTCCAGCGCTTGTCGCTGCCGAACACGCCGGCATAGCCCAGGCAGGAGAAGCAGACCAACTGCTGCACAAAGATCTGCGCCCAGTGGACCGCCTGCCATCCGGGGATCAGGAGCATCGCCAGAATACCACACACCCAGCCGCTCAGCATGGACAGCCGATAGTCATACAGCAGGGCCAGCAGCATCAGCGGGATCCAGGAGCCGCAGGTGATGTTGGAGCCGGTGGGCAGGGGGATGCGGATCGTGGCCAGCACCAACGTCATGGCGCAGACGATCCCACCCAGGCACAGGTCCCGGGCCGCCAGCCGAATGCCCCGGCACAGCCAGACCGTTGCCAGCAGGTAGCCCACAGCGAATAAGATCGCAACCGTAGAGGTGATCATTCCGTAAACGCTCCTTTCAGAGCGAACATATGGTTCATGGGACCGGAGCCGTGGCCCAGATCCAGCATGGCCGCCAATGCGCCGGAGATGTATTCCTTGGCCCGCTCCACGGACTCGTCCAGATCATAGCCCTTGGCCAGATTGGAGGCAATGGCGCTGGAGAGGGTGCAGCCGGTGCCGTGGGTGTTGGGATTGTCGATCCGCTTGCCGTGGAACCACTTGCCGAAGCCGTTCCGCCACAGGAGATCATCGGCATCGTTGACCTTATGGCCGCCCTTGCACAGCACGGCGCAGCCGTATTTCTCGCTGATGTACTTGGCGGCAGCCTCCATGCCGGTGGCATCGGTGATGGTCATGCCGGAGAGGATCTCCGCCTCGGGGATGTTGGGGGTCAGGACCGCCGCCAGCGGCAGCAGTTCCCGGCACAGGGCCTCCACCGCATCATCCCGCAGCAGCTTTGCCCCGGAGGTGGCCACCATCACGGGGTCCACCACGATGTTCTTCGCCTTGTACTGCTTCAGCTTTTCCGCGATGACCACGATGAGGTCGGCGGAGGAAACCATGCCGATCTTCACCGCGTCGGGGAAAATATCGGTAAAAATAGCGTCCAGCTGCTCACCCAGGAAATGAGGAGTGGACTCCAGAATATCTGTGACGCCGGTGGTGTTCTGGGCGGTCAGGGCCGTGACGGCGCTCATGGCGTAAACGCCGTTGGCCGTCATGGTCTTCATATCCGCCTGGATACCGGCGCCTCCGCTGGAATCGCTTCCAGCAATGGTCAATGCTGTTTTCACGTGAATACTTCCTTTCTCTTTTACAGCACGTTTTATAAAGCGATACAAGGTGGTGCCCCCAATGTACCGCCTGAACACAGGGCAAGGCCCTGAGCGTTCCGAATTTACTTGTTGAGCGGTTCCCAATGGCCGGGAAACTCCGTCAGGGACGTGAGATAGACCTCCGCCGCCCGGTTCAGCCCCGCCTGATCTGTTTCCCCGTGGGCGTCCAATACGCCGACAGTGCGGAAACCCGCCGTCTTGGCGGTTTTCAGGGCGTAGAGGGAATCCTCGAATACCAGCGTTTCTGCCGGGGCCGTCCCCAACGCTTCCGCCGCCAGATGGTAGATCACCGGCTCATGCTTGCTGACGCCCACCTCGCCGGTGGTGAAAACCGCTTTCAGGTAGGGCAGCAGGCCCAGCCGTTCCAACGCGGCGGTCACGTGCGCCCGCGGGCTGGAGGTAGCCGCCGCCATGGAAATGCCCCGTTCCGCCAGAAATGCCAGCAGCGCCGCCGCGCCGGGCTTGGCGGGGACCTCCTGAGCATAGTAATCCTTCAGCATTCGGGCGATGCCGCCGCAGATCTCCGCCTCGCTCTGTTGAAGGGGGTAATGCGCTTTCAGATAGGCAGCCCCCTGTTCCATGCTCATGGGAAAGAGGACCTCATTCAGTCCCAGCTCCGGGGTGATGTGCAGCCGCCGGAGATACCGGGCGCCCAGATCTTCCCAGATACCCATAGAGTCCAGCAGAACGCCATCCAAATCGAAAATGGCCCCCCGGATCATACCCGCAGCATTTCTTCCACGGTGGCTTTCAAATCAGCGGCGGCGGCTTTGACATCCTTGGCAGCGTAGATAGCACTGATGACCGCCACGCCGCAGATGCCGCTGCCTGCCAGCTTGCCTACATTCTCGCCGGAAATGCCGCCGATGGCCACCACAGGAATGGACACGGCCTTGCAGATAGCCTTCAGGGTCTCGTAGGACATCTCCCCCACATCGCTCTTGGAGCTGGTGGGGAACACGGCTCCCACGCCCAGATAATCCGCCCCCTGCTTCTCTGCCAGCAGAGCCTCCTCCACCGTGTGGGCTGAGACACCGATGAGCTTGTCCGGCCCCAGCTTGGCCCGGGCATCCAGCGCCGCCATATCGTCCTGCCCCACATGAACGCCGTCAGCGTCCATGGCCTTGGCGATGTCCACGTTGTCATTGACGATAAAGGGAACATGCCGCTCCCGGCACAGGGCCTGCAGTTCCTTAGCTTCTTCCAGAAATTTGCCCTCATCCAGAGACTTTTCCCGAAGCTGGATCATGGTAACGCCGCCATCCAGACTCTCCTTGACCACGTCCACCAGCGTCCGTCCGTTCAGCCAGTGCCGGTCGGTGACGGCATATAGCAGCAGATCTTTCGGATCACATTTCATAATTGAACACCTCTGTATCTTTTGAAATCCCGGCGGGCACCGCTCTTGTCTGTCCGGCACAAAGGACCGGATAGAAAACAAAATGCGGATATGCCTGAAAGACATATCCGCATTACGAGCTCCATGAGCGTGTCAGCGACGGTATCTCCCTACGTTGGCATTATCCAAATCAGGTTTACGGGTCTGGGCAATACATCCCACTCTCAGCCTGCTCGCGCAAGCTCCCCTATTGACAAAGGGTATCATAGCACTATTCGCCCCGGTTTGCAAGGAATTTTTCCGGATACGGGGGAAATCGGTCAATTTTCCCCGCTCTGCGCGGACTGCACAGAAATTCTGGAGAAAATGCAGTGCGCTTCGCAAAAACTCCGCGCATCGAGGACATCTGTCTTTTCAATGACCGCCATTAAAAGACCCATTTGTGATCCTGCACGAAGTTCGTTCGGAGGGGTAGACAAGTTTTCGCCACGGGTGTATATATGTATACAAGTATACAGCAAGCGTATCGCTGGAAAGGAGCCCGCCATGCTTGAATTATCCGCCAAAACCAATCTGCTGGAGGAAAATGACTACCGTTATTCCCTTCAGGATGTGAAGGACCCGGTGCTGTACCGGGACGTATATAACTATGACGAGGTCCCCAAGGTGGCCTTCAACCACCGGCGGGTGCCTACATCCATGCCTGCCGATATCTGGATCACGGACACTTCCTTCCGGGATGGTCAGCAGTCCATGAACCCCTACACCCCGGAGCAGATCGAGCACCTGTTCAAGCTCCTCAGCAAGCTGGGCGGGCCTTACGGCCTGATCCGCCAGACGGAGTTTTTCATTTACAGCAAGCGGGACCGGGAGGCCATCGAACGCTGTCAGGCTTTGGGGCTGCGCTTCCCGGAGATCACTACCTGGATCCGGGCCACCCGGGAGGACTTCCGGATGGTGAAGGACCTTGGCATCAAGGAGACCGGTATTCTGGTGTCGTGCAGCGACTACCACATCTTTAAGAAAATGCAGATGACCCGCCGGCAGGCGTTGGACTACTATCTGGCCACGGTGAAGGACGCCTTTGACGCCGGGGTCATGCCCCGATGCCATCTGGAGGACATCACCCGTGCGGACTTTTACGGCTTCGTGGTGCCCTTCGTCAATGAGCTGATGGAGCTTTCCCACCAAGCCAAGATCCCCGTCCGCATCCGGGCCTGCGACACCATGGGCTACGGTGTCCCCTACACGGAGGTGGCCCTGCCCCGCAGCGTTCCCGGCATCATCTACGGTTTGCAGCACTATTCCGGCGTGGAGAGCGAATATCTGGAATGGCACGGCCACAATGACTTCTACAAGGCCGTTGCCAACGCCGCCACCGCCTGGCTGTACGGCGCCAGCGGCGTGAACTGCTCCATGCTGGGCATCGGTGAGCGCACCGGCAATGTGCCGTTGGAGGCCATGGTGTTTGAATACGCCTCTCTCCGTGGTTCTTTGGACGGCATGGATCCCACCGCCATCACCGAGATCGCCGACTACTTCGAGCACGAGATCGGCTATCACATCCCCCCCATGACGCCCTTTGTGGGCCGCAACTTCAACGTCACCCGTGCAGGCATCCACGCTGACGGGCTTTTGAAGGACGAGGAGATCTACAACATTTTCAATACGGAAAAGCTGCTGGACCGGCCCGCCGCCGTAGCCATCAGCAAAACCTCTGGGCTGGCAGGCATCGCCTACTGGATCAACCAGAACTACCGGCTCCGCAGCGACCACCAGCTCAGCAAGCATGACGCACTGGTGGAAAAGTTGAAAGTCTGGGTGGACGAACAGTACGCCGGAGGCCGCACCACCGCCCTTTCCAATGAAGAACTGGAAGAAAAAATCGCAGAACTGTCCGGCGGCGTGCTGAAGCCCCGCCATTGAGGAGGAACCCACCATGATGAGAGATCACAAGCCCATTTCCATCGCCGATCAGGTTTTCGAAAAGCTGGAACGGGATATTCTGTCCGGTAAATACCCTCAGGGCGAGATTCTGAGCGAGCTGCGGCTGTCCGGCGAGCTGGGCGTCAGCCGCACCCCCATCCGGGAGGCCATCCGCCGCTTGGAGCAGGAGCGCATTTTGGAGGACTCCGGACACGGTCTGGTGGTCATCGGCATCTCCCGGCAGGATATGCTGGATATCTACGAGATCCGCCTTCAGCTGGAGGGTCTGGCCGCAAAGCGGGCCGCCGCCAGCATCACTGACGATGTACTGAGTGAAATGAAGGAGGTCCTGGACCTGCAGCGCTTCTACATTGAAAGTGAAAAGGAGCCGGGCGAAAATTCCGATCAGGTCAAAAACCTGGACTCCCGGTTCCATGAATTGCTTTACAACAGCTGCGGCAGCCGTCCCTATGCGGATACGCTGATCTCCCTCCATAAGAAGATCATCAAGTACCGCAAGGCCTCCGTCACCCACCACAGCCGGGCGGTCCACGCCTTAGAGGAGCACACCGCCATCTACGAGGCCCTTGCCGCCCACGATGGGGACCGGGCTGCGGAGGCGTCCCTGCGCCATGTGGAAAACGCCCGGGCCAATCTGGCAGACATCATCCAAAAGGAGGGCTGAACCATGGGAAAGACATTGACAGAAAAGCTGATCGCCGCCCATCTGGTCAGCGGCAGCATGGAGCCAGGGGCTGAGGTAGCCCTGCGCATTGACCAGACCCTGACGCAGGATGCCACCGGCACCATGGCCTATCTGGAATTTGAGTCCATGGGCATTGACCGGGTCAAAACAAAGCGGTCCGTGGCCTATATCGACCACAACACTCTCCAATCCGGCTTTGAAAACGCCGACGATCACCGGTACATCCAATCCGTTGCCGCCAAGCACGGCATCTGGTTCTCCCGCCCCGGCAACGGCATCTGCCATCAGGTGCATCTGGAACGCTTCGGCGTACCGGGGCAGACCCTCATCGGCTCCGACAGTCACACCCCCACCGGCGGCGGCATCGGGATGCTGGCCTTCGGCGCGGGGGGCATGGACGTAGCCGTGGCTATGGGCGGCGGAGCCTACTACATTACCATGCCCAAGGTCATCAAGGTCGAGCTGACCGGTGCGCTGCGTCCCTTCGTCACCGCCAAGGACATCAGCTTGGAGGTCCTGCGGCTTCTCTCCGTCAAGGGCGGCGTGGGTCATGTGATGGAATGGGGTGGTCCCGGCATCGCCGGGTTATCCGTTCCGGAGCGGGCCACCATCACCAATATGGGTACGGAACTGGGGGCTACCACCTCCATCTTCCCCTCCGATGAAGTGACCCGCGCCTTTTTGAAGGCTCAGGGGCGGGAAGCCGACTTCACACCCCTTTCCGCTGATCCCGATGCGGCCTATGACCGAATTATCCACATTGATCTGGACACGCTGGAGCCGCTGATCGCCTGCCCCCACATGCCGGACAAGGTGGTGCCCGTCCGCAGTCTGAAGGGCGTCAAGGTGGATCAGGTCTGCGTCGGCTCCTGCACCAATTCCTCCCTGTACGATCTGCTGAAAACCGCCGCTATGCTGAAAGGCAGGACCGTGGCCCCCTCTGTCAGTATGTCCGTGTCCCCCGGCTCCCGGCAGGTCCTGACCATGCTGGCCAACTGCGGCGCGCTGTCGGATATTCTGGTCTCCGGTGCGCGGCTGCTGGAATGTGCCTGCGGCCCCTGTATCGGTATGGGCTTCTCCCCCAACTCCGGCGGTGTGAGCCTGCGGACCTTCAACCGCAACTTCGAGGGCCGCAGCGGTACGGCGGATGCCAAGGTGTATCTGGTGTCCCCGGAGACCGCCGTGGCCGCCGCCCTCACCGGGGAGATCACCGATCCCCGGGACCTGGGGCTGGACGCTCTCCATGTGGACCTGCCGGACCACTTCCTCATTGACGACAGCGCTGTGCTGGCCCCTGCCGCCCCGGAGGATGCGGCCCAGTTGGAGGTGCTTCGCGGTCCCAACATCAAGGAATTCCCCCAGGGCAAGCCGGTGGGCGACACCATCACCGCCAAGCTGACCCTGAAGGTAGGGGACAACATCACCACCGACCATATCATGCCCGCCGGCTCCAAGATCCTCCCCTACCGCTCCAACATCCCCAAGCTGTCGGAGTTCTGTTTCGCCGTGTGCGACAAGGAGTTCGCCAAAAACGCCAAGGCAGCCGGGGAAACCATTTTAGTAGGCGGCAGCAACTATGGACAAGGCTCCTCAAGGGAGCACGCGGCGCTGGTGCCTTTGTACTTAGGCGTCCGGGCAGTCATCGCCAAGAGCTTCGCCCGTATCCACGCCGCCAACCTCATCAACGCCGGTATCCTGCCCCTGACCTTTGCCAACCCCGATGACTATGATGCCTTGACCCAGGGCGAGACCCTGACCCTCACCGGCATCGACGCCGGTCTGGACAGCGGCACCATGACGCTTCACGCTGGAAACCGTGAAATCCCCGTCTGCGGCAGCTTCACCAAGCGGCAGGCAGCGATGCTCCGGGCAGGCGGTCTGCTGAATTACACGAAAGAAGGCAATGACTGATGGATCAGAACGCATATATCGAGCAGGCGGCGGCACATTTCCGCACCTTACTGACTGAGCAGTTAAACCGGCAGGCGCGCATGTCCCAAGGATCTCCCGCCAAGGACTTTTCCCGCATGGAGCGCATCGTCATCGGCCTGATCCCCGGTGACGGCATCGGTCCCATCCTCATGGCCCAGGCCCGGCGGGTGTTGGAAAAGCTGCTGGCAGCAGAGCTTGCCGTCGGCCGGGTGGAGCTGCGGGACATCGAGGGGTTGACCATTGAAAACCGCACTGCTCAGGGCAAGGCCATTCCTGACGAGGTGCTGGCCTCCATCAAGGACTGCGACGTGCTGTTGAAAGGCCCCACGGAGACTCCCAAGGGCGGTACGCTGGAAAGCGCCAATGTAGCCATGCGGCGGGAGCTGGACCTGTTTGCCAACGTGCGGCCTGTATCCGTCCCGAAGCTGGGCATCGACTGGACCTTCTTCCGGGAGAATACGGAGGGCGAATACGCTCTGGGCAGCCGGGGCGTTGAGGTGCCCGGTATGCTGAGCATGGATTTCAAAGTCACCACCGACGCCGGTACCCGCCGGATCGCCAAGGCCGCCTTTGACTTTGCCCGGGCCAACGGCAAAACCAATGTGGCCATCGTCACCAAGGCCAACATTATGAAAAAGACCGACGGAATGTTCACCCGCATCTGCCATGAGGTTGCGGCGGACTATCCGGAGATCACCGCCGAGGACTGGTACATCGACATCATGACCGCCAATCTGGTGAACCCGGAAATCCGCAGCAGGTTTCAGGTGTTCGTTCTGCCCAATCTGTACGGCGACATCATCACCGACGAGGCCGCCCAGATTCAGGGCGGCGTAGGCACGGCGGGCAGCGCCAACACTGGCAGTCAATATGCTATGTTCGAGGCCATCCACGGCACCGCCCCCCGGCTCATCGCCGATGGCGAGGGGGACTACGCCAACCCCGCCAGTATTTTGAAGGCGGCAGAGCTGCTGCTGCGGCACATTGCCATGGCGGACAAGGCAGATCAGCTCGCCGCCGCTATGGGCCTCTGCACGGAGACAGAGCGCCGGGTGGTCATGACTGGTCACCGGGACGGGGCCTTCTGCGTCCAGTTCGTGGATTATCTGCTGGAAAAGCTGTAAAAGCAGCATCCAAACGGTTTACCTGTCCATATCGTCAAAAAGCGGTCCGCAGACATCTGCGGACCGCTTTTTAGTATGTTAGAACAAATCAGTCAACATGACAGAAAAACAGCAAAATAGGACGCATTCACATTGCTGACTTCCACATATGGCATTTTCAGAAGGAAAACAGAGATAGACTTCCACAGAAACTTTCACCCCACCCGGCGGAGGACGCAAAAAGAGAGGGAACCGGTTTCCCGGTCCCCTCTCAAAAGGTTTTGAGTTTTTCGAAACTTACTTGTTGAAGTAACGCTTCAGCATACCCTCCAGAGCCTTGCCGTGGCGGGCTTCGTCGCGGGCCATCTCATGGACGGTGTCATGAATAGCGTCCAGACCGTTCTTCTTGGCGCAGGCGGCCAGCTCAAACTTGCCGGCAGTAGCACCGTACTCGCAGTCCACACGCCAGGCCAGATTCTTCTCGGTGGAGGCGGTCATGTTGCTCTCCAGGTCGCTGCCCAGCAGCTCGGCGAACTTAGCGGCGTGCTCGGCTTCCTCATAAGCGGCCTTCTCCCAGTAGAGGCCGATCTCGGGATAGCCCTCACGGTGAGCGATCCGGGCCATGCACAGATACATACCCACCTCGCTGCACTCGCCGTTGAAGTTGGCCATGAGCTGATCGAAGATGTACTTCTTATCCTCCTCGGAGATGTCGGCGTTGTTCTTCACGGTCTCTGCGTAGATGCCGAACTTGTGCTCAGCAGCCAGCTTCAGCTCGCCCTTGACCTCTTCAAACGCATTCTTGGCGTGGCAGACGGGGCACTCGACGGGAGCCTCGGGACCCTCATAAATGTAACCGCAAACCTTGCAGACCCACTTCTTCATAGATGTATCCTCCTTAAATAATTACCTTATCTTCGCTCTTTCCTTGAGCGTTTTTTGCTTTGTGAGTGTAGTATATCAGGAATCGTTTCTATTTGCAAGTTGCAAATGCAACTTTTTAAAAGAACCTAAAATTGTTCACACTTTGTTAGAGTTATTGAACTGCCCTGGGACTATCCCACACAGATACAGCGGCCGGGGAAGCGATCGCTTCCCCGGCCACACTGGTTGATCTTATTCCTCGTTCCGGGCCTTGGCCTCTGCGATCGCCTTCTCCTGCGCCGCGGGAGGGCAATCCTCATAGCGGACAAAGTGCAGGGTAAAGGTGCCGCGGGACTGGGTCATGGAGCGGAGGTCGATGGCATAGGTGCTCATCTCGCCCATGGGGACCTCAGCGGTGATAACCTGCTCGCCATTGCCAGCAGGGTCCATACCCATGACGCGGCCGCGGCGCTTGTTCAGGTCACCCATGACATCGCCCATGTAGCTGTCAGGCACGGTGACCTTCAGCTCGCCCACAGGCTCCATCAGGCAGGGGTTGGCCTCAGGCAGAGCGGCCTTGTAGGCCAGCTGAGCGGCGGTCTTGAATGCGATTTCGGAGGAGTCAACGGGGTGATAGGAGCCATCATACAGAACGGCCTTCAGATTCACCACCGGATAACCGGCCAGAGGACCGTGGACGCAGGCCTCCCGCAGGCCCTTTTCCACAGCAGGGAAATAGTTCTTGGGCACGGAGCCGCCGAACACTTCCTCAGCGAAGATCATGTCATCCTGCTCGGTCTGGGGCTCGAAGCGGATCCACACGTCACCGAACTGGCCGCTGCCGCCGGTCTGCTTCTTATGACGGCCCTGCTTCTGCACGGTCTTGCGGATCTTCTCACGGTAAGCCACGCGGACAGGGCTCAGCTCCACTTCCACGTTGAAGCGGGTCTTGAGCTTACTGACCAGCACATCCACCTGCATATCGCCGGCGCCGGAGAGGACCATCTGATGGGTCTCGGCGTTGTTGACCACGGAGAAGGAGGGGTCCTCCTCATTGAGACGGTTCAGGCCCTGAGCCACCTTATCGTCCTGGCCGCGGGTCTTGGGGGCGATGGCCACAGAGTAGCAGGGTTCAGCGAAGGGGATGCCCTTCAGCGCCACGACCTTACGGCTGTCGCACAGGGTATCGCCGGTCTTGACCTTATCCATTTTAGCGATGGCGCCGATATCGCCGCACACCAGCTCCTTGACCTCGGTGGCCTTCTTGCCACGCATGGTATACAGGCGGCCCAGCTTCTCATTGTCGCCGGTGCGGGCGTTGACCATGGTCATATCCGGCGTGATGCTGCCGGAGAGGACCTTCACGAAGGAGTACTTGCCGTACTGGTCGGAAATGGTCTTGAACACGAAAGCCGTGGGCACGCCACCGGCGGACACCACGAATTCCTCGGTGGTGCCGTCAGCCAGAGTGGCCTTATGATAGTTGCCCTGCTCGGGAGAGGGCAGCAGCTCCATGATGTTGTCCAGCAGCATCAGGGTGCCCATATCAGCCACGGCGCTGCCGCACAGCACGGGGAACACGCTCAGCTCACGGACGCCCTGACGGAGGCCCTGAGCCATCTCGGCGTAGGTGAAGTCCTCGCCGTTGAAGAAGCGCTCCATGAATTCCTCGCTGGTCTCCGCCACGGATTCCTTCAGCGCATCGTTGAACTCGTTGATGACGGCCACCTTATCCTCAGGCAGCTCGATCTCCACACGCTTGCCGTCCTGCATCTCATAGGCGCGCTTATTCAGGATGTCCATGAGGCCGGTGACTTTCTTGTTTTCGTCCAGCGTAGGCACCACAACGGGAGCGATCTTGTTGCCGAAGCGCTCACGGAGCGCATCAAAGGTGGCGTTATAGTCGCTGTGATCCTCGTCGATCTTGGAGATATAGATAAAGCGGGGCATATTCCGCTCTTCGCAATACTTCCACGCCTTCTCAACGCCCACGGACACACCGTCCTTGGCGGAGGCCACGATGATGGCGGCGTCGGCGGCCCGGAGGGCCTCCATCACTTCGCCGGAAAAGTCGAATGCGCCCGGAGTATCCAGCACGTTGATGCGGCAGCCCTTATAGTCGATAGGTGCCACAGCGGTGGACAGAGAGATCTGACGCTTGACCTCTTCGGGATCATAATCACAAACGGTATTGCCGTCCGCGACTCTGCCCATACGGTCGATGGCGCCGGTCATAAACAGCAGGCTCTCTGCCAGAGAAGTCTTACCGCTGCCGCTGTGACCCAGCAGGCAGACGTTACGGATGTTCTGTACTGAATAGCTCATGTTTGTTCCACTCCTTATGTTGATGCTGTTGACACGGCCCGAACGGGCCGATAAAAGATCTGTCAACCATTGAGACTCACTCAATGTGTTAATTATACCGCTTTTTCACAGGCAATACAATAAGAATTTTGTGAGATCTCACATTTTGGAGGGGTAGGCAAAAAGGGTCGCCTATTTTTGTGGGGTCCCTCAAATATCATTTTCCTTGAAAAAAAAGTCTTTTGGTCCCAGACAGCGCGAAAAAGTACCGGGAGGCAGGGAAAAAGCCTGCCTCCCGGTACTTTATTCTGTCAAGTGTCAATATCGGCCGGTCCAGTCGCTCATCAGCAGCACCGGCAGGGTCCACAGCAGCAAAAACACCGTCAGGGACAAGGGGGTGAGCAAATCAAACTTCCCCAGAGACACCAGATACGCCGTCAGCAAAACGCCGGCGGCGCTGCCCGCCAGGGACAGCCAGGTTGCCCGGCGCACCGCCGTCCGCAGACGGCGGCTGCCCACCACCGCTTCGGCATAGGGCAGCAGACCCTCCCGCAACAGCAACGCCCGGGGCAGGCCCCGGTCCTCCTCCGCCTCGCTGAGGGCCACCCGGTCCGTCAGCTGCGGATACTCCACCTTGATCTTCTTATAGAACTTCCGCTTCAGCAGCGCCGGGGTGATGTTGGGGTCCCGTACCGCCAGAATCGGCGTGATCCGGCTGCGGTGCAGGGTCCGCAGCGCGTAATCCACATTTTCCGACGCCTCGTACTTCACGGCGAACACCGCCGCCAGCTGATGATCGATGGCCAGGAAAATGCCGGTTTTCAGATTGATGTTGCTGGGCAGACGCACATCCTGCTTCCGCAGGAAGGAGGCCGTCCCCAACAGGACGGATTCCCCGTGGATCGTGCAGCCAAAGCCGCCCTGCTCATAGAAGCTCAGGTCCTGAGCCGTTTCCCGTGGGGCGTTCTCCCCCACCGCCAGTCCCTCAAAGACCCGCTCCAGGCCGCAGCCCGCCGCACGGGCGGCTGCCGCCGCATAAGCCGACACCTTTCCCAGTTCCTCGCCGTAGACCTTCACACCGTTGAGCCGGATGGTCCCCGGCGGGAACAGGTCGGTATCCGTCAGGATCATGCCCCGGCGCTTTCCTACCCGGGCCGCGCCGTCCCATCCCGCCACGGCACAGCCGCTTTTCTGCTGTCGGCGGGTCAGCCGGGACCATGGCAGGCTCCAGCACAGCGGCAAGGAACAGGTGGCTCCCGCTGTCAGGATCACGGACCAGTTCCGTAGGAAGTCAATTCCGTGTCCACGTCCCAAAGAGGTCAAGCCCGCGAATACCAGCGCGGCCATAAAAATCACCGGCAGGAACACCGTCTGAAGACGGGAGGCATAATCATCCCGCATGGCGGTGGTGTAAAAGCCCCGCAGGTCTCCCCTCTGCTTGCAGGCACCCCTTGGAGTTTCCGTGACCAAGTAAGGGGGGTGATCGTCCAGCGACGCCAAACGGAAGCTATCATAGCTGCCCCGGCTTTCCCGGCTGATGCCCCACTGGGCAAAGCACAGCGCCAGTCCCGCCGCAGCGGTATAGGGAAGCGCTTCTCCCCGCCCCGGAGCAAGCAGCCACAACGCGCAGTCCACCGCCGCCGCCAGCACCGCCAACGACACCAGCAGTGCGCTGACGCAGCGTTTTTCACTCAGCTTCCGGATCGCGTACACCGGCACGTGCCAGCACAGCACCAATTCGATCAGCAGACAGGCCAGCATGGCAACGCCTTGGATCTGCCGGTCTCCGGTCCAGAAGGGGACCGTGACGCCGGACTGCTCCGCCGCCATAGCGGCGATAGGCACCAGCGCTGTAAAAAAGGCAACCCCCAGAGACCGGTGACGGCTCTTATAGGCTTCCCGCTCCTCAGACGCAACCTCGCTAAGCTCCGGCTCTTCCCCGATGCTCTCTGCCTCGGTAAGAGGCTTTACCGATTCCTCCGGGGCTTCCATGGAATCGTAGAGCTGCTCCGTTTCCTCCTGCCGCTTCCGGGAGAACAGCCCCCATTTCGGCTTCAGCAGCGTTTCGTGGTGCTCCTCCATCACGGCCCCTACCGTTGTCCCTACCAGTTCTTCCAGACTCAGGAAGCGGGTAGCCTCCGGCTCCGGGCCGTCATCTGTCCGGGGTTCTTCCTCCGGGTCCGAATCGTCGGCAAGGGGGGCCTCCCCGTCCTGTTCCAGCGCCGCCGCAGCGATCCGTTCCTCCCAGAGGGCCATCGCCGATTTGGGCGTTGGAGATGGGGCCGTCTCTGTCGGTTTAGGGGCGGAAGGCTGTTCAGGAGCCGGTGCCTTGGGCGTATCCGGCTCTGCCGGAGCGGTCTCACGCTCCACCTCTTCCATGATTTTCTGCTGGCGGCTGGAGCCGTACTCCGCCAGAATCTCCTCTAAGGTGTAATCCTCGTCAGACGGCGGCGTATCCCAGGTGCCTGTGCCGTATTCTGTTTTCTCGACATCCTTTGACACCGTGTTCTCTCCAAACTTCTCAGTTCATCCGCTGACGCACGGCCTCATACAGCAGGATCGCTGCCGAGGCGCTGGCGTTCAGGGAATTCAGATCACCCTTCATGGGGATGCTCACCAGAAAATCGCAGTTTTCGGCAGCCAGACGGGTCATGCCGTCCCCTTCGCTGCCGATGACGATGGCAGCAGCGCCCTTCAGGTCCGTGTCATACAGGCCGGTGGTGCCGTTGGCCGCCGTGCCGAATACCCAGACCCCCTGCTTTTTCAGGTCCTTCAGCAGAGAGGGGATGTTGGGCACCCGAGCCACCTTCATGTGAGACACCGCGCCTGCGGAGGTCTTGGCCACCACGCTGGTCAGGCCCGCACTGCGGCGCTTGGGAATAACCACGCCGTGAGCGCCGGCGCAATAAGCCGTCCGGATGATGGCGCCCAGATTGTGGGGGTCGGAGATCTCGTCGCACACCACGATCAGGGGCGGCTCGTTTTTCGCGGCGGCATCTGCCAGAATATCGTCTACACTGACGTACTCCCGCACCGCTGCCAGAGCGATGACGCCCTGATGGGCGTGGGTGCGGCTCATGCCGTCCAGCTTCCGCCGGTCGGCCTCCACCACCACGATGCCCGCCGCCCGGGCCTTGGAGGCGATGTGGCCCAGGGTCTTGTCCACCTCACCCTTCTGGATGAAAATTTTGTCGATGCTGGCCTCCGTCCGCAGGGCTTCGATCACCGCGTTGCGGCCTTCAATGAGGCCGTCGGCATCGGCGGTCAGCTGGTCTTTTCTTTCGTCTGTCATATTGAAATCCTCTCATGATCGGAATTTGTCAAAATCTGCGGGGTATACTTTTTACAGTATATCACAGAACCGGTCCACAATAAAGATGAATTTGAAAAATCGTTCCGCCTTAGCGCGTCTGAATTTACAGAAAGTTTATGAAAAGGCAGTCTCTTTTCCTTGTGGTTTCAAGGAGGTTGTGCTATACTGCTTTTTAATTTCACACACTCTGAAAGGAGTTCTCAATGGACCAGAACGATAAAAACAATAAGAACCGACGGGGCAACCGCAATCTGCTGGGCGCTGTTAAGCTGGTGGCCTGGGCGTTGGTGCTGACGCTGGTGTTCTACTGCACCAGCAGCTACATGGGGTCCGCCGGAAAGCAGGCCTCCAACATCAACATCAAGTACAGCGATTTCATCGCCATGATGGAGGGCAAGCAGGTGGAGGACGTCACCGTGGACCTCTCCGAGGGCCTGCTGTATATCGTCCCCAAGGACGGCTATGTCTACACCGCTGAGAACGGCACCGCCTACACCAAGTCCACGGATCAGGACGGCAAGGCCGTTTACGCTTTTACCGACGCCGACGGCAAGGAGCATACTGCGGCGCTGAAGCTCTTTACCGTAAAGATGGAGTCTAATGACACTCTGGTGGAGCGGATGCATGAGGCCGGAAAAACAGACTATGACACGAAGTACGAGCCTCAGATGAGCCCGCTCCTTCTGTTCGCCATCAACTTCATTCTGCCCTTTGTGTTCATCATGCTCATGTTCTCCCTCGTCATGCGGATCATGGCGAAAAAGGGCGGCATGGGAGGCATGGGCGGGATCGGCGGCGTAGGCAAGGCCAACGCCAAGGTCTACATGGAAAAGCAGACCGGCGTTACCTTTGCCGATGTGGCCGGTCAGGACGAGGCCAAGGAATCCCTGACGGAGATCATCGACTTCCTGCACAATCCCAAGAAATATACCGACATCGGTGCCAAGCTCCCCAAGGGCGCTTTGCTGGTAGGCCCTCCGGGCACCGGCAAAACGCTGCTGGCCAAGGCCGTGGCCGGCGAAGCCAATGTCCCCTTCTTCTCCATCTCCGGCTCCGACTTTGTGGAGATGTTCGTGGGCGTGGGCGCGTCCCGTGTCCGCGACCTCTTTAAGGAGGCCGCCAAGGTAGCCCCCTGTATCGTATTCATCGATGAGATCGACACCATCGGCAAATCCCGTGACTCCGGGCGCTTCGGCGGCAATGACGAGCGGGAGCAGACCCTGAACCAGCTTCTTGCCGAAATGGACGGCTTTGACCCCACCAAGGGCATCATCCTTCTGGCCGCCACCAACCGGCCCGAGGTGCTGGATCAGGCCCTTCTGCGGCCCGGCCGGTTCGACCGCCGCATCATCATTGACCGTCCCAATCTGGCGGGCCGTCTGGCCACCCTTCAGGTCCATACCCGGAACATCAAGCTGGCTGAGGATGTCAACTTGAAGAAGGTGGCGCTGGCCACCGCCGGCTGCGTGGGCGCCGACCTTGCCAACCTTGTGAATGAGGCCGCTCTCCGGGCCGTCCGGAAAGGCCGCAAGCTGGTGATCCAGGAGGACCTGCTGGCCGCCTTCGAGCTGGTCATCGCCGGCACGGAGAAAAAGGGCAGCGTCCTGACGGAATTTGAGAAAAAGCTGGTGGCCTACCATGAGGTCGGTCACGCCATGGTGGCCTACAAGCAGAAGAACACAGAACCGGTCCAGAAGATCACCATTGTCCCTCACACCCAAGGCGCGCTGGGTTACACCCTGCTGATGCCGGAGGAGGATAAGACAGAGCTGCGGACCCGGGACGAGCTGATGGCGAAGATTGCTGTGTCCATGGGTGGCCGCGCCGCCGAGGAAGTGGTGATGAACACCATGACCAACGGTGCCTCTCAGGACATTCAGGAGGCCACCGGCGTGGCCCGGAACATGGTTGCCATGTTCGGCATGAGCGACCAGTTCGGCATGATGGCTCTGGCCTCCCGCCGCAGTCAGTATCTGGACGGCGGCTACGGTCTGGACTGCGCGCAGGACACCGCCGCCGCTATGGACAAGGCCGTGAAGGATATTCTGGACAAGTGCTATGCCGACGCCGTGAACATCATCCGGGAAAACCGTGAGGACATGGACAAGGTGGTGGCCTATCTGCTGGAGAAGGAGACCATCACCGGCGCGGAGATGGTAGCTATCATCGAGGGCCGGGACCCCTCCACCGTGGAAGACGCCTACGCCTCCACGCTGGCCCATGAGAACGGCTTCCGCCCCTCTCAGCCGGAGGTCATCGAGCCTGCCGCCCGGAAGGTCCACATGATCTCCGAGAAGATCGAGGCTCCTGCCGACGGAGAGACGAACAGTGCGGATAAACCATCCTCTGACGAAACACCGTCTGACGAGAAACCTGAATCTAAACAGGAAAACGACTCCAGATCCGAATAACCACCAAACAGGCGTACCGTCCGGTACGCCTGTTTTTGAAAACGAGAGAAAAGAGGAATCACCATGATCCGTATTGCCAAGGAATCCGACCTGCCTGCCGTAGCCGCCGTCTATGAGGCTATTTTAGACCATGAGGACGCCACCGGCCTGCATTACACAGGCTGGAAGCGGGGCGCTTACCCCACCGCCGACACCGCCCGGAATATCTTCAACGCCGGGACCCTGTATGTAGGCGTGGACGAGGACGGCACCGTCTGGGGCAGCATGAATCTCAACGGCGTCCAGCTGCCGGAATACAAAAACGGCGGCTGGTCCATCCCCGCCGAGGACGATCAGGTCGCCGTTATCCACACCCTGACCATCCATCCTGACCGGGCGGGGCAGGGCTTGGCCCGGCAAATGGTGGCCTTTGCCGAGGACACCGCCCGCGGTCAGGGCAAGACCGTCATGCGGTTCGACACTGGCGTGAGCAACGCCGTTTCCAACCACCTCTACCCCGCCATCGGTTACCGCTTCGCCGGGACGGTGGACACCTTCTTCATGGGCTACGTCCACTGCCCCCTGAATCTCTACGAAAAAAAGCTGTAAAACCCCTGTGTAAACCAACGGTTTACAAATTTCGCCGGGAAGTTGGTGGCGATTTTGCCCGCTTTCGGCGATACTGTTCCCACGAAAGGATGTGACGCGTATGACCACAGGCCAGCGGATCGCCCTGAAGCGAAAAGAGGCCGGATTGTCCCAAGAGACACTGGGCGCGGAGCTGGGCGTTTCCCGGCAGTCCATTTACAAGTGGGAATCAGATACTGCCTTACCGGAGATCGACAAGCTGGTGGCCCTCAGCCGCCGGTTCGGTGTGACCGTAGGCTGGCTGTTAGGAGTGGAGGAAGCGCCGGAGACGGCCTCTGCCCCGGACAGCGGCGAATTGACGGACGCCCAGTTGAAAATGGTGGAGGAGATCACGGAGCGGTATCTCGCCGCCCAAACCGCCCCGAAGCCCCGGAAAAAATGGCCCTATGTGCTGGCAGCGCTGGCGGTATTGTGTGCCGCCTACAATATCTATGATTCCATTCGGACAATCGGCCGGCAATTCGATGGCGTTTACAACCGGATCAACCAGATGGAGTGCAGTATGTCCAATCAGGTATACAGTATCTCCGGTCAGGTGGAGGAGATCCTCAAACAGCAGAACGCTTTGACAGCAGACTATGGAACGGAGCTGGTATCCGCCGATCTGTCCAAAAACGCCGTGACCTTCTCCGTCTACGCCGTCCCCAAAACATACGTGGAGGGTATGCGCGTTGAATTTTCAGTGGACAACGGCCACAACTCCAACAGCAAAACCGTCCTGTCCGAGCCGGATCAGAATGGGCAGCCGGTCAGCGAGAAATTCTCGGCGGAGCTGACCTGCGAACTGACGGATGACATCGCCATCACCGCGGTATTCGTCATGCCGGACGGCACCCGGCAGACCCAGCCCCTGCAAACGTATTCCGGTCTGTATTCCGGCTCCCTGCCGGACGTTGCCAGTCTTGTGGATGCGGATCTCCAAGGCCGGGCGCAGATTGAAAACGGCAAGCTGACCCTGCCGGACGCCATGGAGTATGCCCTGACGCTCAATACAAAGCTGGACAATATTCTGATCCCCCGGGCGGAGGCCGTTTCCATTCGGGTAGGCCTGTTCAAAAACCAGCGGCTTGTCGCTTGGGCGGAACCTATCAGCGCCGATGAGCAGACCAGCTACCGGGGCTTTGACAACGCCACCTTCTATCGGCTGGAGCCTCTCTCCTTCCCCTTTGCCGCCGGAGATATTCTGGAATCAGCGGCTGTTCTCACCGATGAGTACGGCCGGGAGGTCATCTGCCCTGATTGGTTTCCCCTGACGCTGGACAGCGACGGTCAGTCCCTCGTATTCCCCGGCAGTACCGGGTCGGATACCGTTGACGCTTACAGCATCGATACGGACATTTCCCACTGGACATTCTAATAAGCCAAAAGCCAGCCCGTAGGGGCTGGCTTTTGATTTCTTTCTTCCACGGTGAGAAAGATTTTCGCAGCTTTTTCATCAGTTTTCAGGGCACTCAGAGCCTCTTTCCATACGCAGAGAACAGCCGCCGCGGAGTTTCCGCAGCGGCTGTTCTGTGATTCAGTTCTCGGTAACGCCCAGATTACGGTGCAGAAGCTGATGGGTCTTGCCCTTCAGCAGGCCCTCGTACAGAGCAAGGACCATGGGGTTCTCGTTGGCCTTTTTGATCTGCATATTGACGTCGGTATCATACAGTCCCTTGGCGCGGGCCTTCCGGGTCCGGGGACCGGCGCCGACCGGCTGGCCGCCGCCCATGATACAGCCACGGCGGCAGGCCATGACCTCCACGAAGTCATAGCTGACCTCGCCGCTCTGGATACGCTTGATAAGCTTGTCGGCATTGCCCAGACCGTTGACCACTGCGGCGCGGATCTCCTTGCCCATGTAGTCAAAGGTCAGTTCCTTCAAGCCGTCATCGCCCCGGACGCCGCTGGTGCGGATGCGATCCATTTCCACCCGGCTGTGGCCGGTCTGAAGGCGGCGGAGCACCGCCTCCGTCACGCCGCCGGTGACGCCAAAGATAACGCCGCCGCCGGAACCGATACCAAAGGGCATATCGGTGGACTCGCCGTCGATATTCTCAAAGCGGATACCGGACTTGCGGATCATGGAGGCCACCTCGGTGGTGGTCAGCACATAGTCCACGTCCTGTCGGCCATTGGTCATGGACTCAGGGCGGAGGATCTCCTCCTTCTTGGCGGTGCAGGGCATGATGGACACCGACACCAGCTTCTTGCCCTGATTGATCTCAGGATTGCGGTAGTATTCCCGGATCACCGCGCCGAACATCTGCTGGGGAGAGCGGCAGGTGGAAATATTGTCCGCCAGTTCCGGATACCGGGTCTCGCAGAACTTGACCCAGGCAGGGCAGCAGGAGGTGAACAGGGGACCCTTGGCGCCGCTGGAGATCCGCTCCAGCAGCTCCTCCGCCTCCTCGATCACGGTGAGGTCCGCGCCGTAGGTAGTGTCATAGACCTCATGGAAGCCCAGTCGGTGCAGGGCATTGACCAGCTTGCCCATGACGTTTTCGCCCTTGGGGATGCCGAACTTGTCGCCCAGCGCCACACGGACCGCCGGAGCCACCTGCGCCACCACAATGGTGTTGGGATCCGCCAGCGCGTCCCAGACCTCATCGATGTTGGTCTTGATGCTGATCGCGCCGGTGGGACACACCACCCGGCACTGGCCGCAGTTGACGCAGTTGGTCTGGGCGATGGTCTTGTTGAAGGCCGGGGTCACCAGCGTGCTGGTACCGCGGTAGGCAAAGTCGATGGCGTTCACGGACTGGACGTTGTCGCACATACGGACGCAGTCGCCGCAAAGGATGCACTTATTGGGGTTGCGGACGATGGCGGGAGAGCTTTCGTCGATGGGGTACTTGGCCTCCCGGTTCTTGAAGCGGATCCGGTCCACGCCCATGCGGTGAGCCAGCTCCAGCAGATGGCACTCGCCGCTTTTCACGCAGGTGGTACAGTCCCGGTCATGGGCTGCCAGCAGCAGCTCCAGGATCGTCCGGCGGTAGCGCATGAGCCGGGGGGTATTGGTGTAGATCACCATGCCGTCCCGGGGCGGCTCCGCACAGGAGGCAAAGGTCTTGCCCCGGTCATCCTCTACGGTGCACAGACGGCAGGCACCGTAAATGGACAGTTCGGAATGGTAACAAAGGGTCGGTATATCGATCTCCGCATTGCGGATCACGGTCAGAACATTGGGTTCGTTGGTAAATTCCACCCGCTGACCGTCAATGGTCATAAATCCCATAGCAGCATCCTCCTTACTTCTCTACGGTGATCGCGCCGAAGGCACACTGCTCCACGCAGCTTCCGCAGCGGATGCAGGCGTCCTGATCAATGGTGTACGGCGACTTCAGCGTACCGTGAATGGCCGACGCCGGGCAGTTCCGGGCGCACTTGGAGCAGCCCTTGCACTTGGCGGGGTCGATGCTGTACACCCGAAGCTTGGAGCAGACGCCGGCGGGACAGCGGCGGTCCCGAATGTGGGCCACATACTCGTCCCGGAAGGCGTTGAGGGTGCTGATGACCGGCTTGGGCGCGCTCTTGCCCAGGCCGCACAGAGCGGTATTCTCGATCATATCCGCCAAATCCCGGAGGGTATCCAGATCCTCCATGGTGCCCTGACCGGCCACGATGCGCTCCAGGATCTCCAGCATCCGCTGAGTGCCCTCCCGGCAGGGAACACACTTGCCGCAGCTTTCACGCTGAGTGAAGCTCATGAAGAACCGGGCCACCTCCACCATGCAGGTGTCCTCGTCCATGACCACCATGCCGCCGGAGCCGATCATGGCGCCGATCTTGGTGAGGGAGTCAAAGTCCATGTGGCGGTCCAGATCCTTTTCGGACAGGCAGCCGCCGGAGGGACCGCCGATCTGGACGGCCTTGAACTTCTTTCCGTTGGGGATGCCGCCGCCCACGTCAAACACGATGTCCCGCAGAGGCGTGCCCATGGGGACCTCAATCAGACCGGTGTTGCACACGTTGCCGGTAAGGGCGAACGCCTTGGTGCCGGGGCTTTCCGGCGTACCGATCCCCCGGTACCACTCCGCGCCGCGCTGAATGATCATGGGCACGTTGGCGTAGGTCTCCACGTTGTTGAGGACCGTGGGCTTCTCCCACAGGCCGTGCTCCACAGTGCGGGGCGGCTTGACGCGGGGCATACCTCGCTTGCCCTCGATGGAGGCGGTCAATGCGCTGCCCTCGCCGCAAACAAAGGCGCCGGCGCCCCGGTTGATATGCAGACGGAAGCAGAAGTCCGTACCCAGAATGTTGTCACCCAGGAATCCGGCTTCCTCTGCCTGCGCAATGGCCAGCTTCAGGCGCTCAATAGCCAGAGGATACTCCGCGCGGACATAGATATAGCCCTCCTGCGCGCCTACGGCATAGGCCGCGATCAGCATGCCCTCGATCATCCGATGGGGATCGCCCTCCATGATGCTGCGGTCCATAAACGCGCCGGGGTCGCCCTCATCGCCGTTGCAGACCACATAGCGGACGGTCTCCTTCTGGGCAGCCACCTGGCTCCATTTTTTGCCGGCGGGGAAGCCCGCGCCGCCGCGGCCCCGGAGCTTGGAGTCGGCAATGGCCTGAATGACAGCCTTGGGCGTCATTTCAAAGAGGGCTTTTTCAAGGCCCTCGTAAGCGCCGGCGGCAATGGCCGCCTCAATGCGCTCCGCATCGATATGGCCGCAGTTCTTCAGCACCAGACGGGTCTGCTTGGCGTAGAAGGGGATCTCCTCCTCAGAGGGATAGACCTTGTTATCCTGACGGAACATCAGCCGCTCCACCGGCTGACCCCGGAGGACCGTTTTTTCAAAGATCTCGCCGCAGTCGCTCTCCTGCACCTTTAAGTAGAGATAGCCGTAAGGCTCGATCCGCATCAGGGGGCCCATTTCGCAGAAGCCGTGGCAGCCGCTCTTGTGGACGCCGATATGGGCGATCTCCGGGCCGATCTCCACCTGAACGTTTTCATGCTCCGCAGCCAACTCCTTCATGTGCTCATAGAGCTTGGCGGAGCCGCCGGCCAGACAGCCCGTGCCGCCGCAGATCAGCACCCGGCACTTTTCCTGCTTAGTCTCAGCCTGGCATTCCGCCCGGACCTGCTTGAGCTGGAACCGGTTTTCAATTCTGATCATCGTTCCGCCCCTCCTCTTCCTTGGCCCGAAGCTCCTTGAGCAGCTCCGCCGCCTTTTCCGGCGTCATTTTGGGATGGACCTGCTCGTTGACCATCATGGCCGGGGCCAGACCGCAGGCGCCCAGGCAGGACACCACTTCCACCGTGAACATCAGGTCATCGGTGGTCTGCTTGGTCTCACTGAGTCCCAGTTCCTGACGCAGGTACTGCAGCACCGGCGTGGATTTGCGGACATGGCAGGCCGTTCCGTCGCAGATCTTGAGCACATACTTTCCCTTCTGTTCAAAGGAGAAGTTCTCATAGAAGCTGGCCACGCTGTAAGCCTTGGTCTCTGTAATGCCGATCTTTTTGGCCACATAGTCCAAAAGATCCGGCGGGAGATACCGGTAGGTCGCCTGGATGTCCTGAATAATGGGGATCAGGGATTTTTCCTCCAGAGGGTACCGGCTGATAATTTCGTTGGCAGTTTCGTAATAACTCTGATCCAACATCGTCGGTTTCACACCTTTCCTTCGCTTCTTCCTGTCTTCGTCATTTTGCACCTACAAAGCAACCATTATTATATATTTTTTGGTTACTAAACTCAAGTTAAGAATCACGCAAGGAATTGATTCAGCATAATTGCCAAATTTTAGACAAGTCAGCGGAGAGAACCGCCTTCCTCTCCCGCCCTTTTGCCGAGGCTTTACAAATCAGACTTTTATCTGTTATACTATCTGTTATACGAAAGGTTATCAGCCGGTCGGATCGGCCGCGTGAAAGGATCGTGAATACCATGCAGAAACTGGAAAAGCAATTTCATATTCACTGCGTCCCCGGCGACGTAGGCCGGTATTGCATCCTCCCCGGAGATCCGGGCCGGGTGCCCGCCATCGCCGCCCTGTTTGATGACGCGCATCAGGTGGCCTACAACCGGGAGTTCAACGTCTGGACCGGCATGCTGCTGGGTGAAAAGGTCACCGCCTGCTCCACCGGCATCGGCGGCCCCTCCGCCGCTATCGCCATGGAGGAACTGCACAAGTGCGGCGCAGACACCTTTATCCGCACCGGCACCTGCGGCGGCATCGACCTGAACGTGCAGTCCGGCGACATTGTGGTGGCCACCGGTGCCATCCGCTTCGAGCACACCAGTCTGGAATACGCCCCCATCGAATTCCCCGCCGTGGCGGACTGGGAGATCACCAACGCATTGGTAGACGCTACCAAGGCGATGGGTTATCCCCTCCACATCGGCGTGGTCCAGTGCAAGGACAGCTTTTACGGCCAGCACAGCCCCGACGCCTCCCCCGTCAGCTATGAGCTGAAGGCCAAGTGGGAGAGCTGGAAGCGGCTGGGCGTCAAGGCCAGCGAGATGGAATCCGCCGCTCTGTTCGTGGAGGCCGCCGCGCTGGGCTGCCGCTGCGGAAGCTGCTTCCATGTGATCTGGAATCAGGAGCGGGAGGCCGCAGGTCTGGACCAGAAAATGAGCGAGGACACCTCCGCCTCCGTAAAGGTGGCCGCGGAGGGGCTGAAGCGGCTCATTGAGGCCGACCGGAAGGCCGGACGGTAACGGAGATACGGTTCCATGGATATTAAGCAAATTCTGAACACCGCCGTAGGGGGATACAGTCTCAGCAAGATCCTCTCCGCTCTGGTGACGCTGCTGGTCTGCCTCATCGCTGTGCGGCTCATCATGAAGGTTGTCACCCGTCTGCTGAGCCGGATGCAGAAGGTCAACGAGCGGCTGCAAAAGGTCATTCGCACCAGCGTAAAGGTGCTCCTCTATGTGCTGACGGTCATCATCACCGCGGAAGCGCTGGGCATCAACACCTCCTCCCTGACGGCGCTGTTGTCCGTCCTGACCCTGGGCATCACCCTTGCGGCAGAGGACATTTTAGGCAACGTGGCTGGGGGATTGGTGATCCTGTCCTCCCATCCCTTCGCACTGGGGGACTTTATCGAAGCCGGCGGCACCTCCGGCACCGTCCGCGAAATTGGTCTGAACCACACGAAGCTGGAGACTGCCAACGGTCAGATGATCCTGATGCCCAACAAGGACCTTTCCTCCTCCAAGATCATCAATTATACCGTTCTGGGCCGACGCCGGATCGTCCGGACCGTCACTGCCTCCTATGACGCGCCCACGGAAACCGTCATGACCGCTTGTATGGAGGCCGTGGAAGCCACCGCCAACATTCTGCCGGACCCGGCTCCGGCGGTGTATCTCACCAACTATGGGGCAAGCTCCATCGAATACACCATTTACTGCTGGAGCGCCGTGGAAAACTATTGGCCCGCCTATCACTCCATCAATGAGAAGCTGCGGGACACCTTCGCCAAGCACAATGTTGAAATGACCTACGATCACCTCAACGTCCACATACTTGACAAATAAAATCGCAACTATCAAAAAAAGCGTTGGGAACATATTGTTCCCAACGTTTTTTGATGGTTGAAGGTAAATCTCTCGCAGCGGTAAGGAAGAGTGTGTGCGGGAAACCCAAGAGGGGTGTCCCGCACCATTGAAATCAATCATTTTCAGAACTTTGTAAACGTTCTGAAAATACGCTCAGCGCGGAGAAAAACTCTTTCGACACGTTGAGCGTTGGGAACGAAAATTGTTCCCAACGCTTTTTTGATTCAATTCAGGATCAGTCCTGCTGCTCCATACGCTCCTTGACGGCCTTGCCGGTAGGCGTGGCAGCCAGACCGCCCAAAGCGGTCTCCCGCATCTCCATGGGCATCCGGCGGCCTACCTCGCCCATGCAGTCGATGACCTCGTCCACAGGGATCCGGCTTTCCACGCCGGCCAGCGCCATATCTGCGCAGCTGACGGCGTTGACAGAGCCCACCACATTCCGCTTCACGCAGGGGACCTCCACCAGACCCGCCACCGGGTCGCACACCAGGCCCATCAGGTTTTTCAGGGCCATAGCCGCCGCGTGGCCGATCTGCTGAGGATCGCCGCCCCGCAGGGAGGTCAGCGCGCCAGCCGCCATAGCAGAAGCCGTGCCGATCTCAGCCTGACAGCCGCCGGAAGCACCGGCGATACAGGCCCGGAAGCTGACCACCGCGCCGATGCCGGAAGCGGTATACAGAGCCTGCAAAATCTCTTCCTCGGTGGCGCGGCCCATCTGGTACAGAGGCACCAGTACCGCAGGCAGTACACCGCAGGCGCCTGCGGTGGGCGCCGCCACGATCTTACGCATACAGGCATTGGACTCGCCCACGCTGAGAGCTGTGGCAATGACCTCCTGCACATAGGAGCCGCTGTATGTAGTGCCGGACGCGGCGTAGCGCCGCATCCGGGCGCCGTCGCCGCCCACAAGGCCGCTGCGGGAGCGCTGGTCGCCCTGATAACTGACGGCAGATTCCAGCATAGCATGCCAGGCAGCCCGCATTTTTTCCATGGACTGCTCTTCCGTTACCTGCCGCTCCTCCATATCGGTTTCCAGAACCACCCGCCAGAAGGGGATGGACCGGGAAGCCGCCTTTTCAAAGATCTCCTGCATGGAATTCAGGGCCATATCAGTCGTCCTCCTTCTCGTAATAGATCACGCCAAGCACCTGAGGTACTGCCTTCAGCTGCTCCAGCTCCGCCGCGGGCACCGGCTGGTCGATCTCAAAAATCGTCATAACGCTGCCGCCCCGGCGGTCACGTACCAGGCTCATATTGGCGATGTTGATGCCGCCGTCAGAGAGTACCTTGGTCAGGGTCGCCAGCTCGCCGGGCACATCCATGTGACGGACAATCAGTGTGTTGAAAATGCCGGTGAAATCCACCGCCACGCCGTCCAGCTGATCCACACGGATGCGGCCGCCGCCGATGGACGCTGCCTGCACTTTGGTCTTTTTCCCGCTGGCACCCTCCACCGTCAGCACTGCCGTGTTGGGGTGGGCCTCCCGCAGCTCGGCGGGATGGAACACAAAGGACAGTCCCTGCTCCTTTGCCACGGAGAAGCTCTCCGGGATTCGCAGATCATCGGGCTTCATACCCAGCAGCCCTGCCACCAGCGCCCGGTCCGTACCGTGGCCCCGGCCAGTCTCCGCAAAGGAACCGTACAATCCAATGTCCGCCTTCACCGGCGGTTCTCCCAAAAGGGTCCGGGCCATCCGCCCGATGCGCACAGCTCCCGCCGTGTGGGAACTGGAGGGACCTACCATAATTGGTCCAAGGATCTCAAAAATATCCAGCATGAGCGCTCCTCCTTTGTTACATTTCTCTAATTTTAAGAGTATCACAGTCTTTTCTGTTTTGCAAGCATTTTCCGCCATTTTGTCTATGATAGAAAGACACCCTGCCGAGGCGGGTGTCTGTTTCTGGTATTCTGCTTTTGGTCAGTCCAGCACCTGAACGGCAGCGCCCAGCACGCCGTCTCCGATGTAGACGCTGAGGGTGCCGTCGATCTCGCCGTCCCACAGGTGGTCGCTGTTGGGCAGTGCCTCTGTCAGCATCTGCCGCACGGTCTCCATCTCCTCCGGTGCGCCGCCATGAGCCACCGCCAGATTGTACCGCTTGTGTTCGCCGCAGCGGTCCACAGCCATATCCACCAGCTTCCGCATCACCTGATGCCGTCCCCGGACCTTGGCCACAGATTGCAGCTGTCCGTCCGGCGCAAAGGTGATGATGGGCTTGATCTGGAGCATGGTGCCGGCCATAGCCGTGACCTTGCCGATCCGGCCGCCCTTCACCAGATACTCCAGCGTATCCACAGAAAAGAAGGGATAGGTGTTGGCGATGAGCTGCGGAGCCCGGCGCTCCGTCAGTTCTTCCCAGTCCATGCCGTTTTTGATGTCCTCAGCCAGCTGCAGCACCGTCATGCCCTGACCCAAAGCGCCGCTGACAGAGTCAAACACCTTCACGGCATAGCCCTGCTCCGCACATTCTCCCGCCAGGATCCGGGCCAGATTATAGGTCCCGGACAGGCCGCTGGACAGCATGACGGCGATCACGCCGTCATATCCCAGATCAAAGATCTCCCGGAGCTTCGCGCTGAAGTCCTCCACACGGGGCAGGGAGGTCTGAGGCAGTTCACCGTTATGAAGCCGCTGATAAATATCCGGGCCGGTGATGTTGACGCCGTCCAGATATTCGCCGTCCTCGCACAGGATCCGCAGCGGGACAAAAAAGATATTGTTTTCCCTGGCCTGATCCCAACGCAGGTCGGCACTGGAGTCCGTCAGCAGGGCAATTTTCTTTGGGGTCATTTTTTCTGCTCCTTTTTACCCAAAAGCTTAATGGTTCAGAGGATATTATGTCACAAACTTACCCAAAGGGCAAGTCCTACCCGTTTTCTTTCTTCTCATTTTTCTGCATCCGCTGAAAGCCCTCCCGCTCCGGCAGATCATCCGTCATGCGGCCAGCCGCTTCCGCGGCCTTTTCCTCAGGCGTGGGGCGGTGGGTATGCCAGTTAGACATATTGATGGGCTGATCTGCCTCAAAGAGGTCATAGTAATCCGCATCCCGGAGCTTCGGCCGGCGATGGCGGATAATGGCCGTCAGAGTCGGATAGAGCACAATGGCGATGAGGCCGCCGGAAAAGCCGTTGTTGTAGAGGTTCAATCCCGCCACCGGGCCTCCGGTCTGCAGCACCAGCGCCGAGTGGATGAACCCCGCCAGTATGCCGCATACCGGGCCGAAGTGGCCGGCAACGGGGGCCAGCGTGGTCCCAAACAGGCCCGCCAGCTGAAGCGCCGGGTAATTGGGTTCGTAGTGCATACCGTAGGCCCCCAGCCACACGCCGAACATCACGGGAATGATGTTCCGGGGATGCTTGCCGAAGGCGGAGAAGCCCATAATGGTGAAAATACCGCCCAGAGTGGGGCCGTTGAGGTCGCCCCCTACCAACAGCACATAGGCAATGCCGATCAGACCGTTGATGCCGATATTCACCATCACCGGTCCGGCACCGAACATACGCAGATAATCGTTGGGCGCCCGGCCTGTGGTGCTCAGCAGGCGCCGGTATCCGGCCCACACGGCCCATGCGGGATCGCCGCAGCCGAAGGTGCCGATGAGGATGAACACAACGCACAGGGCGCCGCAGGCAAGGCTCAGTTCAAAATTGAGACCCGTAGACCAGTAGAGCACGGAGTCCGGCTTGTCACCGAAGGCCGTCAGGATCGGCACCACCATCATGGCGAACAGACCGCAGGCAAAGCCCATGTTGTAGAGGTTCATGCCGTTTTGTATTTTATAGGTGTAGGCCGACAGGGATGGCAGCAAAAAGCCCACCAGAATACCGGTGAACACGCCCAGCGGCAGGCTGGCGTGGACGCTGCCCAATGCCATATAGCTCACCAACGGGGCCAGTGCCGTCGCCAGCAGGGCCACGGAGGCATACTTGGAAAACGGCTCCTTCTGATACCGGGCATACAGCCATGTCCCTAAAATGATGGGCCAGATGTTGAACACATTTTTTCCAAACAGGGAGAAGCCCGCCATCAGCCCCATCTCCACAATGGTAAAGCCGTTGAAGGGGTCCTTGGCCAGCTTGATGATGAGAATGGAAATGATGGTCACCAGTCCCGCATTGACAAAAGCGGCGGCAGGGCCCGCAATGTGGATATAGTCTGTGATCAGAAGATCCTGCATGGTGACGATCTTCCAAAGCCCCGACAGGAGCTGTTCCGGATGGCCCATGCTGAGACCAATGAGCATCAGCACAATGGAAAACGCAATGGTCCCCGGAAAAATATACTGATAATAGCGGCTCGTGTTCACGGGTCTCCTCCTGCTTCTTAACGATTTCTTAATGTGTTAAATTTATTATACTGTGGTTTTGCCTCGACGGCAACCCAATTCGTGAAATTTTTCACCAGTTCAAAAAAAGTTTACACTTGCCTTCAGCGTGTCGAAAAAGTCTTTTCGCCATGCGTGGAGCAGGAATACACCGTCGGCCCAGCCGGTTTCCGTGCGCTTTGCGCCCGGAAACCGGGGGCGCAACGGGTCGAAAAAATCTTTTCTTCCCGTTGCCCTTATTTTCAGAACTTGTAAAAGTTCTGAAAATATTTGATTTCAATGGTGCGGGACACCCCTCTTGGGTTTCCCGCACACACCCTTTCTTTCCGTCGCGGAAATCTCCATTGGCGGCACTTCGCCTGTTTCCCCTTCTTGGGTTTTCCGCGCACACCCTTCACCCGCAAGGGGTATGCGGCATCCGTAGAGCGGCAAAGCCGCTAACGGCTGCCCTACCTTACCATCGCAGAGAATTTACCATTTTATTGACAGTCTCTTGCTTTTTTATTTCAGACAGTCTATGCTGATTTTATACCATTCACGATTCTCTACATCCGGGAGGTGACCAACTATAAGAAGTCAAGGGAAAATCGAAAAATTTTCATTTGGTCAAAAAAGGGCGCAGAAAACCAAGCCCTCTTCCGAGGACTTCAAAAAAAGTTGATCATGGGTCAGCGAACGAGATCCGGGTTATAGGACAGTTCTTTCGTCTGAAGCGTATAAATAACCCGCAAAAGCTTTTTAGCAACATGGGTAAGAGCAACGCGGTGCTCCTTGCCCTCGGCACGTTTCTTGGCGTAGTAGGCCGCAAAAGTCGGCTCGTTGTTAATCACTGTCTGCGCACAGTTCATCATGGCATAGCGCAAATGGGAAGAACCGTGCTTTACCATCTTTCCAGTGCTTTCTGAAGTGCCGGATTGAAAATATCCAGGCTCCATTCCGGCAAAGGAAAGCAGTTTGGATGGATTGTTGAACTTGGAAAGATCACCAAATTCAGAAAGAATAACTGCGGCAGAAGCTGCACCGATTCCCGGAATGGTCAGTATAGGCGGAGCAAGGGCAAGGACACAGTCATGAATCTGCAGCTCAATTTCCTCCACCTTGCTTTGAAGCTGGTTGTAAATATCGATGGTGATCTCCATTTCCTGAAGCAGATAGTCGCTGGTTGAACCGACCGTATTTCTGGCCAGCGTCTTGAGTTCAACAAAATCCACCATGGAGAATCTTCCTCGAGATAGACGCCGCAATGGTTCGTAGGACTTGGAATTCATGTTGGAGATTTTCTCCGGAGAAGCGTAATGGGAAAGGATATACAGTGCCGTTGCCGAAAATCGTCCCTTGAAAAAAGGCTTGAACTCAGGGAAGACCTTGTCAAGGATGTTTGTCAACTCAACCAGCTGCCTGCTCCGCTGCCGAATCAGGCTGTCCCGAAATCTTGTTAGTGACTTTAGCTTTTCAAACGTGTAAAATGACGGTGGATAGGGCTTGTACTCTACCGTCATCAGATATTGGGCGATCATGAGAGCGTCAATGGAATCCGTCTTTGTTTTTCTGAGCGATTTGCTGTGAACAAATCGGTTGATCAGAAGCGGATTAAACTCCATGAACGAGAAGTCGTTGTTTTCGAGGAACAGCTTCAGATTTTGCCCATAATGACCGGTAGCTTCAAGCCCTATCTTCTTTTCGCCATCGAGGGCATCAAGCAACTCCTTGAGCAAAGAAAACCCCTCGCGGTCATTCTGGAACGACCACGAGGGTGTGATGACATCGCCAAACTCATCAACAATGGCGCAGTCGTGCTTGAATTTTGAAATGTCGATTCCTACAAAGTACAATTGGTTTCCTCCTCTATCTGTTTTTTAGCACTGCTGTTTCCACAGAAGGCTTGTCCATGTATTCACGCAAATGAAACGTCAAGCGTTACCCAACTGATTACCAATTCAGACAAGTCACTGTGGTTTGAGTCACCTCCAACCAGTCTGAGCCGTAGCTTGTGAAATACAAATCCACAGTGCTTGTTCTGATTATAGAGCAGGTAGCTACTCCTGCAATATAACTTTTTGAGGAAAGGAGAAATAATTAAAACCACCCCTTTCGAGATGGTTTTAATTATATGTGCTTATATGGACCGTTTTGCCATCGTCACAGGAGACATTACCGCGTCCGATGCGGAAGCCATCGTCAATGCCGCCAACCGCACTCTGCTGGGGGGCAGCGGCGTTGACGGCGCTATTCACGCTGCCGCCGGGCCGGAGCTGTTAGCAGAATGCCGGACCCTTCACGGCTGCGAGACGGGTCGAGCCAAGCTGACACGGGGGTATCGGTTAAAGGCCCGGTATGTCATTCACACAGTCGGCCCCATCTGGCAGGGCGGCGGTCACGGCGAGGCGGCAGCCCTGGCCGCCTGCTACCGGAGCTGTCTGGAGCTTGCCCGCGCACACGGCATTGATTCCGTGGACTTCCCCTCCATCTCCACCGGGGTCTACGGCTATCCCATGGCCCAGGCGGCCAGCGTAGCCCTGAAAGTCATTATGGACGATCTCCGGACCCATGACCATCCCTGCCGGGTGCGGATGGTCTGCCACACGGAGGATGCCGCGAGCATCTACCGCCAGACCTATAATCTCTGGTACGCGGAAACGAAAGAAGACCGGCTGTGACCATTTCACGCCAAAAGAAAAAGGAGCGGCTTTCAGCCGCTCCTTTTTCTTTTGATTGAATCCATTCTAACGCAAACTCACTGTGCGTCGATTTTTTCCTTCAGCTCCGTGAGGTACATCCACCGCTCTGTTTTTTCCTCCAGAGCGGCTTCCAGCTCCGCCTGTTTAGCCTGCAATTCCTGAAGCTTCACATAATCGCTGCCGCAGGCCCCCTGGGCTTCCTCGCACTCCCGGATCTGCTGCTCCAGAGCCGCCAGGTCCTCGTCGATGGTCTCGAACTCCCGCTGCTCCTTGAAAGAGAATTTCAATTTCCGCTCCCGGGGCCGCTCCTGAGCCGCCTTGGGCTTTTCCGCCTTGGCGGGCGCTTCTTCCTCTTTCCGCTTGGCCTTCCAGTCGGACCAGTTGCCGCTGTAACGCAGCACCTCGCCGTCCCGCACCTCAAAGACCTGCTCCGCCAGCTTATCCAGTAGGAATCGGTCATGGGACACGATGAGGATGGGACCCGGGAAACCCTGCAGATAGTCCTCCAGAATGGAGAGGGTCATCACGTCCAGATCGTTGGTCGGCTCGTCCAGCAGCAGGACGTTGGGGGCTTCCATCAGAATGGACAGCAGGTACAGCCGCCGCCGTTCTCCGCCGCTGAGCCGTCCGATGGGGACTGACTGCAAATCGCTGGGGAACAGGAACCGCTCCATCATGGCCTTGGCGGTGAAGGTACCCTCGTCGGTGCGGACCTCGTCGCCGATGTCATGGATAAAATCGTAGACACGCTGGTTCAGATCCAGCTCCCGACCCTCCTGAGAAAAGTGGCCGATCTTCACAGTGGTGCCGATGTCCACCGTGCCGCTGTCCGGGGACAGTTCCCCCGCAAACAGCCGCAGCAGCGTGGATTTTCCGGCGCCGTTGTGCCCCACGATGCCGATGCGGTCATTCCGCAGCAGATTGTAGGAGAAGTCGCGAATAACCGTGCGGCTCTCGTAGGTCTTGCTGACATCGTGCAGTTCGATCAGCTTTTTACCCAGACGGCTGGACGCCGCCGCCAGCTGCATGGTATCGTCCGTCTCCGGGGCCTCCTGATTTTTCAGGGCCTCATATCGCTCGATACGGTCCCGGCTTTTGGTGGTCCGGGCCCGGCAGCCACGCATGATCCACTCCCGCTCCGTCCGCAGGATGGACTGCCGCTTCCGCTCACTGGCCTCCGCCATTTCCGCCCTCTGTGCCTTCAGCTCCAGATATTTGGAATAGTTAGCCTCGTAATGATACAGCTTGCCCCGGCTCAGCTCCGTGATGTGGTTCACCACCCGCTCCAGAAAATAGCGGTCATGGGTCACCATCACCAGTCCGCCCTTGAAACGGCGAAGCCAGTCCTCCAGCCAGGCAGTCATCTCCGCGTCCAGATGGTTGGTGGGTTCGTCCAGCACCAGCACATCCGCCGGGTGGATCAGCGCCGCCGCCAGCGCCACCCGCTTCCGCTGTCCGCCGGAGAGGGTCCCCACCTTCTGCTCATAGTCCGGCAGGCCCAGCTTGTTGAGCATGGTTTTTGCCTCGTACTCGTTCAGCTCCCGGAATTCCTTGGGGAAATGCAGGAATACCTGCTCCAGAACGGTGGCGTCATCCTCCATGGGGGGATTCTGCTCCAGCAGGCTTACCTGCACGTTGGGATTTCGGGAGATTGTTCCGGCGTCAGCCTCTAATTTCCCGGCCAGAACCTTCAAAAAGGTGGACTTGCCGGTGCCGTTGATACCGATGACGCCTACCTTGTCCCCCTCGTTCAGATAAAAATTCACATCCTCCAACAGCTGGCGGCTGCCAAAGTTGATGGACAGATGCTCCGCGGATAAAAGCATAGCGGTTCTCCTTTTCCGACAATCCGAGATTGCCGTTTTGTTTTTTCCGTGATATACTATATACTAATTTTTTGAAACCGGCAAGTGTCGATAGGAGGCTAAGCTATGAAAACCTGTCTTGTTTTGGAAGGTGGAGCCATGCGGGGAATGTATACCGCTGGGGCCTTAGACGTTTTCTACAACGCCGGAATCCAGTTCGACGGCATCATCGGCGTGTCCGCCGGGGCCGCCTTCGGTGTGAATTACCTCTCCCGGCAGCCGGGACGGGTGATCCGCTACAACAAGCGCTTCAACGCCGACCATCATTACATGGGGCTGATCCCCCTGCTGAAAACCGGCAACATCGTAGACACGGAATACGCCTATGAAAAGGTCCCCCGAGAGCTGGACCCCTTTGACGATGACACCTTCGACGCCTCCGGCGTCCCCTTCTGGGCGGTGGTGACGAATGTGGAGACCGGCCAGCCGGAATATATCCGTCTGGAACACGCCATGGCCCAGATGGACGTGATCCGGGCCTCCGCCTCCATGCCCTTCGTGTCCCAGCCGGTGAAGATCGGCGGCAAGCTGTATCTGGACGGCGGCGTTGCGGACTCCATCCCCTTCAAAGCCGCCGAAAAGCTGGGCTTTGACCGGGTGGTGGTGATCCTCACCCGGGACAAAAGCTATGTAAAGAAGCCCATGAACCCCAAGCCCATCGACCTGTGGTACAAGCATTACCCGGCGCTGGCAGAGCAGCTGAAAAACCGCCATAATGTCTATAACAACGCCCTTCGGGAGCTATTGAACTGGGAGCAGCAGGGAAAGGCGTGGGTGCTGCATCCCAGCCAGCCCATTGAGATCGGACGGCTGGAACGCCGCAGCGACAAGCTGCAAGCGGTGTATGATCTGGGAACCGGCGACGCCGCAGCATCGCTGGGCAGCCTCAGGACCTATCTGGCGCAAGGCTGATGGAGATTCTCACCTACACCGTGACGCCGGAGGAGGATGGAGTCTGCGTCCGGCACATTCTGAAAGCCAGGCTCCATTTTTCCACCCATGCCATCGCCCGGCTCACCCGTGCGGAAAACGGCATCCGGGTCAATGGCATCCATGCCCGGACGGTGGACCCGGTCCATACCGGGGATGTGGTGGCGGTGCGGTCTGACGATCTGCGCCTGCCCAAGCTTCTCCCCACGCCGGGAAACTGGCCCCTGCCCATCGTCTATGAGGATGAGCACCTGCTGATCCTCAACAAGCCCGCCGGCATGACGGCCCACGCCTCCAATTTCCTGCCGGATACCCCCACCGTGGCGGGAGCGCTGGCCTATCAACGGGGGGCGGACTTCATCTTCCATGTGGTGAACCGGCTGGACAAGGGCACCACCGGCCTCATGGCCGTGGCCAAAAGCGGCTATATCCATGACCGCCTGCGGCGCACCCTCCACACGGATGGCTTTTACCGGGAATACCGGGCGGTGTGCGTGGGCTGCCCGGAGCCGCCCGCCGGCACCATCGACGCGCCCATCGGCCGGGATGAGACCTCTGCCGTCCGCCGCATGGTCCGCTCCGACGGGCAGCAGGCCGTCAGCCATTATGAGGTGCTGTCCAGCCGGAACGGCCTGTCCCTTGTAAAGCTGTTACCGGAGACCGGCCGCACCCACCAGCTGCGGGTCCACATGGCCCACATCGGCTGTCCGCTGGCCGGAGACTGGCTCTACGGCACGGAGGACCCGGACCTGATTGCCCGGCCCGCCCTCCACGCCTACGCGCTGGCCCTGACCCATCCGGTCACCGGCACTCACCTGTATTTCACCGCCCCAACTCCGGCGGACATGGAAAAATTGATTTAACGGAGGAACCACTATGCTCACATGGAATGTCACCTATCACTGCAAACCCGGCAAGCGGGAGGAATTCTTCAAGGCAATTTCCGATTTAGGCGTCCGGGCCTGTTCCATTCACGAGACCGGCAATCTGAAATATGACTACTTTTTGGACGCTCAGGACCCTGACGCGCTTCTGTTGGTGGAAACCTGGCAAACCCCGGAGGACCAGCAGCGCCACTGTGGGACGGAGACCTTCGCCAAGCTGCAAGCCTTGAAAACAGAGTTCTGCGATACCGTTACCATCGACAAGTTTGATTATTAAAAACGAGCCGTCCGGCAATGTGCCGGACGGCCCTTTTTTTCGTTCTTCTTTACGGCAGGTCAATAGGACCGTAAGTGTCCGCCAACTCGCCGTCCACTAAGAAACGCACTTCCTCCACGCTGTCCAGCGACAGCAAGGACTGCTCCAGCGCCAGAACCGCCCGAGACAGGGTCTCCGGCTCCGGCTGGCCCTCCAGCAATGCCGAGGACAGGCTCACATAGCAGATCTCCTCTTCCAGCCACACCTTCCGGACCTTGAACCCCTCTGGCAGCACAGCGGAAAGGCCCTTGGTCTCCGGACCGTTTTCCAGTGCCCGCACCACGGCGGACACCTGCGTATCGCCCTCGTAGAGATTCAGTGTTCTGGCTTCCGCCGTCAGCGCACCATCGCCGTTCACAAAGTACAGGGAAGCATCCACGGTGCCCACCACGTCCTCCTTCGGGACGGTCAGAATGTCACGGGCCAAAAACACCTGTCGGCTGCGGTAGTCCAGCTCCCGGCCCGCCACGGTGATCCGCACACGGGCCACGTCCGGCAGCTGCGTCAGCGTCAGGGTAATGGCATAGTCCGCCAGAGACAGTCCCACGCTGGAAAGGGTGCTGTAAGCCGCGGAGAGATCCACCCGCAGCTCCGTTCCCTTCTGCTCTGCGGAAAGCAGGGCTGTTCCCTTTGGGAACGGGCTTTTCAACGTGGGGTCTGTCGGGCCCTTCAACAGCTCCGCCACCAGCGCCGCTGCCAGTTCCTCCGTAGAGAGGCCGCTGTCCTCTAATGTCCGTTCCTCGGATCGGAGGGCGTCTCCGCCATCGGCGGAGCGCAGATCCCGCTCCACAAAATACAACGAATAGGCGCTGCCGTCGCTCTCCTGACGGACGCCGACTTTTCCGATAGCGCCGCCGATCCCCATCAGCAGCACGGTCAGCAGTGCAATGGCGATCCAGCGTTTTTTCATGAGCGATCGCCTCCTTTCGCCTCAGGCCAGCGAACGGTAAATACCGCGCCGCCTCCGGCGCGGTTGGCAGCCGACACCGTGCCGCCCCGTTTCTTTACCGTATCCTGAACGATGGAAAGTCCCAGGCCGGTGCCGCCTGCGGCACGGGAACGGGCCTTGTCCACCCGGTAAAACCGCTCGAACACCTTTGGCAGATCCTCCTCCGGGATGCCGGGGCCGTTATCCGCCACCGTCAGCACCACGTCATGGTCCTCATGTCGCAGTTCCACCCGGACCTTACCGTTTTTGCCGCTGTATTTCACGGCGTTATCCGTCAGGTTGTAGATCACCTGATGGACTTCCCCCTTGGTGGCCGACACCCGGCAGTTTTCCTCCATGCGGTAGGTCAGCTCCGTGCCCTTCTCCTGGGCCAGCAGGCTCATCATCCGCATGACCTGTTCCAGCACCGGAGCCACCTCCACCGTCTCCGGTGCGTCCAGAAGGTCGCTGTCCAGCCGGGTCAGGCGCAGCAGGTCCTCGGTGATGCGGCTGAGCCGCTCCGCCTCGCTGCCGATGTCCGTCACAAAATCCCGGACTGTCTCCATATCCATCTGGTCTGTCTGCAAAATGGAATCCGTCAGCAGCCGGATGGCTGCCAGCGGCGTTTTCAGCTCATGGCTGGCGTCGGACACAAACCGGCGGCGCAAGGTCTCCGTGGTCTGAAGCCGATCCGTCAGGCTGTTGAATTCCTCTCCGATCTGGGCGATCTCGTCCCGGCCGGAGATGTTGGTCCGGTGCTCGTAGGCACCGGCACGGACCTTGCGGATGGCCGTCAGCAGGGTGCTGATCTTCCGGGTCAGCATCCGGGAGAGCAGGATGCTCAGCAGCACCACCGCCGCCGCGATACCGGCGGACAGCTTCAGGAGGTTGCTTTGCAGTCCCTCTAACAGCGCCGCCTGCTCTGTGTCATATTCGTAGGCGTACACCGCGCCGATGATCCGGTTCTGATACAGCACCGGAGAGGCCGTACGGCTGCGGAAGGCATCGTCCCGGTAGGAGCAGGAAAAGGCGTCATATCCCTCCAATGCCTGCACGATCTCGGAATAGAAGGTGTACTTTCCAACGGCGCTGCCGGTCTCCCGGGTGTCGTAGAGCACCAAACCGGCGCTGTCCGTCACCAGAACACGGCTGAGTCCCGTCTCCTCCACCACTGCCATGGCAGCCGCCACGTTTTCCTGATTCAGCCGGTTCAGGCCCGCCAGAGAATACACCACCACCGACACGCTGCCGGTCATATTGGTCTCCTTGGAGCGGAACACCAGATCCTCGCTGACCAGCAGCGGATAGGTGTTCAGCAAAAGCAGCACCGCCGCGATGACGGCGATGTAGCTCAGTCCGAATTTGACTTGCAGGCTGCCCCAGAGGGCCATGCGCCTGCTCTTGGAAGCCTTATCCTTTGAAATAGTAGCCCACTCCCCACTTGGTCAGGATGTGATCCGGCTCCGCCGGGTTTTCCTCCAGTTTTTCACGCAGGCGGCGGATATGCACATCCACCGTACGGTAATCTCCGGCGTAGGTGTAGCCCCACACCACATTCATCAGATTCTCACGGCTGTACACCCGCCGGGGATTGCGCATCAGCAGCTCGATCAGGTCATATTCCTTGGCGGTGAGTTCCACCGGTTCCCCGTCCCGAATGGCCACCCGTTCCTCGGTATTCAAGGTGAGCTTGCCGACGGTCAGCAGGCTCCCCTGACTCCGCTGGACCCCGGCGGCCCGCCGCAGCAGTGCCCGGACACGGGCCTTCAGCTCCAGAATGTTGAAGGGCTTGGTGAGATAGTCGTCCGCGCCGCACTCAAAACCCATGAGCTTGTCTGCGTCCTCGCTCTTGGCCGTCAGCATGATGATGGGCACGTTGGAAAACTCCCGGATCTTCATACAGGCTTCCAGCCCGTCCATCTCCGGCATCATCACATCCAGAATGATGAGGTCGAACCGTCCCTCCCGGGCCAGCTCCAGCGCCGCCGCGCCGTCATAGGCACACTCCACCTCGTAGCCCTCGTTTTCCAGATTGAATTTCATACCCTTTACCAGAGTCTTTTCGTCATCCACCACTAAAATTCTCAAGTTTCCGCTCCTTTTATGCGCCATCGCTCACGGTGATGTAATCCCGCAGCTCCTCTAGCTTCTTCTCTCCAATGCCGGAGACCTCCATCAGCCCCTCCGGGCCTTCAAAGGGTCCGTGCTCCGTCCGGTAGTCAACGATCCGCTTCGCCAGCCCCTCGCCGATCCCCGGCAGCGTGGCAAGGTCCTCTATCCCGGCGGTATTCAGGTCCACCAGCGTGACCTCGACCTCCTCCGGCGGCAGGGCGTGTTCCGCCGTCACCGTCACCGTCGCGGTGGTCCGGTCCCGGTAAGAGACCGTCAGCAGTCCGCCCAGAAACACCGCCGTCAGGCCCAGAAGGATCAGTTCCGTTCTGACAGCTTTTAACTTCGCTCCCATGGTTGAACTCCTTTGACGAATCTGATATACTAAAAATGTCGAATCACAACGAATACGGTCATTGACGATTTCTGTCTCTACCAGTATACCATATTCTTCAGGAGAAAGATATGAAATTCAAACGCTTTATCTCGGTTTTTTTACTTTGCACCTGCCTTACCGGGCTGTTTCTCACCCCCGCTGCCGGAGCGCTGGAGGTCCCGGACATTCAGGCCAAGGCTGCGCTGTTGGCGGACGTGAACACCGACGCCGTGGCCTATGCCAAAAACATCCATGAGAAAAACTATCCTGCCAGCCTGACCAAGGTTATGACGGCTCTGCTGATTTTGGAGAAGGTCAGCGGCAACGAAACACTGCTGAATCAGGAGGTCACCGCCTCTGAAAGCGCTTTCAGCGACACCTATTACCATGCGGACGGCAGCAGTGCCGGGATCAAGGCCGGGGAGGTCATGACGGTCAAGCAGCTTCTGCAATGTATGCTCATCGTCTCCGCCAACGAGGCCTGCAACATTCTGGCGGAGTGGGACGCCGGCTCCATCGCCGCCTTTGTGGACGCCATGAACGCCAAGGCCAAAGCCCTTGGCTGTGAGAACACCCACTTCGTCAACCCCAGCGGACTGCATGACCCGGATCACTACACCTCCGCCTGGGACCTCTATCTCATCACCAAGGCCGCCATGCAGTATCCGGAATTTATGGAGATCTGCGACAGCGCCAAGGCCGTCATCCCCGCCACCAATCTCAGCAAGGAGCGGACGCTGTACACCACCAACCATCTGCTGTCCACCTGGCGTGTCATCGGTTACCGGGATAAGCGGGCTCACGGCATCAAGACCGGCTCCACCAGCGACGCCGGGCACTGCCTCATCTCCTCCGCCCAGGAAGGGGAACTGCACTTTGTCAGCGTGGTCATGGGTGCGGAGCGGATCGAGGAAAACGGCGTAGGCAACCTGCTGAACTTTTCCGAAACCTCCCACCTCTTTGACTACGGCTTCAAGAATTTCGCCTACCGCACCATTTTAGAGGACAAGGAGATCATTCAGGAGGTCCCGGTAAGTCTGTCCAAAACCGACTATGTAACGGTGCATCCCGCCAACAATGTGGAGTCCCTGTTTCCCCGTGATCTGGACCCGGCGGAGCTGGATCGGGTCATCTCCCTGCCGGAGACCGTAGAGGCCCCTGTCACCGCCGGAGATAAGCTGGGCACCATGGAGCTGCGGGACGGCGACACCGTCTATGCCGCCGTGGACCTGCTTGCCAGCAGCGACGTGACTGCGGACAAGTTTATGGTATTCCGCCATAATGTGTCGCTGTTTTTTAAAAAGCCCGCCGTAAAAACCGTGGCCATCGTGCTGGCGGTACTGCTGGTGCTGCTGGTGATCTTCCGGCTGACCGGCCTCAGCCGCCGTCGCCGTTACGGCCGTAGTGCCCGCGGTTACAGCAGAGGCTACCGGGGCCGCAGACACCGCTGATCAAATTTCTCTCCATCTCAAAAAAGAACACCGAGGCTTTCTTGAAAGCCTCGGTGTTTCAGCGTGTCGAAAAAATTTTTTCTCCCCGCTGAACAAGTTTTCAGAACTTTATAAAAGTTCTGAAAACTTAGGATTTCAATGGCGCAGGACACCCTTCTTGGGTTTCCC
>ERZ839741.125-NODE-125-length-102278-cov-5.034523_pt1 | contig 102278 bp, 117 predicted proteins | sample MGYA00519880_ERZ839741 | MGnify/ENA primary metagenome ERZ839741 (study PRJEB31850, sample SAMEA3708851) | human gut metagenome | biome: human gut; feature: human-associated habitat; material: faeces | place: China | collected 2014 ...
TAGACGGTAAACTATCGCTTTGATAAACTCCTATATTCTCCGTAGTAGTATAATTCAATCTCAAGAAAGCGGCAGAGGACGGTGCTGTAACCGTTCTGGGAGAAATAACATTATTTCCGGATAACCAGTTGTAATCCTTATCAAACCAGTTAATTGAAATAGCGTTATATATTGTATATACTTTTCCGGCTTCTATGGCAATGAAACGCGTTATGTAGTAATTAGGGCTTATCATCCACTTTCCATTTGAAGTATCAATGAATTTACCCTCAGTACGCGTATCCGGATCATTAGAAATTAAATTGGCGTTGGCGGGTGAATAAAAAGCCTTTTGGCGATCAGCTAATACGGAAAATACACGCCCAAATTCGCGCATACTTAAGTCTTGGGATATTACCGCGTTCGCGTCATTTCCAAGTTCCTCCAAAATATTACCGTTAAATCCCGATATAGGTAGGTTGTTCCACTCCGTTGATCCATCCCCCATTTTGTAAAGATTGGGACTATCTAAAATTAAACCAATTTCTCCTTGCATCAAAAGGGGGTTATTCTTCTCCCAGTTTGCTGCCGTATCTCTCCTGAATTGAATTCTACTTGCCATATTTATATATTCGTCTTTTTAGTAACTTCCTGAACTGTTTCCGCAATCAATATTCACCGCTCCACCGTAAACGCTATCCGCCCTACCGCCGTCCAAAGTACGAGATTCTAAAGCGCTTAATTTCGTTTGTAATTGCCAACGGGGAGATTCCCCCTCAACCGATACCCAACTGTATATAGCGTCCTCACTTGGATTGCTTTCATTATGTACAGATACAATAGAACCATTCTTCAAAGAACGTCCGTCATCACCTATGGGGGAGTTAACGTCAGCTTCCATATCAGCAACGGAATCATACGTTTTTGAAATTCTCAAATCGTAGTAGTAATACCCGTTTTCCGATTGCGCTATTACGTTAGTCGGAACAGTAGCATATGTCCAATACTCCGTATTCCATACTAAGATAACAATGTATGCTTCTTCTTCCGTTGCAGTAACTGTAATACTTTGTCCGTTTTCATCAACGAAATTAGAAAAAGTAACGGAATTATCCGGCGATACTGCGCCAATGTAAGATACACGTGCGTTATCCGGCTGAACGGGGGTAGTATCGGGGGTTGCTATGCCTATTAAACTACTTCCTCCAGTTATCTCAAGACTCTGAATATAATCAAGCATATTCAACGCGAACGCTTGATGATTTTCAGGTTGAATCTCCGTACCCACAGGACGTCCCATAAGGGTATTTATGATCATTTCTCTGGTATCTTCGTATCCTGCCATAATTCTCTCTTTTTAGGGTTGTTGATCTACTAAATCGTAATTAATCAAAAGCTCAACTTCCTCTACGGTAGGATAGTTGAACTTGTCTTTGTAATTCTTCAAAATTTCTTCGTTGCTTAGGCATTGATCACCTTTTTTGATTTTTCTTTGAAGCCATATTCCTATGCAATCACCCGGTTGCATCTCTTCGGCAATGATAACACTATTATCTGCCTTTGTAAGCAATTTTCCTAAGTACTCAAACCTCGCGCCATCAGACGAGGTATATGAGCACGTTACGGGGGAGTCGTAAACCTCTTCATCTCTTCTTTCAATTCGAAATGTATCTGAGGAAATTCTACGGGACGTCCAAGTGTCGCTTTCTTCAAAGGCTTCTTCTATTGCTTCCCAAGTTCCATCTAAACCTCCCTTTTTAGCAATAGCCGTTACGCCCATGGGATTGAATATAACTTCCTCCTCAGCAATCATAGGGGTTATTACTTTAACATCCACTCCAGCGCGATAGAACGAAGCGTCATGAAATTGAACACTAATAGGGGATTGATAGCGGTTAGCGATATGTTCCATCATCATGGTGTTTTTATCTACCACAACGGCAGCTACCTTAAATTCCGCTAAATTTCCCTCATCGGTTATAATGGACAACGTTACGTCCTTTGCTGTTTGTTCAAATTCGTTTATAAGAGCGAAAGCAAGCGTTTCTGGTACTTTCTTCTCCAAAGTATAAGATGAAATTAGATCAAAAATCTCATTAATTGCACCGTTGGGAACGGGGCTGGAAGAGACGTAACCACCTAAACTTTGATTAACATCATTTTGAGAAGAATCTCCACCGCTTTTTACAAGTGACGTTTGAGCGCCAGTTAAATATAGCATCATAACTTTAAGAATAATTTCTAAGTTCTACAACAGGTTCGTTAATGGTCATTGTCACTTGCGAATCTCCTATCATTTGCTTTTCTCCGTTCTCGTTGGTAAATTCTGCAATAGAGAATTTTCCCCAAGCAGTTGAATCATTGCCGTTGATCATTCTATAACGGAATCCCAGCGTAATTTCACCATAAGGAACGGGAATAAGTATTTTGTTCGTTCCGCTTCCTTGAGTTACAGAATGATAATAAGGAAGCGCGGAAATATTTTCTCCAGAATACGTAATCATATACTCCAAAGTAGTATAAGGAGGAACAACAATAAAGGACGTTACATCACCCTCTACTACTTCATCATTAAATTGAGGAATTGAAAGAACCTTATTGGTATTTCCGGAAATGACTACTTTTTTCATATTAGCACGATTTACCAAATACCAACCTTTGAATAACTCGTCCGGAATATCGCCCGTACCCAAGAAATTACAATATCCCTCTTTAATTAAAAAAGTAGTAGCCGAAGCGGACGAACTTAGTTCAAAAGCCGTAATATTGTATGCATGCTCAAACGTTACTTCCAAAAGATTACTTTGTATTCTTTGGATTTGTACTAAACTCACAATTTCATCTTGAGTGACGTTATACCCAGTATTGTAAGATTCAGCGTTGAACATATATCCGGCGCGCAAATCGGTAACTACCAAACTACCGTTTACAAACTCAGCAGAAGCTAATATGAATTGATCGGAAGTTAACGTTGGCTCATCTTCTTGATAAAGAAGTTGAATGTTGTAATAGTCCATCTCATAGATCAACTTATTCCCCTCAGCAGGTTGAAAACCGGGGGTAAACGCGCCTACTACCGAATATTGTACGTTGCTTTCTACGCTAAAGGAACCTGCCAGTACAGCGTTCGTATCGCTCGTTACGCTAACTACTTCATAATCTTCTTTATTAAGCGTAGAATTGAACTTAACCTTTACGGGGAAATTCGGTTGACCTCTTAATACTGAAAGGAAATTAGTACCAACGCCAACAAGACTTCCGTCTGACGCTACGGATACCGTTCCATTTTCGTAATTAGTCGAAGCGTACTGAAGAACCAACCAACATTTGTTTCCATTATTTTCAATAGTTATCGTGGAAGCGTTCTTCATAACGATTGCTTGCAATTGCGAATCAAAAGCAATCCCCGGCTGAACGATTACCTGATTATACAAATAACCGTTCGTGACCTTGTAATAATTATTTTCAGCCGTTTGAACAATTCCAAAAGTCTTTACTAAACTTTTGATTGCCAACTCATAGCCGTCTTTTTTTAGGAATTGAACTAAGCGGTTCAATTCATTAACTTCTAAAAAAAGATTTGAGCTCAATTTTAATTTCGACATATAAAACTTCCTTAATTTATATCAATTTTAGGGTTTTATAGTTGTAATTACAAGGTTACAAAACACTGTAGATCATATATATATATAATGATAATTATATTTACTCACAAAACTTAAAAACGCGATATTATGTCAAAAGCCGCATGGATTACCCCCAATCCCTCTTCAGGGACGGGTACAAAAACAGTTTCGGTATCCGGTCAAAATTTTACAGGTAGAGTCGAACGAACTACTACCTTAACAATCACATCCACTAAGGATACATCAAAAAAGGCTACAGTTACTGCTAAGCAAACTGCACTTTCTGAATTCTTGACTTTAAAAACTTCGGATGGGAATTCTATTCCAGCTACTGCCGGTATTATTCAATACACTTTTGAAAGCAACTCAAAATATATTTGTTTGAGAAAGGATTCTGGCTATACCGCTTCTAATGTTATTGTTTTCAACATTCCTGAAATACAAACTGGAGGAACTGTAACTGGAGTTGATAAAAGTTCATTTATTCTTTATACCATACCAAGTGATTACGGTGCCTCAAGTAAATACACAATTGAAATAACTATTAGCGTAAAAGCTAATGAAACCATTAGTCCTATTACAAGAAAGTTTACTTTAGGTGCGGTTTCAGGAACATCTGAGCCTATGTCCTTTCCAACTACTTTGAGTACTCAGACAACTTCTGTTCAGGCTGCTAAGGTTGTTACTTTGACGGTATCTCCTACTTCAATAACAATCCCTGCCGCTGGTACGGCTCAGACTATTACCGTTACATCTAATGATGCATGGTCAATTTCTTAATTTCTTAATTTCTTAATTTCTTAATTTCTTACAATTATGGCTAAACCCAGTTGGTTAGTTCTCGATAAAACATCAGGAACTGGTAATGGTACGGTTAAGGCTTCTGCCTCTCAATTTTGGGGACGCGTGAAACGTACCGGAAGTATAGTAGTGACCTCTACTAAAGATACTTCCAAAAAACAAACAGTTAGCGTTACTAACACTGCTCACGCGGAATTCTTCACGTTAGATAAAGATAATACAGAAGTTATTTCAACCGCAACTCAAATTTATTTTGCTTCGGATCAAAACGGAAATTTAAATCAGACTAATTGTAAATACCTTTGCGCTAAAGGAGAGGGTGGAATTACTGATATAGATATTCGTTGGAAGGCAGGAACTGTTGGACCTTTGAGTGAATACGAACAAATTAATTCAAAATTTATTACTAATAATAGTGATGGTAGTATAACGTTTGAATTCCCTAATGACCCCGGCGCAACGGATAGAATTGATATAATTATTGACGTTGCTTTTCCGGCTAATGAAACAATTAGTGATAAACATTATACGGTAGAAATCGGAGGTATCTCTTCAGCTAAACCTACAAAACTTACAGACATAGCTGCTACGAAAGTTAGTTGTCAAATTACTCAAACGGCAAAAGTTGTTACACTTTCTGTTTCTCCTACTTCTATCACTATACCGGCAGCAGGAACGGCTCAAACTATTACTGTAACTTCTAATGACGCTTGGACTATTTCTTAAGCAAGTATCACTAAAAGAATACGAAAACAAAGTATGTCTTGGTTCACTACAAGTGTAACAAGCGGTACTGGTAACCGCACGTTTACAGTCTTTACTTCTTATTATTTAGGTAGATTGAAACGTGCGGGCTACTTTAACGTTACCAGTAAAGCGAATCCCAATAAAACGGTTAAAGTAACCGTTAATCAAAATCAATACCCCGAACTCTTGCTTCAACCTTACTATGAGGGAGGAGATAGTTTAACCGTATCTTCTGGAGGAGGTTGGATTAAATTCGAAATCGTCACTAATAAGAGGATCATTGGTCTTTACGCTCCGGACGGTTATTGGACCATGGAACAAGTAGATGAAGCAATGACCTTTCAAGACGTTGACGATCTCAATAAATATTATGTAGCCGTTGAGAATGAATTAAACTATGACGGCTTTTACGATATTGAGGGTGATCCCGGTGCAAGCGGTGGAGTACTGATAACAATCAATATGTACGTTTCCCGTAATCCTACCTCAACCCGAAGATATTTGACATACTACTTAGATGCAGGTGACGAGCACTCTGATGATTCTTCCCTTATGCTTGATATTACTCAATTAGCTCAAGGAGAATAGATTATAGAACTCAATCGCTAACTTTGATATTAGCCACTTGGTCTAATAGACACCCTTTCTTTTGAGTTCCATCGCACGTTGTATCTTTACAACTTCCGCCTTTATAACCACATTTCTTTTGATTAACAGCGGGTTTTTCGGTATGCAAACGCAATTCACATTCATCCATTAGATCAAAATTGCGTCTTTGAACTTCCTTTAGGCTACTTTCTGTAATTTCTAAAGTTAGATACGGATAATGACCAGTTTCATCAACTTGAAGATGGAGTGGAGCAGTCAGACGTTCTTCATCAGAATGATAAACGTGATTAACAATAAGATGTAATACTTCATCTACGATAGGCGGTGTTGTATTCTTTACTAACAAATCATAATATTGTTGTTCCGTTATTCCTTTTTCTTTGAGACGCTTTCTTAAATCAGTCCATGAAGAATCTTGCGAAATAATTTGTAAAGAGAATCGAGTCAATCGCGTGCTCAAAATCTCATCTTTTCTCAAATTTTCTTCCGTAGGATGATATATCTTTTGTAATATCTGTTCGATATATTCATGATACTCTTGGGGATAATTCATTAAATATTTTCGCATATCGCTTTCTGATATGCGGAATTTATTTACATTTTCACGGATTTTATAAATCGGAGTTATAGATTGACCACTGTCTGTTATCACTTCTGATAAACGAAATACTTCTTTAATCTTTTCCATAATTTTTACAATTTGTTTTACAATAATAAACTTTGAGTGTTTATGTAATCTCCCAAGGATGAGTCGTTACTATCAAAAGTTTTTGACGGAAAGAATTTTCTCGCGTTAATTCCAAATGAGTCGGTACGGTCTCTATCACTTCACGTCCGCCACCATCGGTGTACGTCCGCCCACCTGCTTTCGTGTCCGAAGTCTGTGTATTAATAAACGTAAAGATATTCGCCATATTGAACGACAATAAATATTTATTGATTATATCCTCTACCTCATCCTGCGATAAAGAATTGTTGTTATTGCGTGCGTAAACATAAAATATACGAGAACTCTGTATGAAGCCTAAACTCATCGAATTTGACTTGGAATCACCCTTTAGCGGCAATATATTCGTACCTCTAACTAACGGGCGTATTTTATAATCCCAAATATCAATTTTTGACGTTGCATCTTCACCATTAGAACTTAAAAGGATTTTGGGCAAAATATACTTAACAAAGGAGTTATTGAAATACAAATTATTTCCTACTCCCAGATTTGTCTTAACGTTATCTACATTAACCGTAGAATAAGCATGAATGATTCCTCTTGCATAATACCAAACCCCCGGAACACAATTCAATAAATTGAGATAAAAGAAGCGTTCAGAAATCTCGCTACCGTCCGGCGTTATAAACGAATCGGTGAATTTATTTTTAGAATATCCAAAGCCCTCTACACCGAATTCCAAAGTTGCTGGAAATTCTGCTTCTTGAATCCTAAAGGCAAATGTAATTTCATAATCCATACGAGAATCTACAACGTAGACTTTATCAGATACGTCCGTTGATTCATCAATACGTCCCAATCCTGCCGTACCGTTATTTATCGTAATCCCAAGACACTTCCGATCTTCTACCGTTTCAATTTCCAAAGAAACGTTTCCTTTTTCGCTTGTAACGAAGTCCTCAAGCGTCTGGAAGTCCTTGGTGTTTTCTCGCGTTTTGTTAAGCAAAACCGCACCGGACGTTCCGCGCCAAAGGGGTGATGATTCTCCTATACACCATCCTATCTTGTTGAGAGGTATGAGCTCATACAAAAGCTCATCAAAATTTCTACTTCTAAGAAGCCGGACTAATTCACCGTCAATAGGAACAACCGTGCCATCCGGTAAAACCTCTCCCTTTCTTTTGAAGATCATAGCCGTACCGCGTTGACGGATTTGATCGTAGAAGTGTTGAGCTAAATATTGTAATTCTTCCAGTGTAGCTGTTTGCTCATTGAAATAAATCCCGTATTGACGTAAATATTCGTAAAGCAAATCATAATCATCGCGAAACGTTTCATAACGTTTAAAGAACCGTATGAATAAACCAAAAAACCTCGCGACTGAACTCCAAAGATCAGCAAAATCGCGATCTTCATCCAAACTGGAATTCTTGGCGCGCGTTATATACTGAGGTAAGATACCGCGATAGTATAGCTTTTTGAAAATATTAGTCTCCAACTGTTTCAATTCCGTAGAATTGGCAATGTCAGCGAAAATACTACTTTCAAGCGTTGGCGCTATGGTTTCATCCGGTATATGATTGCCTTCAAACTTTATATTCATGAAGTCGATCGTCCCCGTATCATCCGTACCGTTGCGATGATATCTGACCTCTATGATGAGCGTTCCATCGGTTTTGTAGTATCCGGCAGTTGCTAAAGAAAGGTTTGTTAATTCTCGCCAATTCGTCCAAAACGTACCGTCTACACTGATACGATATTCGCGGTCTACATATCGTGATGAAGTAATGTTTAGAAGTTCATCCTCAAAGGACATAAAACGGATTTTGCCCGTAATTTGGGAAACTACGCGAACAATCAATATATCGCCAATTGCTTCAATCTTATTATTCTTCATACTCTAAATCTCCTTGCGTAGCATTTACGCTATATTTATTAACATCATCCGTTTCTAATGTTAAAGTCAATTCTCCGTTATTGTCTAATACTCCTACGTTTTCCTCGTCTGAAAGAAGTATAAGTTCTCCCTCTACGCCGGATGCAGTATCAACGGTCAGGGGAGTCTCCAAAACCATAGAACGGTATATTGTCGGATTCTCCGTTCCATCGTCATTCATAGAAGCGAAACACTCAACCGTAGAATTTATGGTTCCTATTGGACCAACTGCCACTTCGGTAATCGTGCGTGTAGTTGCTTGTTTTATCATATTGTCGTTAATACTGAAGATTGGAATGAATAGTCAATGTCGTTAGGATAGAAGAAGTCACTCAGAACTCCCTCGTTATCCTCAATGATATTTCCGTCAAGATCGCGCATTACAAAGCCGCGTATGCGTGGAAGTCTATATTCGGGTACGTTTATATCGCTTCTCGGAGAAAAGTGCGTATCGGGCACGTATCGCACTCCATCTACATTTTTCGCAGCATACAGTAGATTCTCCCATTCAACCTTATCCCCGTACTTCCAGAAACGGTAGTCAAACATTTTTCCCATCTGAATCTGAATCTCCCTACGAATTTTATCAAGATCGTATGATGGATCAAGATCAATTCTAAATTCTATATCAACTGGCAACCAATTGACGTTATTCAATTTCAAAGAGAATCCTGTAGTGGTACTTAAAAGTTCTGATAAAGTTAGGAATTCTTCACTTTTAGATAGAATCTCATTGAATTCATCCTCCGTAAAATCTTGACCGTTTACCGATACAACAATCAAATTAAATCTCCCATCCTCATCCATTCCTCCTTTATAAAGTTTCAAAACGTTAGGATTGATCTTCATAAAGACTTGTTCAAGATAAGACATTGTGTTTCTTGCTAACTGATTAACGCTTTCTTTGATTCTGATACGAAATAGCTCATCGCTTTCTTCGTCTCTACCTCCCGTTGCGCGATATTCATTCGTGCAAGCAATATGTCCGTCCGGTATCGGAGAAATACGATTAATGGACAATGGATCAACGTTCGTAGAAGCTCCCTCAGAATTGCTTTTTATCTTAGCATAAGCAAATCCGTTTATATCCAAAATTACGTCTGATTCTAAAGAAAAACTAACACCGCTGGAACTGGTAAGCGTTGTTATATCAGCAAAATATGTCGTTCCCTCGTCACCAACCAAGCGAATATAAGTCGAACTACCTTGAGCACCGAAGCGCGGTGAAACTCCTCGAACGGCAGCAAGTTCATCAAGATATTTCCCATACGCTGTGTCAGGAAATATATGTCCCTCAACAATAGATTGATTTACTAAACACTTCTGACCTACTTTAGCGCAACCGAACGCAAAGCCATTAAGAACGGATTCTTGAGAAATATCATTCACCTTATCCGTCTTATTAAGAAATATTTCCAAGAATATTTGCTTGAGTTCCGATATAGGGATTATCTTAGTTATCATACTACTATTTTTCTTTCTGTTTTATAATCATACTTAGTTTTAATCTCGCAATATATCTGCATAGTTCCCTCTCTGAAATCAAACTTAGTAACCTCTACATACTGAAATAGATCATCTTGCAAAAAAGTTTCTTGTAGATTCTTAACCAATTCAGCATAAGAGAAGTTCTTAGCATTAACTCCAATCATTAGAGATGAATTTTGTCCAAAAAGCATATTTTCCGGTACATCGCCCCGAATAAGAGACATGAGAATATCGCATTTTTGTTCTACGTTCTCTTGATACTCTTTTACGTCTAAATCATTATCAACAAAGGTTATTTTACGGTTTATATCCTTGCCGTAAATCCTCGTTCCAATAGGTTGATCAAGAATCGTATTCACCGTTATATCAACCGTATTATTGATAAATACATTGATAGGGGTTAAGGTGTTTATTTCCCAATCAACCTCGTTGAGATCATTACCTAACATAAGGTCTACCCAGTTTGTATTATCTTGATTTAGATGCTTAACTGAATTAGCAACGTCCTCCATCGTCCGAAAACCTCCTACCGTAGTAGCGACTTGAATAACGGGTTGATATCCTCGTTTGGTTAAGGAAGTACGGCGGAACTTTGGTAACTTATTTATTTTATCAATCGTATCCTCTAACGTACTGATATAGTCCATGAGCTCCCAAAAACCACATTTATCGAACTTATTAGCAAAGTTCTTAAATTGCGCCATGACGTTCCCTACTTCGTTGGTTAAGTATTTCAAATCAAGAAGATGAGAATTGTCAATAGTAGTCGTTTCCCCAGAAAAATAGCTATTTATTTCTGGATAAGAATTGAGCATGAAATCCCGGTATTTTGTTAAAAACTCTACCAATGGATATTTCGTTACTTCCTGAAATTCTATTACAATATCTTCCATCTCCTACAAATTTAATGATCTCGTCACACCGTTCAATATATTGCCCAAACTATCGGCTATTGACCCAGATGCAACTTGAGTTATGGTTTGGGAGGTTACTCCGTATTCCTTTCCGCGTTGTAAAACAGACTGAGGTGCAACGGCTCTCATTTCCAAAGAATAAAACCAAAGCATATTATTTTCTATACTCTGACTATATGAATCTTGAAGTATTTCAACAACGTAATTAGTATTCAAGGAATAATTACTGAAAAGAAGAATATGCGGTTGTTGCTCATCGTCTAACTGATATGCCATCTCAATCATTTTTTGCAACATCTTCGTCATACCGTATCCCGTCTTGATTAGTATCTCTTGATCTGCTACACGAGCAAATTGACCATTAAAGAAAGGTACGCTTTTATCATCCTTTTCTTGCACTTCTTTCGAACCTATCAAAAATCTCAGCTTTCTTCCGAACGTTCCCTGTATACTAATATCACGCGGTACAAACGTACTATTAAAAAGAGTTGTTATACCACTTTGAGTTTTTGTAACGCTTGCTATTTGGGTACGGCTCTCCAAGTAATTATTGGGCATAGTTGTAAAGGACAAGAATCCTTTTGTGTTTCCTGCACTATCAAGAAGCTCCAGAGAACAAAGATAATACTCAAAGTTATCTGGTGCCATAGCATGCAATCCGGCTAAACCGACAGAAGCTAAAAGTGATCTTGCGCTCTCCCTAACCGCATTGACCGTATTACCTAATATAGCCATATATTTTATACCTTATTTTATGACTTAATAATTGTTATGAGATGGTACCAACGCCCGGCGCAACAGTAGCTCCTGTACCTGCCGGAAATGCAACCTGCACGGAAACTCCCGGTGGCGTTGTAACGGTAGCCGTCTTTATCCAAGCGTCTACGCCATCGGCTATCGCTTTAGCCAAATTATCAGCAAATCTTTGTTTAACCTGATCTGAATTGGAATTCTCATCTATGGCTTCATCTAAAGCCGCTTTTATCTTAGTTTTTAACGTCTGTTCCAAGACTTGTGTAGCTAATGGCATATTATAGTTCTCCTTTACTCTAAATTAGATTTTTTACTTTTAATAGTCTCCAATTGAGATTGAATCTTAATGAAATCAGCAATATTTACCGGAACGGAGGAAGTTCCAACGGGGGTTATAACGGTTAATTTTTGTATAGCCGTTAGTAAATCATTTAGAATACTTTGAAGAGTATCGCCTAACACCATCGGTTCTTTGCCGTTATTGTGGTTTATTTTCTTGCTAATCAATTCTATCAATCCGTCCGTACACTTTATCTCATTTTCAAATTCGTCTTTGTATTCAAAGCCTATGCCGTTCTTATAAGATACAGTGGTTAATTCCTTATCTTCGTCATCACGAATAGTCAACGCTACGTTCTTCTCCGTTATTACGCTGAATCCCTCTCCTAATGTATATTTCAACTGACCTTTCGTCTTGCCCTCTTCCTCTACATTGAGTTCAAGCGTGTTATTGCTCAATACACTTACTTTGTTAACCCCAACGAGATTTACCTCATTATCAGAAGTTAAATTGAATTTAGAATCTTGATTTTTGCTACTGAGTTTTACGTCTATTTCAGCCGGATTATTTTCATCACCGACTATATTGATTTGAAAATTAGCCTTTGGACCATCTACAAAAAGTTCCACGCTGGCGGTATCGCTATTCTTCGTAACCCTCCATTGATTTTCTCCCAAAGCATAATAGTCTCCCTCTTTCCTCAACCATCCGGTTATAAGAGGCAAATGAGAGATTCCATCACGAACCCAAATCACTGGCGTACCGCGATTCTCTTCAGTCGGAAAGATAAGATTTTCTAAAACATTTTGCGGGCATTTTACGTTATTGTAAAAACCATATCCCTCACCGCCGTTAATAGATACCGTTTGAGTGCGGTAGCAATCCTCTATATATTTTTCACGGTCAACTTCATCGGGAACGACTAACCAGCCTACTCCGCCTGATCCTACACCTGTATCTACTTTTATAATTCCTATACTTTCCATACCTTATCTTCTATTTTATAACTCCCCAAAATAACTGTTGTTTAGTCATAAAGAAACCGAATACCGCAGCATCTACTTTCCATTTAGCAAGTTCCTTTTTCCAGTTCTTTGAGGTTATCTTCGATATATCTAAGTTTCCAAAATCTATTATATTGAAATAACTCATTATTTTACCGTCTACTTTTACTCCCTCTATGAATTGAGGATATATGCCACGAGAAACTTGAAGCGTTGTAGTTCGAACGACTTGGGTGCCGGCAACGGAATAATCATTTTGGACGGTATCAACGTAAAATATCTCACCAGATGTATGCTGAATTAACGTACCGCGTTTAATTCTCCTATCACCCATTAAGGTTATTGTACCTCTACGGGTGAATGCGTTGTAAGCGTTGCTTTCAATTAGATATTTGAAATCTTTTACAGCATTTCTCAAAATCCTATTTCCGTTCTCTTCGTTCTTTTGTTTATCATTATTCCAACGACCAGAATCAATGTAATTGAAATAATTAGATTCTACTGATAATGGACGACTCCCCCAAACGGCTGCGAATTCTGGGAAGAATACCGCCGGAACAAATTGTTGAGTTTCCGGAACGCCCATGACATCACCGTATGGTATATAGCGATACCAAGAATATATTTCTTCATTGTTCCAAGACAAATTGCTACTTATGATGTCATCTCCAGAAAGGATTATTCTTGCATTCTCAATAAGACGCATTAAGTTTTCTTTGTCAAATGGAGGTCTACGAACTATCCAATAATATTGACTTCCAAAAGTATCTCCTATTAACTCTACCATTGGACGCTGACAAATCTTATTAAAGAAATTCATAAGACTTCCCGTTTGAGTAGAAATACCGGAATCACAAATTTGTTTACCGTCTACTGAACCGTCTATCAAAAGTTTCGTAATTTGCCATATTCCCGGTGCAAGACGCTCTTTAGCTTCCGTTGGTATGGTTTTCTTTTTCTGGCTTTTATACTCCGTTTGATCCGGTATGGTAATGTCTTTATCCGGCGAATAGGAATATTTAGCAATAGACCTTAAATCAGTATCATTAAAGTCTGTAAAATCATCATATCCGGCATAGAAATACTTTGAATGTTTTACGTCCCATAACCATTCTTTAGCTAAGAAAAGATATTTTGGATCGACTTGAACTCCACCATTTTTTCTTATCTCTAAATGCAAGTGTGGTCCGGTTGAGTGTCCGGCTTTCGCGCCGTCTATTTTAACGTCTCCGCCGCTTGTTGCTAAAACGTCTCCCTCTCTTACTTGTACGCCAAATGATATACCCGGTTCTACGGAATGAAGATGGGCAAAATATATATCAAAATATAGATCAACAGAAACTTGATAACGAAGAATTACGTGCAATCCAAAACCTAAGGGTTGAATAGAATTTGCCGTTGAGACTATTACGCCATCATACGGGGCTTTCAAAACTGTTCCAGTAGGGATTCCTACGTCAACGCCATAATGTTTTCCAATCTTCCCGTTAAGATTACGCCAACCAAAATCAGAAGTAATATTTAACCTCTGTTGTCCGGCAATAAATCCTTTCATGAAAGTCTTTATCTTTGTCATTTGTCAGTCTCCTTTTTAACAGGTTGTAATTGTAGATAAGTTGTCCTTTCATCTCCCCAAGAATCAAAAACATATCCCGGAACAACTTCAATGTTAGAGAGTTGAGAAATAACTCCCTTTAATATGAAACTCAAATCCATATTAGTTTTGTTAGCAAAAACGTTTATTTCTCCGCTTGCTAATCTAAGACGGTTTATAGGATCATTATAGTAACCTCCTACTTTATCCGCGTCCCGAATATCGCCTTGCGCGCCATAGCTTTGTTCATTAGCAAAAACTTGACTTGGATCTGAACAAGTAGATGTGTTGAAAAAGAAACTTCCGTCATCCAAGAAAAGTTTCATTAAGTCTCTCCCTACAACCTCCACATATCCGTTTGAAGACGGGCTATCAGCAATAATTCGTACTTCGTCTACCAAACCTATCATATCGTAAACCTGATTAGAAAGTATGGTTTTGATATCTATGGAGTCTTTGTTCTTCTTTGATTCTTCTCTCTCCGTTTCCATTTCTAACTTTTCAAAAGAAATGAACAAAAGATCATTAGAACTAATTAACCAATTGAAATAATTAGATTCTAATATTCCAAAAGAATTTTTAGAATAGTACTCGTTATCATAGCGATAAGTATGTTGATTAGTTCTTCCCGAACCAACAGTTGCCTTTTCCCGATAACCTATTGTTTCATCCGTTTGTGAATTCTTTATTCTGGTAAGAATGCTATCAGCATTGATAAGAGGTAGACGTATTGAAAAACTTCCTCCGTTGACGTTTACCACAGTGGAAAGAGAAATAATGTATTTTGAAATATCCACAAACTCGCTTATCTCTTTTTCCAATTGAGTTTTATTTCCTTTCTTGTCTACACCGAAATAGTACATAGACTTAAACCATCCAAAAACTTGGACTTTGGGATTTAACTTTTCGGAAGCCGAAATTTGATAACCCTCATCTTGTAAAATACGGGAAATTTCCTCAGAAGCAAAGGCATAAAAATCTCGTTCTTCACGCTGCCAATTGGTCTGACTAATGGCCAATTCCTCTGTTACTCTTGTAGCCTGTATGCGTAAATTACACGGACAAGGCAATAAAGAATCCACCGTTAGATCATCCGCTGATTTTGGCCATTTACCTTTATTAGCTTCTTGGTATTTCTTTTTATCAGCATCCGTATATTGACTCCAAATTAATTCTTTGTTTATGTCAAAAAATTCTTCCGGCTTAATGCCGTAGATATATTCCCTTTCCATAAAATCCTTTATTGTCTTTATGGACGGGTATCTGTGCAAAAGCAGAATGTACTTATTGTTGTCTTTTTCCATTATCTTTTACCCGGAATTGAATTGGGACTTGCGCCATTACCGTATATGATCTTAACTCCCGTTGTCGTCAAAATATTTTTTATATCCGTTAAGCCTTTAGTAAGAGAACTTGAAAGTTCAGCTGCTTGACCTATCCAAGTCTCTTTATTGAGATTGCCCTTATAGTCAATTTCGTCTTGGTTTACAACTCTTCTTCCGTTCTTTAAAAGGTTTCCGGCTTGTCCGGAAGTAATAGCTTGTATTTCCTTATCCAGACGGTCTGGAGCAATGTTAGGAAATAATGATTTGAAGACAAAATATCCCATAGTGGTATTCGTCCCTCCGTACATTTGTTCTACGCGTTGAATTACGGCTTGTAAGATTTTACCCTCATTCGCTGGGTCTCTCAACTCACGATCGATCAAATCCATTCTACCCTCCGTTTCGGGGAAAAGATCGGATACCGTTCCATAAATCAATGCCTTCATACGTTCGTTCATAGGATTTTGTATTGCGTCTTGAAAACTTGCAATATCTGTACCTAAACGAGCGTCTTGTTGAACTCCGGTTGCTGAAAATGCCGCTAACGTATTATTTGCCCAATTGTAATTAGGGTTATCAGTTCGGTTCATATAAGAAGCCATGATCTGTTGTTGAATATCAAACTTCTCTTGTACTCTACTGAAATCCCCCAAAGAAACTCCAGAACCCTCAATAGCTGAAAGAACTGTAACCAATTTACTTATTGCGTCCGTTACGTTTTCCCCGTAGCGATCGTATTGAGCACCGCGCGCTAAAGCACCATTATCCAATGCCAAATTTCTTTCCAAAGCAACTCCTGATAAAGTTTCCTTATACCAATCATCCGTTGTACCTCTTGCGCGAATTCTTCGGACGGCTTCACTATAAAAGTCATCCATATTCATACGCAAGTCTCCCGGCTTTAGTCCATTTACAGAAACATCCCCGATATTTTGAGCTAAAAATCCCATTCCTCTTTCTCCACCATATCCTCCGGCGGTAGAACGGAACGCAGCTAATTGACCTAAATTATCATATTTTTCTGATACGTGTTGGTATACTTGTAGGGCTGTTGCAGCTGTCATTACCCATGGCATAAATCGAGTGGCGGCTTGCAACCCCAGACCTCCTAATACAGTAAACATTCCTCCTGCACCTAAAACCATACTCCCCAGATTACCCGAACTTGCTCCACTGAGAAAGTTTTGTATCCCCATCGTACCTTGAAGTAGAGTATCTCCTACTCTCATTCCTCCGCCTGATCCTTGATTACCGTTACCACTGTTAAAAATACGCTTTAGTTGATCATCAATTTGTTGAATACTTTTTTGAGATTCCATAGCGCCTGCTTCCGTAGGAGAGTTATCACGAGCATTTACCAATCTTCGCCGTTCTTCCCGAAGTTGATTTATATAAGAGTTCGGATCATTTCCAGTGGCAGATTCCTTGTCCATTCGCTTTGCTTCCTCTGTTAAGGCTTTTAAAGCGTCTGTAAGTTCTCTTTCTACAGATTCCCTTTCTTGGGATTCTTGTTTATCAAGTTCATCAAATTCTGGATCGAAACGCGAACCTACCTCACGATAACGGCGTTCACGTTCCGTATTAATTTGTTGATCTAATATGGAACGGTAAAGAGGATCATTTGCCCTTGGTCCAAGATTGTTTAAGCCCTCCGAACGCCTTTGGTCAAGGTCTTTATCTATCTTCTCATATTCCGATTGAAGACGGCTTTGTAAATCACTTCTACGCTCATCGTACCTATTAGTAATTTCACGGTTAGCGGCTTCGCGTTGAGACGCTGTTACATCATCCAAAAGGCTACGATAAGATGGAGGATTTGATCCGCCCATAGTACGTTGGCTTTGAATTTCTTGACGTATTTCTTCCAAAAGTCTATCGCTTGGAGGCAACACTGGCGGTCGTGTAAAATCCATTTCGCGCCCTAAATCCCTCACAGGTTGATCGGGAGAATTTGAAACGTTGTCCAATTCATCCCTTAATCCTTGAGCATTTCCGCGAATATTAACCGTTACATCCATATTAAAATCTTATTTATCAAATTCCTCTAAATTCAAATTTTCAAAATCTTCATCAATTTCTTTTTGAGACATCTTAACCGTTTCCTTTTCTCCTAAAAGATCATCTATGTAGTTCTCCATTTCATTTTCTTCTGGCGAACGTAGGGTTTTATTCCAAAACAGCGTTTCTTGATATTCAATGGCCATGTCTATAAAATTCATAGACCTATGAGCCGGGGAACCAAAAGGTACATTGTATTTTTTCCTCCACCATAGGTCTATCAAGAATTTCGACCAATCAAAGATGAAATTATCAATCCTCTCCGTCAACGGTATCACTTTTCTGATCATTTCCATGATTTTCTCCTACCGTGTATAGATTTTCCAATAAAGAATTATACCAAGGCTGTACGTGCTCCTTATATGCGTCTACGACAATCTTCATTCTCTCTGGAGAAAGTTCGGTCAAATTCTTAACTTGCATCATTCTACGGATACGCGGACAAAGAACTTCAAAAAAAGCTAACGCATCAACCATATCTAAGGCATAAAACGCGCTACGAACTCCGGAAGCCGCCATTGCTCCATATTTATTTCCGGTTAAGGATTGCTTGAGAGATTCAAGATCAATCATTTGACCAACATTAGGAAATGTTACTGTAACTTTCTCACCCAAAAAAGTAAAGGTTTTCTTTCTTTCAATAGTTTCCATTTTCTTATACGATTTTATATAAACAAAAAAGAGTTACACCGCATATATTTGTAGTGTAACTCTTTATAATTGATCAGCAAATTGGTTATGCTATATCATTGTAAAGAATCGGATTGGTATATTCAAATTCCGTATCCCGTCCTGATATCTGTCCCTCTTGGACATCAAAGCCCTCACGGGTAGCAAATGCACCGGAAACTTTTGCGAAAGTTTCATACTTAGTACTTACAAGTCCGGTCTCCAAATCTATCTCTCCGTCTTTTACTTTACGTAGAATAGCAATTTCCAAACCATCTTCCTGCATCAGAATAGCGTTTGCCCATTCCTCAATAGTACCAGCGTTTCGGAACGTCCCTAACTTCATTTTGTTAGCCAAAAGATTGAAGTTGATAGAATAAGAAGAACAAGTCAAACTTCCTGTCCATTCCAAGGCAGGTAACTCTTCCGGATTCAATCTACCTAAACCCGATACCCGTCCACGGCGAATATTTTCGGTAATACGAACGTTTTTCATTTTACCAACCGTAACGCTGTTTATCTGAATAACCGCTAAGGGCGCGGTGAATACTCTTTCATTACTCATCGTCAAAAATATTTATGTTATACCGTTGTGTAAAAATCTAACATATTGCCGACAAAGAAAGTTTTGTTGACTGGAACGTTAGGAGTAAAATCATACGTGATAAAGTAGTCGCTATTTTTAGCACTAACTTTAACATTTTTCCAAGAGACAATCAAATTATCATTACCCGGATAAGCTACAAGGCTTTGAAGTTTAGTTTCCGTGAAATTTTTAACAGATTGAGGACTTGACTGAGCTACGGTATTACCCGTAAAACGCGCTTGACCATCAATGATGAGTCCTTTGTTTAATTGAGCCTTAATCAACTCAATTGAAAGTTCCAAACTTTGACCATCATCAGCAATAGTCTTTTTGTTATCCTGTAAGGTTGTTACACCTTGATTAACTACCCAATAACCTCCTACGTTACGTACATGCATGATACCTGCTTGTAACGCTTCCACGCGTTCGTCTTTCTTAAGATCGTAAACGAAACTTTGATAGCCAACGCGTTTAAAGGTCAAAGGAGTCTGAGCCGCCATGCCGGCATTTAATCCTACGATAGCCGCTGTAAGATAGATTGGATCTAATTGCTTAGTACCATTTTGATCTTTGCGCGCTACTTCCGGTGCTCCATGAACGCAAACTACTTGTCCGCTATTGAAATACTTAGCAATACTTTCTGAACTGTTAGTATCTCCAAACAAATCAACGTCTGAACCTCCGCCCGGTACGAACATAAATTCAGTGTACTTTGCGTCTTGTTTCAAGAACGTAAATAACTTACCGTTAGTTGCTGCATCAACACCTGCTCCGGCTTCTGCATTTTTATTAGTGCAGAGGAAGAATGTAACGTCCAATTCTGAAATTGCCTCAAGCACATCAGCGTACTCCGTATCTTTCAAAAATTCAGTTGTTCCTCCTGAAGCAAGAACTTGATCTACAACGGTTAATTCCGTTGAACCCTCTCCGGTCATTGTAACCAAGAAGTTAGCAAGAACTTGTTTGTTGGTACTTGCCCAATCAAATAAATCTTGTAAAGTATCGCTTGCAGGACTTTCGGCAATGAGGTTAGGCATAGCAGCAGCCAAAGTCTTAGAACCATAAGGTTCTCCAGCGGCATCCACTCCCATGAATGAACCCTTATAAATTTGAAGAATGTATTTGCTTCCCGTAGTAGCAATGACTTTTGCTCCATAACCTACTTTCAAAACTCCATCTACCGCTACGCCATTACTTGCAATACCCTCGTTTTTGCATTTAAAATCAAGGGTGTTACCCTCTGAGATTTTAACCGAAAGCGTTGCGCAAGTAGTAGTCGCTGCTCTTGTATAGTAAAGTTTTGGCGTTCCTGCTACACCATCAACTGGCGTAAAAATCTTTTCAGCAAGGTTTCCTACATAACCACCGCCCATAAATGCAAGGAAGTCCTCGTAATTAGTGAATCCATAAACTGACTTTAATCCTTGATTAAGTTCGCCATGGACTCCGGAACCACCTGCAAATTCATATGAACCGTCTATGCTTAACCCAGTATCAATGATCATTACGTTTCCAAACGTAGCGACATTTACAACTGAGGTAGGATTGTAGACCGTTGCTGCATAAGAACCCGGCTCAACGTAGTTCTTACCGTGAAAATTAACAACTGTTGCCATAATCTTTAGTTTATATTTTTCTTTATTATTCAATATCTTATACCTGTTCGCTTCTCGGTTTAACAGGTATGCAACGAGTTTTATCAAATGGATCGCAAATGCGCATTTGATACCAAAATCCTTTCATTACCTCGTCTTTCAAAAGTTTTGAAACTGTCAATTCATACTTAAACGAAATATTGAGAGATTTATGAAAGACTGGAATGGGTTCTATGTCTTGCTGAACGGCAATATCTTGTCCTGATAAAACGGGGATTCTTAACCCCATAAGTTCCAAATGCTCTTGTACCATTAAAAGCATACTTTTGAGAACGTTATACACGATATTCACTTCAGAAGAATTATATCCCGTAATGAGAACTTGGTACGTAGTATCATACATCGTTGTAAACTGTTGTTGAATACTTTCCGTAGCTCCCGAAGAAGTAGAGGTTATTTGATCAAGGTATCCCTCGTTTCCTCCTATATCGGACATTGCATTCTCTCCCGGAAGAAGAATTGCTAAAGAAAGTTGTTTTGCCGTCTCAAGATTATATCCAAACGTTACGTTTAAATTATCTGGAGTGAGAAATACTTTCTTTGCTTGTTTGAAGAAATAGTAAAGATTCATCTTCAAGGGCTTCCCCTCTTCATCCGCACCTAAAAGTTTGTACAAAATCGTATCTTCATCCGCAGAAGCATTTTCAAGATCATCTCTTAAAAGTTTGACAATCGAATCCAACGTGTTATACAAAATAACTTCCGGTAATAATATAGCACTCATAATATTGCTTCTAAATAATCCATTACTTCATTCTCTACAATCGTGTTTATATCCGTAGTTCGCACTGCTTCTTCCGCAAGGCGATAGGCTTTCAAACCTTTATTGATCCAGCTCAATGGGTCTGAGTTAGCGCTCGCCCTACGGAATGTGAAGTAAGTGTTTTGGGAGGATTTACCGTATTGCGCTGTACGCTTGGTAAGTCCCTCATATATAGAGTTTTTGTGTTCGTATTCAGCGTAATAAGAAGAAGTGGGAGTTGCTTCTATTGCAGCACGTGAACGCGGTACGTCATAAGGACTTGGAATTTCACCACGAGTCAAAGGTATTCCCGAACCGCGTTTTCTCATAATCTTGTAAATCTCCGCAGGCATAACATTTGCGAAGCCTGCTTGACCTAACGTTCCCGGCGTTCCCATACGGAATGGAATGGTCAAATACCAATCCCCTCCTTTATTCAACATACCTCCCTTTCGATTGTATACTGGGATAGTTCTTTTTGCCTTTGGGGAATTCTTAAACCCCGTTTTCATATCAAACGGACTTGCGCCCTGTTCGATCATATTAGGTAAAGTGCCCGTTAATAGTATTTGTTTCTCGAATTTGCCCTTATCTACTTGAATGAGGTTACGTAGGTATTCCTCAGCTGTAGAATTTAATCTCTGCTTTGCTAATGCCTCCCAGTTAGCGTAAATAGCAGCCGTTACAGCATTAACGCAAGTTTCGGTTAAGAAGTCTATTTGATTAGCCGCTAAACCGAATTGATGACGCAATCCTGAAAGGTCTATTACAATGGGATTCATTTTACAGAATTTTCAAATATTTCTGCATCAAAATTTTGAGCGTTGAAAATATAATGAGCTTTACGAGCTACTATGTTTATAGGCATCTGGGTGAGTCGTTCATTTGAATATGAACAATTCCTCTCCCTAACTTTCATCAATTCCCGATTTACGTCAACAACATGATAAACCGGATAATGGGAATATCTTATTGAAACCGTTATGATCGGTTTTTCCATAGGAGGAACTATGATTTTATCAATCAAACTCTTATCAAACGTTATCTTATTACCGCTAACTGTGTAAAGATTTTCTGGTATAGCGTACAAGGGTTCATCGTCAGAGATAAAAAGATAAATTGATTTAACCTCCAAAGGCTCATATACCGGATAAGCAACCAAAGCGTCACGGAAAATTATAGGGCGAAGAATTTCTGAAAACCACTCTTCCAAATCCGTCAATATAATTCTATCCATGAATCCTAATTTATCCGAACCTCTTGTAGTTATAGAAGCCGTACCCTTGTTTACCTCTCCCCAATCTTGGTATCTTTTCTTGCTATCCATATGCTGGGCGATAACTACCGTTTCGCGGCGATCTACGAAAAACCAACCACGCCCCAAGCAATTTTTACAAGTAGATAAAGCCTGCCCTGTAGTTTTATCGCAGCAAGGACAACGCATCGCCCGATCTATCAGAGCATCATAACCCTGAGAAGATATAAGTTGATCAAAATCATTTACTCTCCAATATGCTGCAGTGGGGGCTGGAGTTGGAGCATTTTTTGAAATGATCGGTTTTTGTAATATACTTTCTCTTTTTGGCATAATCTTATCTCTTAAAGAACATCAAACGCGATACCGCGATAACGAGATGTGAGTGTAGGCAGTTCTTGATTCATTTGATTTGTATAAAGGTCTATTCTACCAGCAAACAATCCTCCTCTTGCTGAACGTGCTAAAGGAGTCGTTTGAGTTACACCGTCCAAAGATATATTTATGCTCGTCATTCCAGCGCCATAAATTACATCTCCCACTATCGCCAAGACGTTTAAGGCTGCTAATTTTCCTACAAAGTCCATTAAATCAGCCGGAATTTTACACCATCCGGTAATATACCGTGTACGCCAATAGTTAGGTATGTAAGTTTGACCGAACCATCCAAGATGCGGAGATATACCGTTATAAATCAATGAATTATTAGTCATCGTTGCCCCCTCTCTACTTCCAGTATTGGGTATAAGATATATATTGCGATATACGGCAACGGATTCAATTTTCTTAATAGACAACCACTCACGCGGATAAGTAATCTGGCATACATCGTTTATCCAACCGTCAAGATTATCTATGTAATCAATAGGGTACATAGTTCTGATATAGCCCCAAGACATGAATTCTTGGCGGATATAATCGCGGTTTTCTTCTATGACTTGTTTAGTTAGCTTAATACTGAAAAGATTCTCCACTTTCGTTTGAGCAGAGGAAAGAGCATTTTTGATACTCTGAGATGATATTTTGCGTCCGTCCGTAGTACACATTGGAATGCCGAACAAATAAAGTTCGGATAACTCCGTAGGACTAAGCGCAAAACTCTCGTTTTTATTGTATAATATTTTCAATCTTAAAGCAGCCATATCAGAACTATGTTAATTTCTTATTCTTCTTCGTCACCCTCTTCCGTTGCTTCATCATACTTCTGAAGTAGATAAGCAGCCAAAAGTTTTTTGCTTGAGATCTTTTCCCATTCTTCTACCGGAAATTCACCCTCCGTAGCCATAGCCTTTAATTCAGCCATAGACATAGTTTTGAGTTTTGCTTCCAATTCTTCTCTTTCGTTTGCTCCATCATCATCTTCTTCGGTTTCTCCCTCTTCCGTTGCTTCATTGACAGAATCCTTAACTTTAGAAGCATAATTCCAATCATTCGTGCCCGTTACCAATGCTATTGCACATTTAGGTGATACATCCGTAACCCCGTTAGCGTCAATTGAAATTTCACCATCTATCGGCACGATAAGTTTCATTGATGAAATCTTCGGGTTTTTTGCTTTAATCTTCATATTGTTTTACGATTTTACGAAAAAAGGGATGGACCATGAAGCCCAGCCCTTTTATTCAGTTTGACAATTTTTTATTTGGTTTATTTAATCTCCTTACCAATATTGATAAAGCGTACCATCTTCTTCGGCGCGTACAAGAACGGTGTACCATAGAGCAACACCATAAAGCGGAATGCCGGAGAAAGAACAGCCAAATCCATCTTCATAAGCGGTGCTAATTGAGAGAACTCAACAACCTCGTTATCGAACTGGAACAATGCTGATTGGTCAGTATCCGGTAACCAACGGTTCATATCGCGGATTAAGCCTGCTGAACCGCCATCGAATCCTCTCTGAAGATCATCCAAAGTAACGTCAAAGATAGAATAGAACATGCCTGTGGCAGTACCACCAACTTTACTACGATAAATACGGTAAGAAGTAGCCTTATTAACGCCACCACCGTCTTTGAATTTCAAATCAATTGCGCATCCAGCTACAGCGGCTGCTGCAGTAGCGTAAACTGACAATTCAGATTCTCCAAAACGGTTAACAGCAGTAACAGCGTACATTACGTTGCCAGCATCTTCAGTAGCCCATTTACTTCCAGCTACACCAGTAACTACGGCAGCAGGGGTAGTAGTATCCCAAACAGGTTTGTTAGGCGCTTTCTGAGAAGTAGCAGGAGTAGTAGAATTTTTAGCAGGCATACGGCGGAAGAAAATATCATGATTCAATCCGATACGACCAAACTGGCTATCGAACGCTTGAACTTTCTGACCCATAATACCATCGCTCAATGACGGAGTATTAGGCACGATAAATTTATTGCCGTAGAAGTTCTTAACGAAGTTAGAAAGAACTGTTGGAGGGCCATAGATTTGAGTACCAAGTCCGTAGTTTTCTACGATATAGTTAGCACCGTCCTCAATAGCACTTTCAGTCAATGCAGAACCACGCAAGTCAATTACAACTTCGCTATCCATATAATCAGCGTAAGAAGCCCAAGCGTCAGAACGCATCTGTTGAGCTAAGAAACCGTTGAATTGTTCCGGAACGAGTTTCTCATCACCGAAATAAAGTCCTTGATTCAAGGTACGGAGAATCCACATAGTACCATCCTTGATAGTACGTTCCATAACCGAACCAATCATCGTATTAACGAGCGTCATCTGGTGAGTTACTGACTTAGTTACTCCTAAGTACTTCACCAACTGAGCTCTACGAACAAATATTGAATCTTCTTCTTCCGGAAGTTCGCCCTCGCGATTCCATCCGCCACGATTAGCACCGTAGCTAACCTGCTGGTTGTATTCTTCTACGGTATTGTATGCGGGTTTCTTCGGTAGGTCTTTCCAAAGACGGATATCACTTTCACGGAAAGTAAGATGTTTCAAAGTCTTTTCCAAAGATTCTACTTTTAACGGCGCACCACTTGCATCCGTCATATTTTGGGTCTGCATACCGGTAATTTGTTCAGCGGCAAGAGCCTTGTTGAGCATGTCAACGTTTTCTGAACTTCCTTGACCGATAAATCGACCATCCTGCTGAGAGGCATAGCCATAATCAGAGAGGTTGATTGATAATCTTTCAGGTGTCATAGTTTCCTTTTATATAAAGTTTAATTTAAACAATTTCGTATCCTAACTCATTTTTGATACGGGCGATAATATTGCGTGGCAATACTCCTGAGCCCTCATACGTAGTACATGCCTTTGAGAATTCCTCATCGTACCCTTTAGCAAAGGTAGCTTGATCCAGAAGTTCTACAATAGCTGCTTTATCATTATGAGCGATTTGGTTGCTTGCTAAACGCTGCTGACCGCCCTTAGTGATATCGGAATCTTCAGCCTTGGCAAATCCTCTTTCTACACTCTGAACGCTACGGTGAGATTTAAAACCGGGGGCAGAAGAACCGTATTCTTCCAAACGCTCTGAAAGTTCAGAAATAGTTTCTTCCTGAGCCTTTACAATATCCAACAATTCTTCGTTTTGAGAAATGACAGAATTAACTTTATCATTAGAATTCTTAATCATAACACCCAAAGCGCGGATTAATTGATGCTGGTTTGCGTACGATACTGCCATGGCTTTCTCAATACGGTCGAAGCGATTAGGCTCAATGGCTTTCTTAACGGTTTTACCAGTCTTGCGATTGAAGATTTTTCCTGAACGGTCATCTTTTTCATCTTCCGGCTCATCGTCCTCTGTTTCGTCATCTTCGCCCTTTTCCATTTTGCGTTTCTGAGCTTCGCGGTGAAGTTTTTCATCACCCTTAATACCACCAAGACGTTCTTTGGTTTTGGCTTCGCGCTCTTCAACCTCCTCCTCATCTTCGTAGTCGTCATCTTCTTCATCATCCTCCGCTTTTTTAGTTTTCTTAGCTTTGGAGATGGTTTTCTTTTCGGTACGTCCGCCATTGGCGTCGCAATCTTCACCTTTCTGAATATCAGTATCTTCAGCAGACTCAAATTCAAGCCCTAAAGCCTCATAAGCCTTGGAGATGTCCTCATCGGTGATCTCTTTTCTACCTTTCATATTAGCAATTTTAGAAGTCATTAAATATATATTTTCAGCTTTCTCAATTTCTATATTTGGAACGTCCTTTAATAATTTGTAGATAAACTCGCCCTTAGAGATAGTTTTGAGTTTTTTCTTCTTATCGTCAGAATCCTTTTTATTGAGTTTATCCATAAGGTTGTTTGAATCTCCTTTTCCATCGAACAAATCAATAGTTTCTTCATCATCGTTCCAATCGTCAATCTCTCCCTTAATTATATTAGCAAAAGTTTTTGGATTTTTAGGCTGATGAGTGATTGCTACACCCGTTATAATCGCTTTAGTGATTTTCTTGTAGTCCGGAGATTTTAGATCATTTGATTTTCTCTTTACAACTTTACCCTCAATCGAGTATCCTAAACGGCGCGTTTTTGAATCTTTTTCAAGCGTCTGTGCCAACTCCCAAATATCACGAGCAACGGCTGATGATGGGTAAAGATCGGTTTCTATATAAAGTCCATCTTTGCGAATTTCCGCTTTGCTCGGCTCTCCGACTATGGTAGCAGGCGAACCTTTTGCTTGGTGATGCCAATTTACCATACCGCTATTAATCAACGGTTTTATGTCAAAGCCTTTTGGGTCTAAAAATTCGCCATCGCTATCTTCATCTGAAGTGGAAGCTATCCCACCCAAACGCATAATTTCTTGACCTGTTTCTGGGTCAATAACCGATTTTTGAATGTCTAAGGGACACCAAAAGTTAAATTTTTCAATCTTACTTTTCTTTTCTTCAGCCATATCCTATAAATAAAAAAGGAATCAATAGATTTTGTACTATTGACTCCTTATAATTGTTTTGTTAAAAATCGGTAATCAGCGCCTTTAATTTTCTGACATCGTTCTACGTATCCAACCGTAGAAAAATTTTTGGTTTGATGGTTTTCTCTCCGTTATACTTATGTAATACTTTATCTTTTCTATCCTACGAGCATTGATATAATTCTCATACAAAACTGTATCCCGATAGAAAACAAGAGAATCTTGATAAATCTTTAATTCTTTTTCAAGACTATCTATCTTTCCATGATCTTCTACTTTAATAGTATCTCGAACGTGCACAAATACCGTATCTTTTTCCTCTACGGGTTTTTTCCGCTTTAAAGTATTTCCCGTACCACAAAAAGAAAAGGATAATGCTAAGAGCAAAAGAATCACGTTTTTCATACAACTGAATTGAGTTTACTCAAAAGCGTTTCACTCATCTTTCCCGTTTCCGGTAATCCGTGTTGGCGTTCTGAGAGTTTTATGGACATTCCTACGCCCATATTCACTCCGGTATCGTAAAAATCTTCCGCAACCTTTTGATTCTTTATACGATCACCCCAAATGGGATTCCAATAGTTTTTCCGATAGAGGTCTTTTTTCAAAGTCTCTAAATCCTTATCCGCTATGACTTGACCGTTTTTCTTATTTGGTTTCGCATCTAAGATTGTCCAACCTGCCCAATTTGGATTAGCCTTTCTACTGATACCACTCCAAGTCTCTCCTCCACTATCTTTAGGATCATTCGTCCAAATGTTCTTGCCCTCGTTCTTTTCAGTACGATCAAACGCTTTCCAAAAATCTGCCATAGTCGTACCTCCTATTCTAATCCAAGAATTTGTTGAGCTTTCTCTATGTCAATTTCTCCATCTGAGAATTCATTGACGTTAGCTTTCCAAGTCTCAGGCAACATATCTTCCTTACCCAATTCTTTTGCGCGTTTTTTAATCCAACGTTTCGTAGCAGCCGGATTCTTGGCACGTCCGAAAGCCTGAATAGCGTTCGACAAATCTGAAGCGTTACGGATAGGATACGAACCGTCAGGCATAGCTTCTTTCTTCTTAGCTAAATTCTTTCTTTCCTTTTCTGAAAATTCAGCCTTTTCGAACTCATCGCCAAAGATCAAATCTTCAGCCTTTCTTAGTTCCTCATCTTCTTCGTAATTAACTCCATCATCCTCTGCATTCATATTTACCCTTTTGGGTAAAACTTTGCCAAATAATTCAACTTCGGCTTTTTGTAAATCTTCTCTTTTCATAATAGTAAAATTTATGGAATTCATAATTGTTAATCAGTTTCCCATTCTATGGGTAAATCTATACCGAAAAAATCCGTCATTATTTCCTTTGTAATTTTCTTTACAGTGGGAGAATCCTTTCCTTTCTCCAATTCCTTTTTTACTAACTTCTTACCCCCCTTAACCAATCTTATGACTTCTTTCATATTGGAAGTGGCGTTAAAAAGTTCGTGAACTAAAGCAAAATTCTCTCGTGTATCTTTCAAATATTTTGCAGGAGACATTTTTGAGGCTTTCTTAAGAATAGCAGAAAATTCTTTGGGAGTAGCGTTCCATGGAATAATAATAGCATTTATGTTTTCGAACAATGGATCGTATACATCTTCTTGTCCTTTCACCAATCCTCGATAATCTCTCAATACCGGATAACAACCCTTTAACATAGCTTCTATTATAAAGCCGTTTATATGAGTCCTACAATACTGAGCGTAATGCGCTGCCCAAGACGGATCAACGGCAAACTTACTATTGAAAAGTCGGTCATTAACTTCCTCCGAACTTATCTGACCAAGATATTCCATACCGAATTCCTCCGCAACGTCCCAAATCTTATTCCCTATATATTTTTCGTCAATATCTGGATCGCGTTTCCGGATTACTTTGTACGGTTCTTTGCATTTCGTAGGGGCTACCATGTACGCCTGTTCTATTCCCGAACCTGCTATTTGTACGGAATACAATTTTGAAGCGTTACTGTTTAAATGCGGCACGGCTCTGATAAGATCGTCAACGTGTTTCATAGATTTGAAGATATGAGCGGCAAAGAAATCTATCTTTCTTTTGTTCATCATCTTTATAGGCATACGCGCGTTCTTTTCCAAGAATCTGGGATTGAGTAGCAAAGTACGCGGTATTCCTATCTCTTTACAGCAATGATAAGCGGCTATGTGAGCGCATTCTACAAAAAGTATCTTATCTCTTAAAGCCGTAATATTACTGGCACGAACGTTAAAATATGCATCGTGTGCGATAAAGATTTGTTTTACTTTAGACGTTGGTAAATCGTAGAATTTCCACCAAAACGAAAAATCACCCTTACTCCAAGCAGAGGACTTCGTTGGCATAAAGTTCCAAATTATAAGGTCAAAACTATACGCTAAATCTCTCCAGCGTTCAAGGGCATTGGGTTCAAATACTCCGATACGATTACTGGGAGGAAGAAAGAACCCATAGTAGTTATTCTTCCAATATCCCGTTGCTTCATCATATTCGTACCCTCCGTTTTGAGAATTTATCTTAAGATTATCTTGAAACTTTCCTTGTTCTAACTGCTTTATTTTATTGTCATAAGTTCTTTGAGTCGTAGAACTCGGAGTCAATTGAGCAATGTCTACGAAATGTCCAAGGGATTTTAAAGCCTTAACCTTGGCAGTTACATGCTCTACAATCCCCCCGTATTTCGCTATTTCGAAATCTGCTATTAATATCTTCATTTCTTCATACCTTTATACCAACCGTCTGGAATAGGATTGGTAGAGAAAATCATTTTGTTTTCAATACCATTATTAATCCATATCATACCAGAATTTGTACCATAATTAATTCGATCTTTCCTCTTTTTCCTTTTAACTCTGTATGGGAGTCTACCGTATCTCCAACCCTCTGGCATTTCTTGGCCATGAAGTAGCCATGAAGTAGCCATGAAGTAGCCATGAATTTTTCAAGCCATTAGTTATACTCTTTCTTTTTGATATAGTAGCGGATAATTTATTTCTCCTTTGTTCATCCCATTTAACTCCCTTGTGACACAGCGAAACGGCTAATTTTGTTTTCTTGCTTATTTTTCTACCCATTGCTGATTCACTTATTTTCTTTCTAACTTCTGGCAAGGAAGATGGGTTTACTTGACCAAAACCATTAGCAGAACCGGGAAGTATGTTGTATCCAATTCTGGGGTTGGTAGCTCGTAACTTTTTTATGAATACCATTTCCCAAACATCAAGTAACTTTTGGTTATCGCATTCCTTTAGCGTCTCTCTTTTGAAATTTTCTCTACCATACTTCTTGATAGCATCTGTTATCTTTGTACCACTACCAAGATAATGTAGGTCTTTAGATATTGTTTGACCCACATAGATTTTACCATTAATTATACAAGTAGTTTTATAAATTATCCCATACATATTCAAAACGGCAAATCGCTATCTTTTCTACACCAAATTTCTTCCGGCAAATTCTTTTTAATATATCCATTTTCATAGAATAAAAGTCCCGATTGAGATTTGTAAAACTTAGAAGCAAGTTTCCATTTAATATCCGCAAATTCCTCTACCGGAACTGAAGATTTAAGATACCATTCTTTTTTCTGTTCTTCAACTTGTGCTTGAGAACGTCTTTTGTATGAGTGAGGAAATTCCCGATAATATTCCATGTAAGAAAAACCTTGTTGTAAGGTTTCACGGACGAAGAAATGAAACGGGTGTCCAACTCCCCAAGGAGCTAATACCCGATAAAATTCATTTTTTATCAAGAAATTTCTTACCCATTCAACCAAAGCGGTTTCTATCTCATTCAGCGTCTCTCTACCAAAGTACTCATTAAGGTATTTATAAGCATTTTCCAAAGTGATTCCTTTCGGGTAATCCTTATTATACCCATAATAGCTTTCATCCTTAAAATCAAGCTCCAAATGATAATACGGTATGTTTAAGAATTCGAATAGTTTCTCATCTTCCTTAACCCTCTTTTCATCGTTCTCTACCGTGAGTACTTGAACTTCGTACTCCGGTAGCAAAAGAACGTGAGAGCAAGAAAATAACGCATCATCTGAGTGTGGAGCAATAATAAGATATTTTCTTTTTACTTCTTTTCCCATTTTCGTCTTACAATAATAGGAGACAAAAAGCCGTCTTTGTGTACACTTTGTGCTAACTTCTTTATGTCTGGAGTTATCTCAGGTAGAGTTTCTTGACCAGAACTGTCTGGAAGAAAACCGACTCGCATGCTTATATTCGTACATCCGCTGCAAGGACGAAAATCACGGCTATAATTATACAACATAATTCGCGCCGCTACGAAACGTTCATGATTCCAAAGGTCTACAATACCCATGTCGTTTATATTAGCGATAGGATATTCACCGCGAAAATCATCACAACACAGCGATACGTTTCCATCATACCGGAAAGCAAGCTCACGGAAAGGCATTGCACAACGCTTATTGTTGTAAGACTCGTCAAGTGGCGCAGCAGCACCGCAATGATTAGCTAATTTACGAGTTATTTTGTTATCTTCTTTTATCGGAGGAAGTAGAAGTATTCTTGACTTCTTGTTGCTGGTATAAAGCGGAACGCCCTTAGTGTAAAGTTCTACGTTCCATTTACCGTCTTTTAGTTTATTTACAAAATTCCAATCTCCCTCATTCGTATAACAATCTACAATGAGATTATTTATTCCTGCATCAAAAAGATCGGCTACATACTTATCCGCGTTCTTCGTCTTATTAGCCGCATATCCATTTGTATACATATGAAATATTGAATCCGGAAGATACGAACGGAATATTTTCACTATTTCAAAAAGATCGGCGTTCAAAGTCGGTTCACCGTGCTGAGCAAATACGATCTTACTGCGCCATCCGGCTTTTGCTATTTCACTTGCTATTCGTTTTGCGGTTTTGATACTCATAAAATTCCAAGGTTTCGTACCCTTTTCACGCATACCTCTTAATCCACAAAACGAACATCCCAAATTGCAACCCTCAGTAGGCTCTACTAAAACCGTAAAGGGCGCTTGTTGTACAATTTTCTTTTTCATTTTTCTATTTTAATTCAAGAACGTAAAATTTTATCTCTTTCCTCAGCGGTGCACTCACGACAACTTCCATCCGTCTTTTTTATCAAAAGAAACATTGGCAATCCGTAGTTTCCATCTCCCAAATTATTAGGATAATATTGAAATGCATAGCAACCGTTCCACTCCGTAAAATATTTATTGAAATACTTTTTAGGATTCTTTTTCTCAAATGCTATTTTTTGAGCTTCTGCTAAAGTGATTCCTTTCTTCATAACTTAACTTCTTTTACCAATTCTTTTACAATATCCGCTTTAATCGGAAGATTATCTACACGCATAAACTCTAATGGGACTTTAGCGCTCATTCTTAATACACTAACTATGTCCGTACTAAAATCTTTTTCCAAACCGCTTTGAGGATCATAAAACCTTAACTTTCCACTTGGTAATTTTTCCATGGTAATAATATGACTACCTCGATCTAAATCGGATTCCCAACGGTATGCTAATTGATATCTACCGACATCAGCCGCGCGTTTAAAATAATTCAAAAAAATCGCCTTTAATTTATTCTTGCTTTTTATACCGGCAAAATACAATCCCTCTGGTTTATCGCCTGTATCTGGATTAGTATCATAGGAAAGTTTGGGATCAAATGCGAGTTTATCTTGAAATTCGTTCATTCGGGGTAAGGACATTACATCAAAACCTCTACGCCTCAATTCGTAAGTAACTACGCAAGTTTGACAATTTATTTGCCATTCCTTTCCTAATTTGAAATAGGGGTTAACTCTTCCCTCATTAGCTTCTTTGAAAGACATGGGTTTGCCGACTTTCACTCCAAGTTCTTTTTCTATATCTTCCAAATTTTTGGAGAGTGCATCGGTTTTCTTCTTTGGTATTCCTCTCCAATCGAATTTACCGGGACGGTATTCTGTCCAAACCCATTTCCCGTTGGGGTGAAGATCGCCTACTTCATGAGCTTTCTCAAGGTCGTTATCTTCAGATTTACTTATCTTTATATCAAGTTTGACACCTTTGAGTTTCTCTGACTTCCTTTTCAAAGGAGTTGTGAACGCTCTTAATTCCGGATTCCAGCCGAATCCCGGCTTTTTCCGGTTAATTGTGCAACGACAATAGGGGTGTATAGGGGAAATCGTAGCTTTCCAATCAGCTACCTTGCGGTAGATGTTATTTCCATTTGCTATAATGTCCTTTAATTTAAAAACAATAGGTTCGCTGTTCACGTCCTCTGGATTTGTGAGGAGAAGTTCTTTACAGTGTATACAAGCACCCGGATAAACGTCAAAATAAACTTCAGCATCTTCTCCGTAATTTTTCAAAATGCTTTGCGCTCTACCGCTATTAAATGCCTCATGAGTAAGATAGTATGCAATGCGCAACCAATCTACTTCCCAATCCTTTGAAGTTTCCGCAAATTCCGCTGCTAAATTCCTTGCTCCATAACGAAGTTCTTGAGCCTTAATAGTCTTTTGACGAATCATACGCCTGACCATAACGGCTTGTTCTTGGTTATTCTTTAGGATATTGTTAGACACAGCCGTTCTCATACGGTTTCCCAAACTGGTAATGTCCGTGTATGCCCGATTCTTTACCGTTTGTAACGCAAATTCTTCTTCTTCGGTTAAAGGTATGAATTTACCCGATTCAAGAAATTTCTTAAATTGAGAATACTTCATCTTTTGGGCTCTCTTATCACCAACGGCTTCGGCTAATATACCAAAAAGAAATGCATGCTCAACTATACCCTTTTTGTTCTTGAATTTATCAAGATCGACTCCGGCTGCTATCAATATATCCTTATCCGTTTGAGATAAGAAATCCAAACCTAATTGTCCGGCTATAAATACTAACTCATAACGCTTTAGTATAGCCAACATATCAAGTATTTGCCCTTGAGTAAATATCATTTCTTTTCCTCCTTATTTTCCTTAATAGCAAAAGCAGTAGTTCGGGCTATATATTCCAATACCTTTGCTACTGCTTCCGCTGTATTTTCGTTCCAAACTCTTAAGAACTCATTCTCATATTCAGTAACGGTAGGAAAAGGAGACGGAATAAAATGATTATTTTTTATCACTTCCTTTTTCGGCTTCATAATTAAATGTATATTTTAATTCTTTCCCCTCTACTCAACGCTGAAATTATGTTAGACGCTTCTGAGAATGAAATCCTTTTCTGAGCTTGAGATATACTTCTGAATGGCCAATCGGATAACTCACCGCGTTCTTCCAACATATCCGTAATCTTGTCTATTTGATTATAAGTAGATTGGTCTTTTTTATTCCAACCCAACGTTACATCATAAACTTTCTTTTCCGGTTCTTTATTGCCCTTCAATTTTGAAACTTCTTCTTTAGCTTGTTTCAAGCGTTTATCGTACTTCTCTTTTCCATCTCGTTTGATTAAGCGTTCTTCGTTGTCTTGTAGATAACTCAATTTTTCACGAGCCGCACGCAAATCCTCTTTCTGGGTTTCGTTGTTTTTACTCATATAGGATTCAATCTCATTTGCTAACTTCCACGGCTCTTTACTTTTAACGGCCAATAATCCACGCCCTATTTTTTCATCTAATTCAAATCCAAGTTTTTTCAAAAACGCTTTTTCTTTTGTATCAAGCAATTTTTTCACACTCGTGTCTCCATTCTTTAATTTAGATAAAATGTCATTTAATCTGGTAGATTACTTTCAGAATCTTTCTTAGATTTAGATCGATCATTCACTTCATTTTCGACCAACTTTAATGCTATTTTAGCGGTCGGATTTTGTTTTGATTTTAAAGCAGATAGAGTTGAAGATAATTCATGTTCGGTTGCTTCTTTTAATTTTAAAGATATTTCTTTTTCTATCTCTTTCGTGTCTTCATTGTTTTTAACAGCAACGCTCAATCTTTTCCCCAACTTACTAATTTCAGAATTCAATTCTTTATTCCAATTATTATCATCTTCTTTGCTTTGAGTTCCTTGAGATGCTTTATGACGTCTGCCTCCTATTGTTCTCCAGTCCCCTTTTCCACCGGCAGCTGAACTTTCCCAATACCATTTACCGTTTGGATGTAAGTCTCCTTGTTTATGAGCTTTTTCGAACTCATTTTCGTCTACTTCGTCTATTCCAACGCCAAAACCTTTTAAAAGGTTATTTTTCAATTCCAATTGACGTCTCCTAATGTCTTCTCCGTTATACATAATATTTCTATTTTTAAGTTTCGCAATACAAAGATACGTACTTTATTTGAATTAACAAATTTTTTGTCAAAATTTTATTCCAAAATCTATCGTATATCCATATTTGTCGTCTAAACGCATTCCAGATATTCCAAATAGAACTTTATTCTTAACGTCTACCCCAAATTGAATTTTGTTGCTTTGGAAATCGGTAGACGTACCTATCATTCCCCAGAATTGCAATTTAGGTGACTTGTAGGTGATTTTCTCCCTTTCTACTATCTTTCTGTTAGGCTGAATGATAGAAGTGGCAGAAAGTAGCTTATTTTCTTGTATAGATACATTTACTAAGAATGTTCCTAACGTATCATTGGAATAATCCAATTCATAATCTCTTTTCAAATAATAATCACACCATATTTCGAAAAGTCGCGCTGTATCAGCCGGAATAAATACTGGACGGTCTACGGGTATTTCAATGCGTTGAGGAACGGGTTTGTATATAGTATCATGAACAGCATACGGTTCTTTTTCCCAACGTGTAGTTTCCTTTACAATAGGCTCAGGATTTTTTACAGTACTCCTACCTACCCAAAAACCTATTGTAAAAGCAATCAATATGAGTATGCCTACAAAGCAACGTGATATTTTAGTTTCCCGTTCCATCTTTTTTCATGTTCAACCGTTTTTCATAACTCTCTACTAAAGATTCAAGTTGACTGATACGATTGATTTGTTCCATATTTTGATGATTAGATTCCCTTTGAAAACGTTCATATTGTTCCATAAGATCGGTATATTTTTGCTTATCAAGTTCTCTTTGTTTTTCGTAATCCGATCTTATCTCATTTAACTCTGAACGAAAACTTTTGACTATCTCATTACTCAATTGTCTTTCGTTTTGGAATTCCTTATAGAGTGTATCATAACGCTCTTTCCACCAATCATCTTTTGTCTTTACTTCTTCTTGTAATACATCATAGCGTTTCTTCCAAAAGTCATCACCTTTCATATCCGCGTCAGCCGCCGCTGTACGAACTTCTTGCTCATATTTTCGGCGATCTAAGAAACGAGAAACAATGGCGTAGCCAATGCCCCCTGCTCCAAACAACAATGATATGAGTCCAAATAGATTTTCAGTTAACCACGCCATAACTTATTTATTCACTTTATTAATTTTCAATCTTACTTTGTTAACTCTCTTACGATAATCTTCTGCATTATAATCCGATCTAAGACAACGGACAATTTCGGCGGCAAATAAATCTATTATCTTTTCGAAAGCTATTGAATAATTGTTCCAATCAGAAGAATTATTATAAGTACATAAATAAAATATAGCCTTTGTCTGAGAACTTATCTTGTTAAAGAATTTGTACCATTCCGGCGTTTCTGATCTTACAAAATTTAAATCTCTCCACCGTATATTGGGTGTTAAGACGTCTAAATCATTCGAAAGATTATACGCAAAATCTCTTCCTATTGAGCTACAATTTTTATTAAGAGTCAGCCCGCATCCCTCCTTACCGTCACGGTAGAAGTCGAAAGCTAACGCAATACCATAAGTCTTATGCTTGCGAAAGTAATTAAGAAAGTCATATGCGCTATCCGTTACAACCTCAACTTTTCGCTTCCTTAATTCTTTCGCAAGAGCGTTTTTGAATTTATTCGCTGGATCGTCAAACCGTCTTGACGTCAAATACACAATTTTGCACATAAATGATTACCATAATTTGTAGCGAATTAACATAGGAGGTATCGTCAATCTATAACGCGCGGATGATTTACCCTCGCCTAACAAAGAATATATTGTTGTGGTATCCGAAATATATGTGAATCCCTCTGTACCTCTATCAGTTGATAATGAAAATACAGTTAAGGGTTTTAACACTAATCCCATAGCCAATTCCTCAACTCCAGAAGTATTGTATGTCATTCCGTATCCGAAATACAATTGGAATTCATAGACAATAGTAGAAGATTCCCAAGCAGATGTTTCATTATTATAGGTTGAGTAAATTTTAACAGTAGTAAGCGGTGTTAGAGGTCTTGCATTTGATACCTTTACATCTCCATCTGGACCAGCGCCATAATGCATATAAAGGTAATCCTTTATCATGTTAAAAATTTCCGGCTTTTCAAAATTGAATGGGAAGAATCTTGTATAATCGTATTCAATAATACTACCATATCCCCATTGAACCTGAGTATATCCGGTTAAGTTAATTTCTAACATACCGTTCCATATGTTCATATCAACGGTTTTCGAATCGGTATTAGGATAACCTAAGGCAGTAAGGGTAATTAAAGCATGAGGAGTTTCCAAACCGTTCATTATTCTCCGGTCGGCTTCTATCTTAGAAAATGCTGAATCGTAACCGTCTCCCGGTAAAATATTCTCATGAGTTTCTTCCGCAGGCGCCCAATCTGTAGGTAAACTCAAACGTACTCCTTTTAGAGAATTTTGTAGCTTTGCTATTGCTACTTCCACCGTATCATTATTATTTACCGGAACGGTGGATTTTATAGCAGCAAATTCCTTGGATAGTTTAATCCCAGTAGCTGTTTTCAAACTATTAATCCAACGTTGCATTTTGGATAATACTGTATATAATGAATCATTTGCTGCTGGATCAATGGGGACACCGGAAAGGGCTAAAGCCGGAACCAAAACTTTCATGATAGCAGAGGATGATGTGCCCTCTGCAATAGCCTTTATAACTATTCCGTATAACGTAGAATAGTTATTAGCAATATTTTCTATGGATTGATCTTGAATCTCTTTATCCTTAAGATAAGTATCATAAAAAACTAAACCGCCTTTCTTATCTCCAATTCCAGAGAGGGCTGAAAGATAATTGAAATAAAGTCCTTTGTTCCAAAGTAATGAGTTTCCCGTTTCTTTGGATAACAAAGAACTCAAATGAATCTTAAATAATCCCAAATTAGGACTCGTATCAGGAAGCGGCGCTTTTCCAAATAAATAAGATTCCGTGAAGTTTATTTCATCCGTTGAAACTTCGGTAAACGGAAAATCCAAACGGGTAGTTTCTGAATTGAAGACACCCGTTACACCGTCCATGGTTAAGTTACTGGAAGAAATAAAATAGGAAGCATTTGCGGCAAGATCATCTACTAACAAATTCCCGTTGACATCAACGTATTGAATTTTAGTAGTCGCTATGGAAATTGCTAAAGCATCCGACTTATCTCTCAAAACATAGAACTTACCCAAAGATAACCCCACGGTATTAGCAATATTCTTCAACTCCGAATACGTTATGGACGAAAGAATACTTTGATTAATTATAACCCATTGTTTTAGATTGTAATCATAAACCTTATGAACTTGCTGACTTGGTGTAGAATCCCACCAAATTAGCTTTATATTTTCGGGGGGATTGGTTCCAACGTATATCCCCGCAACCTGTCCTATGTTACTACTTGCCATAAAATTAATTATTTAATTCTTTTTCCAAAAATGCATCGAAAGCCTTGACAAAGGAATTTTGAGCTTTTTCTGTATCTTCGTCCTCCGTTTCTTCCTCGTCTCCCTCAGCGTATAAATCAAACGGGTTTTCCGGCTCTGCTTTCTCTTCTTCTCCGTCTGGAGTAGGCGCTGCACCGCCGCCCGATAAATCGCCGCCTTGAGCGCCCATAGCCGCCGCGTTCTTTGACTGAACGAATACAGCATTCTCTATAATATCTCCACCCTCCAAAGGTTTCATTTCATACTTCTCACGAATTTCATTGATAGTGGCGAACGCTTGAACTTTCTTTATATCCAAGTCAAGTTCTTGATCAATGGTCATGCCGTTGAGACCCATAAATACAAATTCATAATCCGGATGAATTTGTTCTACAATATATTTATTGATCTTTCTTTGCAAGAATTTCAAAAGAGGGTATAATCCTTTATCTTTTGAGTTTTGTAAACGTTTTTCTTGACTTCCCTCAAAAAGTCCGTTTCTTCCAGAAGAGCGCGAAATATCCCAGCCAATTTCTATTGGATCTATATTAAAGATAGCACAAGCGATCTTTATCAAATATTCCATCCAAGAACTGTATTCCATATCGCGGTTATTCTTCTGCAAATCTATCCACTCTACGTCTTGATTAACAACGGGGGTTTTCCATGATTGCATTACGCCAGTTATCATAGATTGCCATTGTTGTTTAAATTGCTGAAGCGCGGTTTCGTTAACCGCCCCTTTTACGCGCAACATACCTTTAGGCGCAGAACCCTGACTGAAGAAACGGCGATTATATTCATCGCCCCAAAGTAAAGAGGTTACAACGTTAATTAGTTCTTCTAACTCAGAACAACCGTAACCGTTAGCAAAAATCGAAGTACTTGGATTACGAACGCCAAAACAAAGTTCCCATGGATAAAATTCACTAACTTTGACATTTTGATAAACCTGAACATAAGCCGGATAATACCCCTTTATTTTTGGTCCATAATCCGATTTATCTTGCCCCCAAAGTCCCTTATCATTAGAAAAATATGGTATATCGTAATCTTTAGCGAAAAAAGAATTCGCCATACGGAAAGTAGCTGCATCAGTAGCTACAAAAGATTCAACCTTTCCTCTGCGGTTTCTCATGATCTCAAAGGTCATTTGATCGTAGGTCAGAGAGTCGTCAACAATCTTACGCATGAAAGTATCAAAGTCATCATGCTCCCACTCTCCTACATTACCGCCTTTTAGCAAAAAGTCTGTAATAGCAAAGGCGATACGCTTGTCTTTGTTATCCATCTTTTGCTCTACGCCATTCTTAGATTTTTTTCGTACTACGAATCCGGTTGAGTATTTATTCTCTTGAGGTTCTGCAAAATCTGCTACTTGGTTTTTACGAGTCTTAATGATAGAATTGATAATAGGGGTTTTAGACATTCTCTTGAGCGTAGTGTACGACAATGAGAATGACTTATCCTTATATCCAAGATTGGAGTTAAATTCAAGAGGATCAATAAAAAAGGCTTTAGGTTGCATTGCTTGATTTTCCTTTTGCTGAATAGTATTCAAAGCCTTTTGAGCTCGCAATATATCATCGGGGGAATCTGAGCGGATAGCCTTTTCAATCGTCCTCATTTGCTTAACTCGTAATTTCGCATTCGCTAAATCAATAGCATCTAATTGCTTCCAAAGTTCAGCCATAGGTATTTTACGATTATATATTTTTCTTTTGTTATCTATAATTGTTCTATGTGTAAACAGAAGAAAGGGAAACAACTGTTAAGCCATTTCCCTTTCCGCCATCAATCAAAAAATTATGAAACAAACTTAGATAAAATTGTTTAACCCTTTAAACAAAATACAATACAAAATATCGCGTCTCTTATGCAGGGATAGTGATTGCTAATTCAATAGCCTTGTCCGCGTCTGCTTCCCAACTTCCCGGATCACCTAAAGTAATTTCTCCTTTAGGAAGTTTGATTTCATACGTCCATCCCTCCAAAATCTTCAAAGTCTTAACTTGATCATTATTCAAAGTAATAACGTCCTGAATCGGGTTCTCTCCCTCTTTTGTAGCGTTCAGCGTAATTTCGCACTGAGTTGCTCCCGTAATAGTAGGAGTAATAACGAGATTGAACGTTGTAGCTTCCAATACTACTATTTGTTCACCTCCGTAAATATAACCGTTATAAGTAGTGGAATAATCCTTGAACCATTCTTCCATCTCTGCAACGGTCATAACGGTACTTTGATTGAACGGCATAATAGTTTCAAATTCTGTACCGCGAACTCCCTCAAGATACATAATAGTGAAGCGATCATTACCGTCAATAATATCCGTACGGAGAGTACATTTTTCTCCGCTTGTCTTATTAACAAATACAAAATCTTTCATATTTTTCTTTCTTAAATTGTAAAAACATTTACTCTTTATAACTGTCAAAGACTTCTTCAATCTTCGCTACCGCTGCAACATCGTATATTAAATAACGGCTTGAAAGAGTTTCATGAATTATTATCGGCTCATCAACAAATTCCTTTAATACCGTATTGTCGTCCAAACTTGAAATTTCGGGAACGTTCCGTATTTCGTCCCATAGCTTATTGAAAGCATCCACTAATAACCCATCTTCCATGAGCGTATTCGACAGATAACGCATCCGGGGGACAGAAGTATCAATTTCAATAGCCGCTAATTGTAGGTCAATTTCTAACGGCTCTTTCATAGCCGTAACTTTCTTTGAATACATACGCCGTTTTATAGTGTTTTAGTTTTAGGAACGAATTTTGAACGCTGTTTACCCTCACCAATAATCATTTTCCAATACTTCTGGAATTCACATAGCCACATTTCGATCTGATGCAGGGTTATCCCCTCGTACATCATTGCATTGGAATCTTTTTTGCATTTGCTGTACTTGTTCCGGTTATAAATGAAATACTCCTTATCTTTGTAATCCCAACCAAGATACGGGAACGGTTCGCCATTTTCTTTTCCTATATCCTCAAGCATTGAATATGAGCAATCTCTTAACCAATAGATAGCTTGCTTTTGCTCTCGAACGGTTCTAAGACTGGGGTAAATAAGCCGGATGCCTATGGAAGCACCGGGACCAACATTCGTAAAGTCGTTTTGATCGAACTTCATAAATTTCTTCTTCGTATAACGCCCGATATACGTAAAGTCCTGATAAAACTCATGAGCAATGAAATCAGCAACCGCTGGGAAAGTCTTCAAATACTCTATAATATCCTCCGGCTTCTTAGCTATAATGACCTTTGTTATAAGTTCGTTCATATGTTTATGAAGATGAGGTATTACTACACGAGTGTAACAATAATCTCTCGGTTGACCGGGAGTTGCTTGAGAATTTATAAGATACGCTGTTGTGTAAGGATTCTGACCAGAAGATCGTACTCCAGCGATAAAACGCGAAAATTCATCTTCATCATACTCTTCCCAATCCGGTATTCCGTTACGCCATTGCTTTGCTGAAATGAGATCATCCTTTCCTTGGGCTTGTTTAAGTCCTGACTTGATGGGTGCTCCAAACATATCCATTTGTAGCGTCTTTCCTTTAGGTTCAAACTCAAAAGTTTCGGGATTGTTAAAGAAGCGGAAAACCATCATCTTCCAAATAAGGTTTTTAAGAGAAAGACTTTTATCAAGAAGAATGTTTTTTATTTGCCATTGACTATTACGATCCAATTCCCGATATACGTTGGTAAACTTCGATTCTTGGAATATCTTATTACTTGTCCAAGGACGCTCTTTTCGGTCAATAAACCTCCGTTTCCAGATCATCTGACGTTCGTACATAGTCTCAAAGAATAACCTCAAATGAGGTTCATAAACCTCCAAGGATTCATCCGGAAGTTTGCTATACCAAGCTGAATTTTCAAACATATTAAAGATTTTTTGAATTTACTCTCATTATGAATTCTCGTTTTGCTTCCAATACTCCGCGTTGCATTAATTTTAAGAGTTGAGCTTTGGGAAGTTTTCTGAAAGGACGCTTTGGATTTGTTATAAGACGGATATTTCTAATATCAAAATTACACATATTTTCCGTATTCTTTTCCTTGCCTACGAAATAAGCTATTACTAAAGGCAAATACTCATTACCATGCATCTTCGATATTTCAAAAAGTTTATTGCCCCAAACGCTTTCATCCTCGTCCTTAACAATATCCCCAACGCGGAAATATTTCCAATAATTATTATTGCTACTTTCTTTCATGATTAAATAAACGTTGATATCTATATTAACTATGGAAAGAAAAAAAATAAATCCCGTTTAAATCTTCACAGATTAACGGGATTTCGGGTTACATAAAATGGTTAAGTAAGCATAAAAAGAATCATACAAAATATATCTGGAATGCTTATAGTCTAAATGTTGCTAACTGCTTAGGAGTTAAAGCGTATTCCTTATTATCCTTGAGTTGAAGCAAAATTTCGCATGCTCTTAAGTCCACAAGAATATTAGAAATGGCTCTTACTTCTTCGTTATACTTTCTTCTTGCTTCGGCTTCCTCTACACTCTTAGCAAAGTTGTATTTCTTATCTATCTTTGCAGAATGTTCTTCGGAAAGAGAACACATTACACTTGTTTGACTACGATCATTATATTCCATTTCGTTCCACTCGTAGATTTTGTATGGTACTTCAATTCTTAAATCATCCGTCCACCATGGATTTGTACTATGTCTGGGAGCATCTCCGCAATCTTCCAAAAGATTATCCGCAGCAGTTTTCTTTTCCTCTAATTGAGCATTCAATTCGGGAATAAGAATGTTTTGTACAGATTCTTTGATCTCTTTTCCGGTTTTCGTAATCTGAATATTACCGCTATATTGTATAGCGTTCATAACGTCTGACTTTTCAATATCGTCAACCGTAGTTTCTTCCGCCTTTTGAATTCTTTCCTCCGTTTCACCTCCACAGACGTTATAAATACGCTGAGAACGGACGTTCATAGCAGCACGAATACTTTTCATTACATCATCCATCCTTTATTCCTCCTCTCCGGTCTTTATGTATTTAACGTACAGAATGTGAAGAATCCATCCCGCAATAACTCCGCCTACGGCTACCACTAAGTTAGAAAGACTAACCCAAACTGGAGTGTAATGCATGTACAAGAGAATTCCGATAACTGCCAAAACCGCGACAGCAATCCAAATGATAGTTTTCTTTTTCATATAAAGTCTCTATTTTATTAATGATCCATAAAAATCTTCCAATGTGTACAACTTATTATACTTGTACTTATCTTTGTTTTGTTTGACGTCCTCCAGCATATTCTCCAACAAACTCTTCCCGTTCTCCGTTAAGTAATCCATTTCGTTATATACCGAAAGATTCAACCAAGTCATTTTAAGGTTAAAGATAACCTTTCCCAATACTTCCTCGTACGCCATACCCGTAAAATCCGAAAACCGCGAAGCAATCCAAGTAGCCATTGTTATAAAATCTACATCTTTGGGCTCTTTATACGGGGTTATACTTTTGATAAACTTTTCAAAACCCTTATCGCCTACTCCCGGCTTAACTTTAGGTATGTTGTCTGAATTGTCTCCCATGAGGACTTTATACAAAAGAACTTCAAACGGGCGTATTGCTTTTACTTGTACGTCTGAATCAAAGTATTCATTCCAAAATACCTCCCTTTCCGGAACGCAATGCAAAGAGATATTTTTGGAATTATTATTAAACAAAGAAACGTTAGGTGTCATTATTTGACCAATATCAGAATCTCCCGTAACTATTACCAATTCCTCCTCTTTTATCCAACCAAAGTATAATGACCAAACGTAAAGTAGATCATCTCCCTCAGCGCCCATGACTCTACTGACGATAATTCCTTTTTTACGTAGAAGATTCTCAAACATATCCAAACACGTCAGGAAATGCTTGTAATATGGGTCTCTGACTCTCGTTAACGCGTACTTATAATCATAATAAAAACTATATCGCCAAGACGTTGAATCTATGACGAATGCTACGCGCTCAACGTCCTTAAATCTCTTTACTGTAAAACAAAGGTCTATTATACATTTACGCATGAGAACTTGTTGTTTCTCTTTGTCTTGAAGAACTTCTCCAATATCTTGACCTTTGTAGTAGGTAGAGAAGATATTGAAATTGCGGTGGTACAGATAATTACCGTCAAATAATATATTCATTGATTACGATTTTGTTTTTAAGTTACTCTTAAAATAACCGTGGGGGAATTCCCGAAGAACTCACCCCACGTTGCCAAAACATAAAAATACAGAACTATTAATCAAGAAATTTTACTTTGTTTATTTGTGCTTTCTTATTTTCTTCTAATTGTTTATTTATTTCCGTCTTTCTTCCGTCCTCGTATCCTGAGAAAAAATGAACCATCTAATTTTGTTCTACGTTGTTTTGATTGACTCGTATTGTATTTTTGTGCGATATACTCTTGTATCGCTTCTTCGTTGCGAATTGTCAAAGCAGTAACTTTATCAGAAAAGTCTTTATCATTCTTCTCGGTTGATCTTTTTTCTTCCTCAAACTTATCTTCCAAACCTCTAACACAACCCATTAAATAGCGTCTTAAATAGGTATCCAAACCTATCGGTTCACAAGCGTATTCCTCCGTTTCCTGATGACGGTAAAATCTATTTTTACCAAGAGCGACAAAGCGATCACAAAGCATAAAATACATCCATTTCACAGTTTCCATATTCTCCTTTTTACCAAAGAATATCATTTGCTTATTCTTATGTGATCCGTAGTGAGCTGCTTTGCAAAAGTTATATTCACAAAGAACATTCATCAACGCGAATTCCCACTGACCTCCTATGAACTTTATTCGATAACAAGACATAATTTCCTCTTTTATTGCGTCATCTTCTTCGTCCCGTTTAATATCTCCCATGGAGAGGTTATATTCAGCAAGAAGTCTTTGTATAGCTGCCGCTGCCGCATTTGCTTCTCCCTCTGATTTGATCTTCTTCGCACCCTCGTATAACTTCATTAATTTTTGAAGTTTTCCCTTTATTTTATCTAAGTTGTCTGACATAACGCGTTCCTCCTTATAAAATTCTAATTTCTACTCCACCTACTTTCTTATCATCGCAATTCAAGGTTTCGTATTTCATCGTTGTAAGATTGAATACTATTTCCAAAGTTACGCTTCCATTCTCCGTTCTATCATAAACGGTACTGATATGGCGATACATTTTGTTTTTCATTACGAAAATAGCGTTTGAGTTAGTATTGAATATGAACGCTGTTGCATAAGCCAATGTGTTTTCTGTTTTTACTGTTGCTTTCATAATTCTGTATTCTATTAGTTTTACAATTTGTTTTTCGATTATGAGTACAAAGGTAAGGGTTTTGTAGATACCGACAAAATTTTTCTTGGAGAATTTTCGTTTTTACCAAGGAATTTAACTTTTGTTAAAAGAAAAGGACTACTTTCCCAAGCAATCCTTAACTAATAGAACAAAATAACAAGACTAACACATCAAATTATTTTATCAAATGGAACAATAAATTATCTTGTTCTAATAACTTTGCTAATTTTTCTTCAATAGCCGTACAATAAAAGAAAGCAATCTTTATTCCCAAAGAATTCGCAGCCTTATGCCACGCTTCAGAAAGAGCCTTAAACCTTTTATCACTCGTATATAGATCGTAGCAATTTAGGCAAATACAATAGCATTTCATATCACTATCCTTATAACAGTAAGATATAATGCCGTCTTTCATCCCGTCTACCGTCCGAAGAATTCCTAAAAGGAAATTCTCAATCTTGTTCATCTTTTGTAAGCGTTGCTAAACGTTCTGAAAGAAGATTCAAGTGAACCTTTTCATCCGCCAAGAGTTTTGAGGTTAACTGCATTGCTACTTTCATAGTACGAGTAAATGTACCGTTGGCGGCTTCGGTAATCTTATTTTGAATAGACTCGTAGACTTTTATAGTCTTTTCTTCCGATTCAATAGCAATCTTCAAGGCTTCCTCTACGCTACCGCCTACGGCAACGGATGAGTTATTCCAACGTTGATCTATCTTGCCGCCTAACTTCCGTATGAAATCTGAAAGTTTATCGTAGTGCTTCATTTCAGTCATACCGATACCCAACATAAGTTCGCCTACATCCTCAAACGTAGCTTCTTGGGTGACGTACATATTTATTGCCGTAAGTTCTGAAAAATCCGTTACGCCATTATGAATACCATAGAACCATTCCGCTGGTACTCCATCGTCCGGCTTTACGCCCGTATATTCCGGATATTCAACGTTTGGGTCAGAATAACGCATAGCATTTACCAAACCATCTGTAAGATCGTCAAGTTGATTTTTACTCAACGGCTTCATTTTCGCAAAGTCTTTCATATCTTCTTCCTTACTTCATTCCCGTGTGACCAAAACCTCCGTCACCGCGTTCCGTCACATCGTCAAACTCATTTACTAATTCAAAATCCGCCTTAACAACGTTTTCAACAAATACAAATTGAGCAATTCTTTCTCCCTTTTCAAAGAATACCTTTTCACTACCGTGATTTATCAAAATTACGTTGCATTCCCCACGATAGTCAGCGTCAATCGTACCCGGCGCGTTAAGGCAAGTAACGCCTTTCTTCAAAGCCAAACCGCTACGAGGGCGACACTGTACTTCAACGTTCTCCGGCAGTTGCATATAAAGTCCTGTATGAATCATACGCCGTTCTCCCGGCTCTAATGAGAAATCCTCAGCAGCCTTTATATCTGCTCCAGAACTCTGACTTGTAGCGTAAACGGGCAATTCTCCGCCCTCCTTAACAATGATTTTAATCTTAACCGTTTTACGGGATTCGTAAAAGTCTTCAACGAAAATTTGATTAAACTGATCGACTGTAGGACGGTATAACAAATCAGTTAACTTTTCAATATCTCCTCCTAAATCTTTGGCGATATTCTCAGCAAAACTCCGAAATTCGGATTCTGATAAATTCCGTTCCCGAATCAATTTCGCCAACTCTTTTACGCCAATAGATTTTTTAACAAAATGTTGTTTGTTGAGTTCTCCAGAATTTTCGTCAATCATGAAAACTGGTATATCGCGTTTGATCGCCATCCGCAATTCCGTATCCACTCCGCCTTTAATCTCTCCAAGAAATACTGAGATACCGTCATTTTGCTTGATATAATCAAACATGCGTTCCCGATAAAAATCCAACTCACCGTTTTTCTCCAATCCCGGATTCCAGCCGTTTTGTTCCATTTCGATATGATCGTAAAGATCGTGGAACGCTTCGTGAATAGAATTATCAAAATCATTTTCAATAACTTCTTCCTCCGGCAAGAAACAATGATGTAATTCAATTGTCGTATCCTCTGAGAGATCGTCAATGTATTTTTTTAAGGCTGTTTCAAATTCTCCTACTAACTTCTTTACATCTTGATCTTTTGGGGTAAAATGTAAACTTACTACTAATTTTTTCTTCTTTTCCATTTTTACAATTGTTAATTAATGTTACACTTTATAACGGTCTATAAGGGTGCATAAATACGGAATAATTAACGTGAAAAGATGAAAGTTAAGGTTCAATGTGTCGCTGACGCTAATGGTAAAAATGGCAATGTTCAGTGGCAATTGAAGTCTTGTTCCTAAAACTCAACCGAAATAAATTCCATATTATGCACCCTTTAGTACTCACTATTCGATTTCTTAATCTTCCTAAAGAATAACCTTGAGAAATATAACTTAAAGGAAAGCGTACTTAAATCCTGTAGTTATAAGATTAGAACCTAACATAGCAAGCCAAAAACTTGAACTGATGTCATCGTGGTTTCCGACCGAACACAACCCTTTATCTGTGAAAGCTACTGAACCTAAATCTTCAAAAATTAAATCTTTTACATTTTTTGAATAATCATCCCCGATAGGAATATGATATTTTCCCCGTTCGAATCTAATTGCCATCCCCGGCCATCCACTCTTGAGATCATACTTATCTATTCCCGTAGTGTGTCCTACAACGGGAAGTCCTTGGCGATCTGCTTCTTGGACAAATATCTGCTGAAAAGTATTCTGCTCCAATACCATAGAATCTGGTCTAAACCTTGCATTAATTCCTCTCAAAGTTTGCATTTGCTCGTTAAACGTCAAGCCCTTTTCTCTAAAGAAATTCAACAGCCACATTTCTCCGGTCTCATCATCCACTCCCCAAGTCGTAAATACGGTATAGTCACTTCCTACGTTTGCCGATATAGCAAAGTCGCAACCCACTACTACTTTATTAAACTTAATCGGAAAATCATCCCTATTTCTCACCAATACGTAATTTTCCATACGTACCAAGGAACGTTCCAAAACCTTTAACGGGAAGATAGACGCTTCATTCGTAATAGGTCTACAAAGGTTCTCACGGCTGAAAATGATATTTCCTTGCGTAGCTCTCTTATCCAGAAGATCGAAGAAACTCCAACGGTGCGGCCAAAGTATTCGCCCGTCTGGGAAGATAGCCGGATATTCAATAACAAACCAACCTTTCTTAGTTTTCAAGTCTCCGTAAAGATCGCTTGCGTGGAACGGCGTTCCCACTACTACGATTTGACCACCGGGTACGAGCATGTTCATGATTACGGAATGAAAATAGTCAATGCTCTTCTGCCTTTGTAATTGACTGTATATGACGTTATCTTTCAGTCCATCATCTACTACTATCCAGAACGGGTGAGCACCACGTACAGAGCTTCCAAAACCCTTACACGTCAATCTCGCACCGTTCTTACACACTATATTCGTACTCGCCCACGCTCCAACGGCTCTCGTATCCGGAAAAAGACGCTCTCTCAATACGTCATTCCCCTCAATCGTACCCTTAAGTATTTCCATGAGGTCTACCGACTGCTGAAGTGAGAAAGAGAATAAATACCCACGGTTAGAATTCGAACGCGTAGGACGAGCAGAAAAATGACTTCCGCGAGGTTTAGAATATCCATATAATTTCCAAGCGGCGTATGCGTTGGAGAAATAGTAAGAATTATGAGTTACCGTTCCATCTCCTAATAAAAATCTATGATCTCCGTCCGTAGTTATTGAAACGTACTCTCCACGCCCCACGTCAGTAATCTTTATAGAAGAAACAACGCTTGGAGTTATTCCCTCAATCGTACCCCAATCTTTATTTGAAGTTTTTTCTTCCCAATTGTAAATCATCTTTTTTCTGGGAATCTTAACGGGTATTTGATCGATTTTTCCTGATATTGAAACTCCCCACCATTCATACATCCTCTTAAGTTGCTTATTGAACTTCTCCCCTCCGGAAAGATAAGTTCTAAACCCTAAACTATCAGCAAGTCTTTTTACGTCTTCAACTAAACGTTTATTGATGTTACCAAAGTGATATCCGTTGCTCCATAAATCTCCATCCGAATCTAAAAGCCCCGCAAGTAATTGTAGCCGGACGGCTTTAGAATTATGTAAATAAACATGCGGTATATGTTTATTGTAAAGAAGATTATACCCCTTTAAATACAAATTGAGTTTATTCTTAGTTTTGCAAGATATGACTTTTCTTCTTATATTAGACAAAAAACCTTTTCTGGAAGTTGTCATATCGAGTCTTTCCGCATATTCATCTAAATATTCTACAACTTCCAAATCTTCCGTAGTTATTTTTTGATTATTTGAATTTCCATCTCCTAACCAATAACCCAAAAAATAAGGTTCTATCAAAACTTTTCGTTCTGGCGCTTCCCAAGCAACCTTGAATGTTCTTATTCTCTCTTTTATGAAATTTTCAGAATAAGACAAAAGAGTTGACATATCAATATCTACAATATGCTTTTCATGATCTTCCAAGCAATTACCTCTTTTGTCTATTCTTATGCAAGTATTTATGTGACGACTGTTAACTGTATAACTATCTCCTTTGCTTTGATCAATTCTGTACATATGATCATCCCAACCTCTATGAACAGCGGTGACTTTACGTGGAGTGGAATCTACTCCCATTAGCAAATCTCCAACTTTAATTTCTTCGACTTTTTTTATACATCCATCAAACATTAAAACTGGAGTACCAACTGCCTCGCACTTTCCGTGGTCGCGCGCAGCTTCTATACAAAGTTTCTTATGTCTATGTACGAGATCACCCCATTCTATGTGGTGCCAACTGAGTTGAAAATCCGGTAAAACCGAAGTAATGAAATACGTCAAATTATGAGTTCTTAAAGTCTCTTCAATAGACTCTGATAGACGCTCAGTATATTTAGGCGCAAAATCCACGTCAGTTTTGCCCGTATACATCACTTCAAACGTATCCCGAACTAAGTTATCAATAACGAAATCTAAATCACCCTCTGATCCTAAAAGCAATTCATTTATTCCTCTTTCATCCAAACCCTCTATTATTTCATCAACAACGTTTAAGCACTGCAATCTGTGCATTGGGGTTTGTAAAATTAATCCTCCGTTTTCTGAAATAGGCATAATGTCTTATCTCCTTTCTAAAACACAAAAACCTTGCCCGTATAATTAGGCAAGGTATATTGATCTTTTTACTTTGTATGGAACTTAATACTCAATTGTTTCGTCAATTCTACGCATGAGCATTTTGTACATTTCATCTTTTTCCTCCTTTTTCAATTCATCGTCCGTATCAATTGCGACTTTCATACGCTGAATATCTTGATTAAGGACTTTTAGCATGCCTTTTATTTCTTCCAAAATCGTATTTCTACGCAGGTCTTTACTAAAGGTGAATTTGAATTCGTGCGTTCCCTTAGTATATTGTATGAGTCCAAAGGTATGTAAAAGTATCAAAAGTTCTTTTGCTTTATTGTAGTTAAGATTCGTAGAACGAACTACGGTAGAAAGAGTGCAAATGTAGTTCTCTGAATCCTCTATTCGTCCGCCCTCGGTAATGATCGTGAAAAGTTTCTTACAAGATTCCTCAGCCTTAAGACGGTTAGAAGAATTGCTCAAGAAATCCCCTATTGTCTTTTTGGTATTATCTCCGTCTCTTTTGAGATCAAGATAGTCTTTGATTACCTGATCTTCCAAAATAACTACTTCAAGACCATTATTCTTGGCAATCTCGATTGTTTTCTGAGAAGTAGACGGATGCAAACAAGCCATAATAAATACGCTTTGTTCTTCCGGTAAACATACCGTTCTATTGTCGCATTCTTCCTTTGATCGATCAGTTGACGCAGTAGGTTCTTTCACTTCTTCTTTGTTCTCCCCATCTTCAGTTTTCTTAGTACGTTTCGGACGAGGTTTTAACGTACCATTTGCAATGGCGGCTTCGCGTTCCTCTTTTGTGAGTCTCTTTCGCTTTGGCGCTTCTTCCGTTTTGTTTTCCAATTCTGACATAATAATTACAATTTATTTGATATTCATACTTGTTTTTATCTCTTAATGTATTTCAAAGTGTGACGCGTTAAGTACTCAGCAACTTCCATAGGAGTCTCAAATAGGTCTTTAACTCCCAAATCAATCATTACACAATACTTCTCAGGAATAGTATTTTGATCTTCATCACAATTCTTGTTACAAGAATTCCAATTTATCCATTCTTTTGAAATTATCTCCAAATTATACAAAATAGACTTCCTATCATCTGCATAATGTAAGGAGATTATTTTGCCCTCAACAATTCCTCCGTCTTTCAACGCAAATCTCATATCGCCCAAATTAGGTATAATTACTTGACGCTTTACTTTAACAGCTGGAGAGAATTCGAGGTCTTGCTGCGCATCTTTGCGCGAATATGTACGAGGTGGAGTCAAATCAGATTTTGAAGACGGCGGATATTTGTCAAATTCATTAGCTTCCGCCGTCAACGCTTTCTTTTTCAACAAATATGTATTTTGATATTTTGCGCATTCTGAGCTGTAATCTTTACGAATAGTATCTACCAAGAATTTTATGTCTGGAATGACTTGAGATTTTATCATATATCTTTGATGACGATTGACTCCGTTTACTTCAATTAATCCTATTTTACTAAGTGCCTTAAGAACAAATGGAGAATAACCTTTTCTTACTCCTGCTTCCTCAAGAATCTTAGTTATTGGACGATCTACAACAGATATCCAAACATTCATTCTATCAAATCTCAAAATTTCTTCTAAAGCAAGTTCCAAACTTGTCTTGATCTCTTCTTCGCGTCTCATAATTTTTACAATTTGTTTTACAATTTTTCTTTATAAACTTTGGGGAATATTATTTTGGAGACTTCCCAGCGCATTTAAACTCAAAGAATTCTTGACCTTTGGAGCGTTCTTTCTCTTCAGAGTCCGCCCCAACGCCCTTTTTAGATCGTAGACGCTTCATAATCCAACGCAAATAGTCTGCGTTCGCTTCTACGTCATTCATTGCTCCGTGAGCGTCCGTGATTTTTAGCTTTGTATAGCGCACTGCATCTGAAAGCCGTATCTTTTCATCTCCGTTTATTCCGAATGCTAATTTCGTCAAAGGCAATGTGTCTATGAAGTTGGGATGAATGTATTGCCATATATCTCCCGCATCGCAGAAATCAAAAGCGTAATTCAAGAAGTTGTGATCAAAAGGTATATTATGACCTACTGAGATAAGCCGTTGAGCTTCCTTATACTTTGCGTTGCTTTGGTATTGCTTATATAGGGAAACGACCGTTTTTACAAATTCCTTTACCGGAACACCGCGCTTTATATCAGACATGGTTACCATAGTCTTTTTCAATGCCACCTCGTCTATCTTTAAATCCCCATAAGGCTTAACAAAGGTTTCATAACGGTCAAGTTCCTTAAGCGTCCGACCGTCTAAAATTATGCAAGCGTATTGAGTTATTGGGTTTTTATCCGCATCCAATCCGCCCGTCTCGCAATCGTGTACTAAATAGTTAGAAGTTATCATACAAAATCGAATAATGACCAACGTTCATCGTTTGCTTTCTCGAAGTTCTCCGCGTTATGTCTTTTAGCAAAAACTCTGGGGAACGGTATTTTCCACCAACGGTCATGAGTCCAATAGAAATGATTCAATTCCGGTTCGGGAAGTTCCGGGAGAAGTTTAATCCAACCTTTCTTTTTGCGACCGCATATGAATTCAACGTCCAAAAATAAAGCAAGCATATCCTTAACGTCACTTATGAATCTATCCTCGTCTCCTTTTTCAAGAATGATTCTTACCGTACATCCTCCGACATAATTCAAATAGCTTATAATTTCCCAAACGTCAATATCATAAGTAGCAATGCCGTGCCCGCTTACCCAGTCTTGACGTTTTTTAGACCACTTCAGCCGGATATCAAATAAACGTACCCCTTTCTTGTATTGCTCTTTTATACTTAAGGACTGACAACGGGTAGTCCAATTCAGTATTCTAAACCACCACTGAGGTTTAATGTAACTCAAAGAGTTATGAGAACCTATTCTTTTTGATATCATTTCTTCTTTTTTGTTAAAGGGTTAAATATTTCCCAACCTGCTATGTGAGTTAAACTCCATTCTCCATTATCATCCTTTCGGATTATTTTTACAAACCTTTTTCTAAATTCTGTTGGTGAGGGAGAAGTAGCAAACTTGAAACGGTCATCGTACCTGCCGTTACGTTTTTGATCTGAAAAGGGCGCTACTTTCACCAATTCACCTTTCTTCCAAGGACGCGGTAGGTATTTATTGGTTGAGGACTTTTCCGGTAGTTCGTTAACTACAAGGAATTTTGGAAAACTCGATTCATTTAAAATTGCTTTCATACCATAAGTTTTATATAGATTTATAAACTTTGGGAGAAAGAAAAAGAGAGGCAATAAGCAATGTTAAAACCTCTCTTATTCTTTGAAACGAAATGATTAATAATATAAAATTTACTTTCTGTTTTGTAATTCTTACTTTTTAGCTTTCTTAGCAGCTGTTTTCTTAGTCTCGATTACTTTTCTCAGTTTGTAAGCCGCTTTGAAAATCATTGTATGAGTTTCTGGAACTTCAAGGGCTTCTCCGGTCATCGGGTTACGTCCGGTATGAGCAGCGCGTACTTGACGTTTGAATTTACCCAAGTCAAGCAATTGAAGTTCTTCTCCACGCTCAATAACGGCTTCCGCGATAATGGGCTGCATGGTTGTGATAACGGCATTAACGTCCGTTTGAGATAATCCAGTTTTTTTGGCGATCTCTTTTACAAGTTCATCTTTTTTCATTTTTACAAAAATTTTAGTTAAACATAATTTCAAACATACTTATATTTGAATTTTTCTATATCTCTATGATATTCATGCCATTTTCCTTAAGGACTTCCAGAAGATGCTTCATTTTCCTATCCCGCATTTCCTCGTTCCGATACCAAATGTACAAATCGGTTTTCTGGATAAACTGCCCCGGCGTCAAGCCTTTATTTATAACTATGCCGTATTCCCAGTGCGGTCTCGGACTTTCTACAAACCTCATTTCCGGCTCTATGGTACTTAAGTCCCAAGCCGTCATAGTTATTCCCTCTGATTTGAAATGGAGTATTGTCTTTGAAAGCCGGGCTTTCATATCCTCTTCCGGCTTCTGATCTTCATCCTCGTAATCCTCGTCATAAGAATCGTCATAGTTAGTGGTTCTTTTGACGTTGCTGACGTTTTCTCTACGAATCCTAACGGGTTTACTGGATTCCTCCTTGATTTGACTTAAACGAACCTTTACCATGACTATACGTTTTTTGTATTAGCGTAAATTATACAAGGAGAATTATTTCTTTCAGCGATAAACGTAGTTCCATTGTAAATAATCCTAACTACTGTACCAATATAAAAATCACTGGTAAAATAATTCGTATGATTCATTTCTATTTCCAAAGTAGAATCTTTTGGAAAGAATGAATAATACATATAACCCTCTTTATCGGTTTCTTCCCAATCCGAATGAACGGAAAGATTTGTAATTTCTTCTACTTTGCATCCAAGTTCTTTTGCTATCATATCACAGTAAATTTGTAAACTTGTATATTGATTAACAATGCTTGCATTTTCTTGAGAAGAAACATTTAACTTTTTCTTTGCTTCATAATATTCGCATTTTCTTTTATAGCACTCAAGGCTTTTCTCTGCTTCTTCAAATTTCTGACATAACTCTTGGTTAGTCTCTCTTTGGATTCTTAATTCTTTTCTCAAAATCCTTTTTGCTATCGCTTTTACAATTTTCATAACGTTATCGAAATTTTGATAGTTAATAACTGAAGTAACCTTGAACACTCTTTCCCCCTTATAGATCAAAGAAAGTAGCAAAGAAAATCTATCAAATTCTTTTTCTTAGTTTCTCTATTCAAAGTATTATAGAGTTAATACTAAGAACTCTAAAATAAGAAAAAACGTCCCCTACGGGGACTCAAAAAAGAAACAAAAGTCTCTTTTGGGCAAATTTACTTTTTGAGAATTTGACGGTAAATTTCCTTTGATATAGCTTTTATTACTGGGATAGCTACGCTGTTACCGAATTGCTTGTAAGATTCGGTATTTGAAACTGCTATTTTAAACTCCATATTGTCCTTATACCTATCTTTTGACTTCTTATTCATCCAACCGTTTCCCTCTATGAAATATCCTTGTAACCGTCCGGCTTCTACTGGAGTTAACTTCCTTGGGTTCTTTCCTTTGTCGGCTTGATAAATTAGTATTTCGTTCGCATCTTTATAGTATCTTGCTAAGAGAGTTGAACAATATTCACTATCTCTATCCCAAAGTGAATATCCAAAGCCATTGCCTTTCTTTTCATTCCTTTTCTTTCTTCTTTGATAACCACGTAGAGCAACGTCACTAATAGCGTAACGGTCAGTTGTTGATTCTGGCTCGAATATATCCGAAAGTCTTGTTTTGATTTTTTCTTCTTGTACCTTTTGAGGATCATAAATATGCGTTCCATTCGGTCTTAATCCGTAAGGGAAATTAAAATCTTTGATATGTATTGTTTTATTATACCAAGCCACTATAAACAAACGCTCACGATTTTGAGGAACGCCAAAATTCTTAGCATTCAAAACTTCATAGGCATAAGAATATCCTAATTCAGAAAGAGTCTCCAATATGACTTTCAAAGTCTCTCCTTTCTCGTGATTCTTTAATCCTTTTACGTTTTCTAAGAAAAGAACCCTTGGCGCCTTGGCGTTTTGTACCTTTTCCTTAACTATACTGGCTATATTGAAAAACAACGTACCCCTTGTATCCTCAAATCCCTTTCTTTTTCCAGCAATAGAAAAAGGTTGACAAGGGAATCCTGCACAAAGTATATCGAAGTCCGGTATTTCTGAAAGTTTCTGTTTTGTTATATCGGAATTGAATAACCTATAATCATTCTCAAACAAGTTTGGAGAAATATCTTTGTAATTATGTTCATAGGTTATTCGGGCGTTCTTATCAATTTCACTCGCAAATACGCATTTAGCTCCAAGAGAATGCAGAGACTGATGAAAACCTCCTATTCCCGCAAACAAATCTATGAAAGTTACACGTTCAGAATTGCGTGACTCGTAAGCATTGATCTTTTCATTAGAATAAATCCCTACCTTAGAACTATGAAAGTCACTTCCATTGTGGTTTACGGCATTGCTACAGTAACGTTTCGTCAGTCTATCTCTCGCATTTACTAACTTCTCTCGTTTACGTATCGAGTACTGAACTTGGCTGGGTATGGTTCCATCTACCCAAAGAGCGTCTTTCAGTATTCTTTCCCGTTCCTTGGGAGGCATATTCATTGCCCTTGATACGAGATTGAGAAAGCGTTCTTCTTTTGTTATAGCCCAAGATATTTTCTTTATAACTCTTTGTGCCGTTTCTACGTTCATGATTTTGCTTTTTGTTCTTCCTCAAACCAAATTTTTGCTTCTTTCCGGATTCTTGCCTCGCGCTTCTCTTCCGTTTCTACAAAAGCTAATATAAGTATGAACCCTATTATGGGGCTGAAGATCATACTCAATATAGTCCAACCTAAAAAATTTCTACCTCTTTGATCTGCTAAGAATCCGATTGGCCAGCAGACGGCAAAGTATATTGTTAAGAAACAAAATACCGTTAAAATAGTTTCTGATTGTGTCATAATTTCTCTTCTTTTGATTAGTAAAATACGTAATTACAAAAATCTGTTATCCAACTCATAATACGTATGAACGGATATAAAGCGGCAAAGAATATAAGAACCAAAACAAACGTTTTCCAAATCCCCCGGTAAGGACGGCGGAGAACTTTGTTCCCAAACCGTCCATTGATTATTTCTAAAATCTTCATATTATTTTACCTCTAAGAAATATTCTGTTAACGCGTCTCCAAGTTCTTTAAAGTCTTTAAGGGTTCTGTATTTTTCTAAATCTTTCTCACTTCCGTATCCCAGTTCTTCGAGACACGTTTCATCGAGGTATTCTGGATTAGACGAAAAGAATTTTTCAGCAGCCGTCTTTATACGGTCAACGTGTTCTTGAGGGAATTCTTTGTTATATAAACTATTGCGCAAATAGAAATATTGGATATATTCCATGAGATTTTTTGCTACGTTTTCCCAAGACTTATCATACTTCAAATCTATTGGAAAACCCAAGGCTTTTCGAAATTGATTTGTCAACAAAAATGCTGTTTCTTGATCAATATCTCTATTTCTATTAATGCTTGTAATACAAGTGATAATTTCTTGTTTTGTAAGTTCCACTGTTGCTTTCATATTCTTTCCTCCTTTTTATGCTTCGCTTATTGATTTGATACGGAATTCGTTCTTAAATTCGTATTTAACTATTTCTTTGGCGACCTTGCATGCTTCATTGAAATTCTTGCAAGTTAATACCTTGGTAACCTTTAATGTTCCCCCACTCTTGATTTGAAATACTGCGATGTAAGTTGTCATAATTTTCTGTATTTTTTAGTTTGTTATTCTTAATTACACTACAAAGGTAAAGGTTTTGTAGATACCGACAAAATAAAAGTCATAAAATCTTTGGGAAATTATGACTTTTTAACTTATTCCATATCTAATATGGGAATTATGACAATTAAATCGCTTCTATATCAGACTTCCATTCTGGAGTTTCAAGTAAATCCTTTAATTCCCGTCCGGTTATAACGGGATATGGATAAACTCTTTCTTGTTCTCCCTCTGAAACGGTACGATAGATCGGAGGATACCAGCGATCATATTCTTCAAGATGTACTACGGCTTCCGTCTGCGCTACGTTCGTAATACGAATTGACCAATTATCATCCTTTGAATAAAGTTCGTCCATAGGAATGACAATATACTTTTGATAATCTGATAAATTATCGCTTGGCACGTATTCCGCAACGTCATCTGAGGTTAACGCTCTAACGGATTTTGAACCGGGGAATTGCTTTGCTATTTCCTCGTCCATTTCTTCTTGAGTCATTACTCCTTTATAAAGGGCTATTTTGTAAAATGCACAAGTTGTAGGCGCTGCACCGCTTTGTCCGCCCTCTTCATCAAAAAGATAAAAACCGTTCAAATGCAAGAAATTGAACTTATAATCTTCCAATACGCTATTTGTAATACTATAAACGTATTCTGCATCGGGTAGTTCTACTTTTGGATCAGCAGTTCTTGTGGAATACAAATAACTATAACCTCTTACTCCCCTTACATAAATCGTATCTGGAAGAGGTGTAGCATACCTGAATAATCTCACATACGTTTGTATATCTGCGCGCTCTCTAAAGAATGCACAAAGAAACGTAACAGAGACATTATTGTTATAAATAGGTTGATAATCGGCCAATATTGTAAAATCTTCTCCAACTCCTATCGTATCAGCAAAAGAAATGGCTACGCGATCATCAAAACCGTCAAATACCAATGCTCCCTCGTAATCCGGAATTACTTCTATTGTTATATTAGTACTCTCTCTATTAAACAAACAAACAAATCCTACCCAAGAATTCGTTACAGAAAAATTATCAGACGGGGCAAAACTCATTGGTACAACGCTTTCTCCATCAACAAAATTTTTACGAGTTAATTCAGTAGCATCGGCAGTGGCTATATATTGATATCTTATAACTTCTCCACTCCCAAGTCCTGTAATCCTCATTTTGAAACTTGGAACCTGAAGATTGTTTATAACCTTTCCATTTTTATCTGTAATGTAAGTATAAATTATTGCCGATTGATTAGTTGCTTTAAATAAAGTAATAGAAGTGTTTGTAAAAGTTACATCATCAGAACTATAATAACCAGTTTTCTCCCAAGTTTTCCCAACTCCAAAAATAACCGGATACAATCCATACCCACTCGACCCAGCAAAAGCGAAATTTCTCAAATTAAGAATGTGACCTTTCTCTCCAACCATTTGTTCTGGATTAGGGCTATCATTATTCTTAGTAGAGAAATCCCAAGCATCAAACAACTTATACGTTTTACCCCCGCCACCGGAAGCGCGGTATGCAGGGGTAATATTTCCTAATTTTCCAAAACGTCCTAACATAGCGCGTTTAGTACATTACGTTAATTTGACCACTTACAAGCTCCAGTTGACGTTCTAAGAAGAAATACTCAGTCTCTCCCTCCGATAGAAGTACGCCATCACCTGCGTCACCGTTTTGCTTGATTCTTGCTTCTCCTCCTACAGCCTTAATTCTTACGAATTGAGGAATGGGGATGTCGGTTACTACTCCGGCTGCGGAAACGTCCAAACCTATGCCAATACGTGATACCTGAACGGTACGTGAATTACAATCTACATACAAATTTTTCATAATCTTACAAAATTTAAATTAGTTCATATTTCTTTCTTATCTTATCCACTTCTTCTACGCTCAAAGCGGCTGACCATTGTAAGTCCTTTAGAATCTCTTGGGAAAGCGCTTGAGCTTCCTTTTTAGCTTTGGGAGTTAAGTAAAATTTTTCGTTATCTTTCATCAAGAAAGCAACACGCGGAAGAACCGTGTCAGCCGCTTCTACCATCTTTTCACGGAATACCGGATTAAACCATGAGCCGGAATCCTTTCTTTGGAAGTCTTTCAGGTTTGAAACTCCAATGTCCCACTTTTCCTCGTTCTTGGATTCTAAATCCCAATCACAACTTGCTACCTTTCCCCAATGGTCTGAGTATCGGTATACGTCACCCGTAGTTCGATCAACGAGATATTGAGAAGAACTCTTTGGACTTTTATGGAAATCATACCGTTTGTCGGCTTTCATCTTCTTCCAACGCTCACTCACTTCGCGGTATCCGTCCTCACGTTTCATTATTCCCTTGAACGTAGTTTCTGTTTCCAAGAAGTAATCGTCAACCGTTACTTCCGGCATAATCTCTTTTGCTGTTCCGGTACGGGGTATCCGCTTACGGACTTCATCGAACATTCGCCGGGCTTCTTCAAAGGACTTTTGTACGTGCTCTACGTCATACTCTTTCTTTCCCGTCTTACTTTCTCTTTTCTGACGGGAATCTTCTTTGGCTGCGGCATCTATTTCCTTTATTTCATCCTCCAAATCACGTTGTTCTTCCCGTAGACGTTTCAAGAACTCATTACGTTCCGTCTCTCCCAACCAAGCTCTCTGAAAGAAAACGTTATATTGTACCGTCCCTTTAGGGAATTTATTATCTAAGGATTTTTCAAACTCTCGTTGTACATTTTCCCAAGAATTCTTAATGTCTTCTTGACGGGCGCGGATTTGTTTCTTTACTCCTGATCCGGCTACTTGCTTTTCTTTGCCGTTCGTTACCTTTACCCAGCGTCCAACATCTACTTTCTTGTACTCTACGCCGCCCCACGTTCGAATTTCTCCGATAGCGGCGGCTGCTTTCTCAAAGTCATCCGTTTCGAAAGACTTGAGTATGCGGTTGCGAATCTCTTCGCGGTGTTTTAATATATCATACATAACAAAATAGGAAGTTACGAATTCAAAATTTACGTAACTTCCTATAATTGATTTCAATGGGGTAATTCCAAAGTACTCTTCACTCGTTTCTTGCGCGATACGGTATCCGTCCGGACTGAAATGAGACGGTATTCATACGTCCGGTATATTACGGAGGTATCCGTTTGTGCTACTTCTCTTTTGTATTGCTTTACTGGAGGTGTATGAGGTTTCTCCAGAGCTAAAAGCACTGCGGCGGCTATTACCGCCACTATGATATACAAAAGTAGAAAACTGTCTTGGCGATCTCTTTTACAATTCTTCATATTCTACTTCTTCTGCTCTTTCTTTTCCTCAATACCTTTCAGAAACACGTAACCTTCTTGGCTTGGTTTGTATATCCTTTCGGAATTGGGATATGTTCCTACAAACTTAACGGTTGTTAATGGGTTCCATGATGACTCCCAAACTTTACCATTATTCATTTCTTTTAGCTTCTCATATATTTTGAGACAATCTTCGGCATCCTTCTTGTACTCCTCCGATTTCAATTGCTTTTGTAAGCGGTCATATAACTTTCCCATATTTATAACATTTCACTATTTTTACAAATTAAAACATCGCCAACCAAGAAGTCTCCTTCATAACCCCAATAATCTTGATATAAAACTTTTCTTTGTAGGTGGTTTATCAAGCATAACTACTACAATTGGTCTTTCATTTCCATTAGGTGTAGTTTCACGCCAACCAAACCTTGCGTAAAATCCCATTGAGTTTAATCTTTGAGATATTATTTTAGAAAGTTTCACATTTGATTTATAATCCCCATCGAATAATACCAACTCATATGAATCATAACCTTTTTGAACTCTTGAATTGAGTCCTTCAGTGCATTTATCAATATATTTATCAACATCTTCATATGATAATGAATTTCTTATTATTTCTTCTTTCGTTTTCATTTTATCCTTTCTTTATACAGTTCATTGTATATATTACCGTAAAACTCTGTTTTGTTAGTTATCCTTGTTATGGTTTCTTCATCATACTCCCCAAGGCTCATATATTCCTCTTCATTAACATCCCTACCAAGAGCAAGCTCCATAGTGATATCAACGTATTTGTCTCCAATCTTATTCCAAGCATGCTCCGTTCCGAACGTACCGCAAACCGTCATCTTGCCTTCGACATATTTGACCTCTGGGAAGATATGAGCGAATAGAGTTGCGTTGCGGAAACATTCCTTGACTTGAGGCTTGACGAACTTCTTTATTGCTTTTATCTTGGTTTCCGTGAATACATCCGATAATCGTACAACCTCTATGGGCTTTGCGTCTTTTAGCATCTGACGGTAGAACTCCGCTTGTCTTGCTTCTTCTCCTATTAGCTTAGCAAAGGTGCGGAGTTCTACAATCAGGCTATTTTCTTTTGTTGCTATCATTACTTTACAAGTCCAACTGGTATGTACTCCATTCCGTATCTCTTCAGCATAGCAACTACGCTATCCCAATTACACGCTTTCTTATCACCTTCTGCGTTCTCAAAGAACTTCATATCTGAGGTTAGTCGGTAACCTTTCATGATCAATTTGAATGCTTTCTTTTGAGCGTCTGATATCTTCTTTGCTACGATAGAACGCTTGTTAGGAAGAGCAATCCATTCGTCAATTGTAAGTGGTTTTTGATTAGGTTCAGCGCTCGTCTTAGTTTCGGTATTCTTAACCGGAGATTTGACCGTAGAAGCCTTGGAAGCCGCCTTTTTAGCAGACTTCCCTTTCTTCGTAGACTCTTCCCCGGCTTTAGCTTTCGCGCCGGGACGTTGTTTAAGTTCTGGACGAGTGCGCCAATCAAACTTACCGGGGGCGTATTCAGTCCATGCCCATTTACCATTCTTATGGAGATCGCCTACTTTCTTTGTTTCCTTAGCGGCAAAAGTTTCTTTCTTGGCGGGTTTATCCGTTTTCTTCTCTTGCTTAGTTTCTTCCTTTGAGGACTTCTCAACTTTTTGTTCTAAAGCCTTTATGCCCTCTTCAGTAATATATCCGTCAAAATAGTATCCATCTTCTTCGTTCAGAGTTTTAACCATGCCTTTCAAAGCCAAACTACCAATAGTAGCAGCAACGCTCTTAGCGCTCTTCTTCATTTCCGCTGAAACGTTCTCTAAAATATATTCAATGCCGCTATCGCCAGTTTCTTTTGCGCTCTTATATAATGCTTCAAGAACTGCGCGTTCGTTATCGGTCAAGCGGACTTCCTTTGCTTTTGCTTCTTCTAATTTAGCGATACCCTGAGCGGCACGAAGAGCAGTCATACGATCAAAGACAATACCTTTTATAGTTTCGTTAGTTACTTCTTTATCGCAAAAGATTTTCTTAAGAACTTCTACGTTATCCCAATTATCAAGGACTGATGTAGCAAGAGCGCGGTTCTTTTTTGCCTCCGGACGTTTCTTGCTGTAGATGCTTGAAAGTTTTACGTTCTTAAACTCGTTCAATGTTACAATACTCTGGTTAACTACTTCGTTAGTTACGTTTGCGGTTGGATTTTCGATAGTTTTCATAATTCTGTATTTTTAAGTTGTTATATTTCCTAACTTTGTTATGTGTTCCTTTCTAAGAACAGTACAAAGATAAGGACAATTATTGAGTCTACAAAATTCTTAACAAGAAATTTTTGTTTTTACCAAAGAATTTAACTTTTGTTTATAAATATTGGGCGAATCAACAATAAAAAAGTCCGATCTTCACAGACCAGACTCTTTCCCATGTCACAGTTTACCATTCGACTATTTGACTTATCAATTAAAAAAGTAATCCGGGACGCTTCCCAGAAGTAGCAACACGTAAATAAACAACTTAGTTCTTCAAACTAAAAAGAAGTTATGGAGTATCTAATAACTGGTTATAAAATTTCTTCAAGTACGTATCTAACGTAACGTTGTTCAACTTCCCTCATTGCTTCTTCATCACCGCGTTCAATCTTCGATAGATACTCAAAAGTTTTTCTCAAAGGTATTCTTGCTATTTTCATCATATCTTCATACTCACGCGGAATGCGCTTTGTATTGAGTATTTCCGCTTTGTAGTTTATTCCGGCTATATCGGTCCGAATGAATACCGGATTTTGTAAACAAAATGGGTTGCTGGTATAAAGTTCAATTGCTATTAAAGCCGTCCGCGTTCCTTTCGTCTCTTCGTCTATCTTTATTACATACCCGTTGCGGATAATTCTATCATCATTCATCCAAATTATTTCCCTTACCCGTGCTTCCAATTCTTCGTCTGATAGGCTGCTTGCTCTACGACTTTTTGTAATACGGTTAAGACGGAAAGAATCTACGAACTTTTGACGCGTTACGCCAAAATGTAAAATACATAGAGTCATTGTAATGATAAATACGACTGCTACAAGGGCAATAAAACTATCTTCAAAATTCATAATACTATTTTAATCGGTTAAAACTTTTGTTAATTTCTTTCTGGCGTGAAAGATACGACTTTTCAGCGTACCCATTTCTATCCCCATAATATTTGCTATTTCATCATACTTATATCCGCAAATCAAATAGTTGATTGGTACGCGGTATATTTCCGGTAAGGAAGCAATAGCACTCCGGACGTCCAGTGATCGCGAATAATCATCCGTATCTTCTGTCAAAAGGTCTAAACGCTCAAACATGCTTCTTTCTTCCTCATCCACGTTATCTCTCAAAAAACTTTTGTTGCTGTATCTCTTATGAAGATTTATAAAAGAGTTCTTCAAAATCGTATATCCCCAAGCCTTGAGATTCGTTCCGTCTTCAAATTTATCCTTGTTAGAAAGCATACGGAGTATAACGTCACTTGCGAGGTCACGTGCCATCTCTACGTCTCCGGATAAAAGAACCTTAGCACGAACTAATAACGGCTCATACAAGTCAGATATTCGATCATCCAACGTGTCTTTCATTCTGACTCTCTCTCTCTCTTAATTTCGTTACGTGACATCTTTGCATCTCAATATTTTGTACTTCCTCTATTCCTCAAATAATTCGTATCCATCTTCCCAATCACCGGAGGTTCGGAATTTGAAAAATTCCTCTTGTTCGCATACTACTCCGTCCTCAAATTCTATTAAACCATCTTTTGTAAGAGTCATCCATTCTTTAGAATTAAAATAATGATGACTAACTTTCTTTCCCTCTTTCATAGCCTTAAATGCTTCCTCTTTATTCATTACAAATTCCTCCTTTCTCAAATTCCCTATTATAAACCTTGTAGATCGAGTATGATTTGTAAAAACAAAGAAGTAGCCAAAGACCAAAATAGCCATTCTGATAAGAAATTCTCAGGACGTACTAACTTATCCCAACGCAAACCTCCTTTTACTTCTCCAAAGCAATAGACCGTTACCGCGCAAATAAATATTCCAATCATAGCCTTTCAAGGTTTATCCCAACTTACTCTCTCCGGCGCAAACCGGAACGCGTATTGTACTTGCTTAAAGGAATGACGCCTTTTTATATCATCCCTTAGCGACTGGAATGCTAACGGGGAAATACGTACCGTTGCTTCATTGACAATCTTTATAGAACGCTTAGAGATATAATACCGCCAAAAGTATTCCTTTTCTTCTACCCAAAACGAAACGTACAAAAGAACGCTTGACGGATTTTCTTCCAAAACTTTTGCTACAATATTCATAACTACTCCTTTTTATTTCTTTTTGTTAGTTTTCTTTTCTCCGGTATAGTAGTCCCGGTTGCGTACCTTGCCTTGATTTTCTGAACGCTTGGAGAATATTATCTTATCCTTGGCGCGTCCAAAACCTCTCTTAACGGGCTGAAACGGTTCTTCATCTACGGGTTCACGCAAGGCTTCTGCTTCTACATCCATACGTCCTTGACGTTGCTCCAAATCCTCCTTTTGGCGGCGAATCTTATTCAAGAACATTTCTTTTGTTCTTTGAGCGGATGTCTTTTCCTCCTCCGTTACTTCCTCCGCTTTGATGTCTTGCACTTCTCGTCCGCTTTGTTTCTCAATAGACGTAAAGTCATAAGCCATCGTTGACGGGTATACCATCTCTGCTTGCGGATCATAATCACCTCCTATATCAACGAATTTTGCGTAGTAGGAATTATGCAGACCGGCAATCAACTTCTTTAGATCGAATCCCATACGGGCGGCAACGCGTCCCAAGATAATCTCTTTCAGATTTATTGTCTTGAGAATTTCTTTTTGTATATGATTCTGAATAGTAACTTCTATATTTACATCCAAAGCCCCGTTAATGTTCAAAACGTCTCCCTCTGCTTCCTTACGGATTTGCTCCAAAGTACGTAGCATTGCATTATACGCGTCTACGGAGTTCAAAACTATATACCGGGATTTCATTTTAGAATACATCCAACAGAGTTCGTCCAAACGAGGTCTCTTGTTATACAACCGTACGTCCGTTATCTTATTCCGGTATTCTTCCCGTCTACGTTCAATCTCTATTATATGAGTCTTCAAAACTCTTTTGACATCGTCCTCTGATACGCATATTCCGTTATCCTCTCCAAGAATCTTCATAACCTCCGGTACGGTAAACATACGTCCAAGAAGTTCCATTATGTCTTCCTCATAGGGGCTTAACTTATATCCTCTCTCCTTATCCGTCCTTTGATTCTTCCCAAGACATCCTGATCGTCCATAAGCCTTGGCGCTTGCCGCAGACCTTTTGGCGTTCAATGACATCCACTTCTTTTTCATCTCCATAAGATCTTCTTGTTCTTTGGTAGACAAGTGTTCTATGGCTTTGGCGAAAAGATGAGGCATAAGTCCAAGGCTTACTTCTTCCCCAGTAGAAACTATTTGTCGGGGATTGCGAAGTAGGGGATGAGAATTATACGCATACCACTTTAGGTATTCTCTTGCATTTACAACGTCCTCTGGTATAGGTATCTTTCTTCTTTCTTCCATACAATTTTTTATGTTACGATTTTATTCGTTTTCCTCTATATCTGCGCTTCCCTTGGCGTATGGGGTTCTACGGCGTAGTCTCTTCGTATTCGGGGCGATACGGAGACGCGTGAGACGGATAACGGTTACGGGCTGATAGGGGAGTATGGGCGTGTATTCTGATATTCCCTCTACGCGCCAATCATCTTTTTTCTGTATTGCGGTCATTATCTGCATACGCCTTAAGTTACGGTATAGGAAGATACGGAAAGAGCGTTTTGAGTCTTTCCTTAGAACTGCGGTACGGTCATAGCCCTTGAGTAAATCCTTTAATTCCTTTTCACTCATATTTCTCTATCTCTACTATCTACGTCTTTTCTTCTTTTTCCAATTCTCTATTATCTCCAAGAGAAGCGTTGAGGGTGCAAAACGTTTTTCTTTCCTTTTTGCTTGATGACGGCGTAGGAGTTCTTGCGGAGTAGTGCACTGACGGCTTTGTTCCTTTTTTTTCATATCCCTCTATCTATTATTTTTCAAAAAATTCAATAAACTCTTCTTTAGTCACTACAATGTGATTAGCGTCTCCCGGTACATACTTATAGTCTACGAAGAGATCGCGCCATAGAACGTCAACAATGACTTCCTCTGCGGTGATCTTGCCTTGTTCCCTTAATACGTTTTCCATAATCCCGTGAGAATGCAATTTTGGAGTTCTCAAAGAAATTAATTCCGTATCATCATCTCCTTTCAAAATCGGAGTTTTAATAAGTTTTTCCCATTCCTCACGAAACTCTTTAAGTGTCATAGCAGCATTGCGGCTTTTCTTATCAATATTAGGGGATTCTGTAACTATTGATCCAGCAAAGATTTTACCTAAACAATAATACCATCTCCCAATAATAGGGCTTTTACAATAATGATTATGACGCTCAAATATCAAATTAGGAATCTCCCCAAATCCGCTTTCCTTTATCCAAGTAGATAACATATCATCATCCAAATAAGATTCATCTCCAAACATAAGGCTTGGGAGATGAAACGTATGATCGGGATTTTCCGACGCCGTTAGACAAAGCAATACTATGTTTGATCTCAATACGGGTAACGGCAATGGGCTACCGGAATTTGTTACCGTTGGGATACCATAGGCGCGTCCTGATATCTGTCCTACTTCGAAGTAATTTGCGCCAAAATTACTTATTGCGTAATTAGCCATTTCTGAAACGTGAGTTCCTCTAACGTCCGTTGAAAAACAAAGGATGTCAATGTTTTCTTTTTCCATAATTCTTTTTGTTATTTATAAGTTAATTTGATCTTGTATTGCTGAATTGAGACTAAAACTATCTTTGGGATAAATTCCCTCACCCAGTCCTGTACGGAGGTCTACGTAATAGTTTTGGGAATCTTCTGATATTACCGCAGAGGGGAACTGCGGTAATTCGATATTTAAAGTTTTTCTTTCTTCCATAACTCTCTTCCTCCTTTTTAGAATTCTACAAAAATTATACGTTTGCCGTCTCCACCATTGCGAATAACCCAAAGGTGATTTTTACCAAACCCATATACAAAGTGTTTAATTTCTGAAGAGCACAAAGACATAAAAGTTCTCAATTGATGTTCGGCGTCTGAACTTGTAATAATGTTGAGTATTTTTACAAATTCCATTGCTTCTTCGGGTGTTGCGTTTACTAACGTGTTTTCTACTGTTGCTTTCATAATTTTCTGTATTTTTAGTTTGTTATTTCTTAATTACACTACAAAGATAGTGACTTTTGTAATATCTACAAAACTTTTGCCCAAATATTTTATGGAAAACCAAGGAATTTAACTTTTGTTAAAAGAAAAGGACTACTTTCCCAAGCAATCCTTAACATAAAGTGATAATCGATAATCTAACTTATAGAAAATTACAACAAACAATATAAACTATGCTATATCTCTTTATATTCAAAACCTCTCCGGTCGCAAGTCTCTTTATTATACAGGTAATACTCCCATTGATCTATCATACAAATGAATCCTTGACAATTTGCGGTTGTAGAAATCGTAGTATTATATCCAAGCCCCTTATAAGTTATAAATGCCGTATCATTCAAGACAAGATCAACCTTTGATACTCCTACTAATTTACCGTGAGATATTACCATTACTTTATCACCAACGGTCAGTTTTCTGTACTCCATCATAACTTAAAGGTTTTCTTCCAAGATTCATATTCTTTCTTTTCTTCCTCCGATAACGAGAACTTACGTATACCTTGCTCGTATAGAAGATCAACGTAGTTATTCTCAAAATCAGTCTTAGCAAAGGATGGTACTTCTACCTCCATCTCAAACATTACAATCTTCCAAGACTTATTTTTGATATATCCTGAAGATAATTTGATCATATGACGCATTTGAAAGACGTCCAACATACTCGTTCCTCTCAAAGCAAATTCCGGTACATACGTTATTGTAGGAGGATTATTTGCTGAACTGGGAGAAACTAACCTTTGTAGATATACTTTCTTTCCATTAGCATCCAGTGATTGCGCTAAATAAAATCTACCTTTTTGTTTTTCCATCGCTCTTAGGTTTTTCTTTGCTTCTATTAACTTTGGGGACGGGGATAAACTTTCTTGGCGGTCTTGACAATTCTTCTCCTTTCTCAATATTGAGCTCATCGTCAAGAGCTTTTTTGTTAATATTTTCCATGATTGCATTCTATTTTAGTTTTAATTTCTTGATCAAATGTAACTTTCGATACATACGTTAAATCCCTCTTGGCGCGCGTTATCGCTACGTAGAAAAGATTCTTTTCTTGTTTTATTTGCCATTCTTGGGTAGCAAACCTACTGGGGATGAGTTCGGGGCAAATAAAGAAGATTTTATCATTTTCCAAGCCTTTTGCCTTATGAATAGTAGAAAGTAGTATTCCGCGTACTTCGTCAGAAAAAATGCTTTGTATTAACGTCCTCAAGCCCTTTATTGTCTCTACTTCTTCCGCCAAACATTCTATAACTTCTATCTTTTGAAGCAGGGTTTCCATCTTGGGGTGCTTCTCCGGTTCTTTTATACCTTTTTTGGAGAGTTTTTCAATCAAACGTTCTTGTTCTCTTTCTAAGTTCTTCAAAAGTCCGTCAACCGTACTTCCTCCTACCTTATTTATCAAGGCAAGAATTCCCTCTCCAATCTCCTTTCCTCTGATCTTGCACTTGATCTTATTCTTTATCAGCCAAATGTACGCTTCTACCAAAGGTTTGAGATTACGGCAAAGAATCCAATCTCCATCCTTTATTTCCTTTAAACTGCCCCATTTTACTTCACCATCCTCTGCCGTAGGGGAATAGGAAATTTGAGGAACAATTTGTTGGGCTTCCCGAACTACGTTTTTTGAACAACGGTACGATATAGACAGCGGAAGCCGGATTGCTTTGCCGTTCAAATCGGCTAACTTTTCATAGGAGTTTTCATCAGCACCGGCAAACCCATATATTGCTTGACGTGGATCGCCAACGGTAATCAACCGACCTCTACGGTTTATGCATTTACGTATGAATTCTTGCTGACAAATGGAAAAATCCTGAGCTTCATCGCAAAATACGTAATCATATTTTCTCATCCGTATAGAGGAATCATAGACGGGTTGATAAACCATATCCATGAAATCAAAACAAGAACGGTCGCGATTCATAGCCTCAAAAACCTCTACTGCCATCTTCTTCTCAATGTCCTCTATATTCAAATCATATCTCTCACCGATCCATTCTACCGACTCCGGCTCAGGAGGAAGTAGGTTACAACGCATAAGATCAATGATCTGAGGAATAGCATAGAGGAACCAGCCCCGTTTACGTTCGTCAATCTCGTAGCGCGCAAGTGCTTTCTCCGTCTTTATTAAAGCCTTTGCGGGAGTCATTTTCACCTTACTACCGTACCTCATTAGTATAGCGCGCCAACCGCAAGAATGAATCGTACTTATAAATACATCACGCCGCGTATTCCTTTTCTTTAACTCATCAACAATAGAGTTATTAAACGCCAAAAATAAAGAACTCTCATCAACGGGAATAAATTTCAATAATTCTAATAATGTCGTTGTCTTGCCTGACCCAGCTACGGCTGAAATATTAAGGTCGCGCTGGGTAAGGTTAAAAGCCTTGTAAATTGCTATTTGATTTTTACTGGGTGTCATAATCTTCTTTTTCTATCATCCCCAACCTGCATCCAAAGGAACCATTGAGCCGTTTTGTAAAATTGACAACGTACAACGGGTGACTCGTCTATCGTAGCGTTATACATAGCAATGAATGACGTCCGGTTTGAATAGTTAGCCGATTGCTTTGTTAAAAAGTCTGTTATGTTAACGCCCTCTACGGTATTGAAATCTAAGGATTGCGCGGAATTAAAATAAGACTCCGTAAAATTGAATACCGAAAAGAATACACATGATCCATCCGGATTGATAATTTGTAAAATAGAACAACCCTCCAAAATAAGGGATTCTATTGCTTTTTGATAAACTAAAAAATCTGCTGCATTTCCGTTCATAATTCTCCTTGTTCTTGTAAATTCATTAGTATTTCCTTTATACGCTTTAACGCTGTTCCATATTGCACGGAGGTTACATCAGGATTCTTCTTCAAAAAATCTGACGGTTTCATATCTTGTAAACGACTGATAGTAATCCTACGTTCCAATTCAGAAAACCCGTTTATATCCATTAGTATGCCTATTGTATCCGGCTTTTCCCTTTGACGAAGATCGGGATGACAAGTGTAGATCGCTTCCGTCATTTCTATTTTATCATTCACCAATGCTCTTTGATAATCCTTGAAAAATTTACGGGAAAGGGATTTGTTGAAATAAAAATAGAAGTTATGGCTTGGGAGAACTTTATATTTTTCAATGCATTTGTCGAATACCAAAAAACATTCTGATACCAATTCATCGCGCGGTGGAAAATCCTCTGGGGGTACGGGTGTGTTATTTAAAAGGTTAAGATAATTTGTTATATTTTTTACCACAATATCTTTCATCATACGGAATACTAAATTTCTAAACGCCAAGCGTCTACGTTCCGTATTACCGAATTTTATCATGACCAAGAATTTATTTACCTGCTTCGGGCGGTAATGGTATTCTTTTGCGAAAATTTCGTTCTCCAAAGACATAGCGCGCTATCCTTTTTTGTAGTCGTTAAAACTTTGAACTGCTTCGTTTATCTTATACTCCTTGTAAGGTTTGATATGCTTCTCAAAATGCTCATGAGAACGTTTTTTCAACATCTCCGTCTTTTGTTCCTTAGAAGCAGAAGTATAAGCTCCATAAATATTAGATTCATGACCAAGAATTTTTACAGGTGCTCCGCAAAAGGGGCAAGTTAATTCCGGAAAACCCTCCGGTGCTTTAATCTTACTACTACGGTTTTCGCAATTCTCATTAGAGCAAAAGCAATTGTATATTAAATCCATATTCTTTTATATTTTGGGAATTATATATTTTCTGTTAAACGTGCATATTCCAAGATTAGCAATGCATCTGATATTGCTAACCAATCCTTTTTATATACCAAACCAAACTCTTTTCCAACGCGCGGATAAATCTGTTGGGCTTTTTCTTTCAACTTTATCTTCCATTCCGTTGTAGTCTTTTTTCCCTTATTACCAACTTGCAAGCATTTCTGCCACTGCTGAGGTGTAACCGTAATAGTTTTTATATTACGCGATAAAAGCGCCATTTCTATGTGCCCGTAGCCACGCCCAAAATTAAACATTGCCGAACCTCCTTGGCCCGGCATTCCGCCTACCTTTTCCAAATAACAACGAGCGTTACACTGATAGACAGAAAGTAATTTTAAGACATCTTGGGGAGTCTCCGGCATGACGGCAACCTCCAATAACTTATCCCGATCTATGGAATAAACGACTATGCCGCCATTCTTTCCGGGATCAATTGCTATTATCTTTTTGTCTTTGAAGTATTTAATTCTTTCTTTATTTTCCATTACCAACAAAGTTTTCGGTATATTTATATACTAACTTTGTAAAGAATCAACGTACCGCGCTACTTTATTCTCTTTTACAACGTAGAGTTTATTCTTATTGTTAAAGCTATCAGAGACATTTTGGGTAATCATCAAAATCGTCACTCCTACTTTTTCCAAAACCTTTATTATATTTTCTTGCCCCTCAGAATCAATACCGTTAAAACACTCGTCAAGACAAATAAGATTCAAACCGCGACCGTTTGTAGAGAGATTTATGAGATGCTGAATGCCTAATACTCCGGCAAGATTCACTCTACCGCGTTCCCCTCCGGATTTAGCGCGGAACGTTTCCGCATCCGTTCCATCTGTTTCTACAAACACATCTATCTTCTCCCGAACTTCTCCGGACTTCAAAACCGTAAACCCGTTTATCAATACTGAAAGGTCTACGTCAAACTTCCTCAAAAATGAATTCGTTATGCCCTCTATGATCTTTATACTTTTATTAGCAAGATACGTTGAAAATCCCGATTTTCCCATAGAAAAATTCCAAAAGCGTATCATATCTAAATCTTCCTTAATGCTCTTCATACGAGGTTCTATTGCTTCTAATTGTTCCTTTGCACGGGCGATCTTATCTTGTATAGCTTTGAGTTGAACGTTAGACTTCTTGCGCTCTTTTATTTCCTCTTCTTGACGATCGAGTTTTTTGAGTCTTTCGGTGCATTCCTTTATTTCCTCTTCTTGACGTTTTAATTTGCGTTTGTAAAGGGTTTTTTCTTCTTCAAGTCCGTCTAATATTTCTTGAGCACGTTCTACTTCTCGAAGTTTTGCGGTTGCCTTTTCTAAAGCCTGTTTTTTTATCTTAATGGATTTTTGTCCAGCAAGAACGTTTTCCTCACTTTCCGCCAAAAGCATTTTAGTTTCCCGTACCGTTAATCCCAATTCAGACTGATTAAGGAATTTATGTTTACATTTTGGACATGTAATGGCTTCTGATAACTCCAATTTCAATTTCCTTTCAATTGTACGATCTTCTAACAAGGTGTCCTCTAAACCCTCAATTTCCCTCTTTAAACGTTTTACTTTATCTTTGACTGCTTGAGAGTCCGTTGGGACGGATATTGCTTGTATTTGAACTTCCTTTTCTTTTATCAAAGAAGTATATTTTTTTACCAAAACTGCTTTTTCTCCGGCTTCGCTTTTAATCTCCGCGCGGCGATCTTGAATTGCTCTTAAGTCATCCTCAAAAGTATTCATTTTTTCCAGTTCTTCTGCTTGCTCTGATAATAACTCTATTCTTACAGTAATCTCGTCCGCTTCGTACGCTAAAGGCTTGTATTCTGCTTCTTTTTCCTTTAGTCGTTCCGCAAGAGTTTCTAAGACGGGATTTATCATATCAGCAGACGTTATCCGGTTCATTATCTCCTTTTTATCCCCATCGGACGCTGTAAAGAACATATAACGGTTATCTTGGGAGATTATGAAATAACGCAATAAATCCTCACGCGTTATACCGATTTGCTCAAAAATATACTTATTAGCTTCCAAAACAGAAGTTAACTGAGTATTCAAAATGTCATTCTCATATATCTCTATCTTAACGGGTTTATTGCCGCGAAAGAATCTACGTACAATTCTCAAGGACTTCTTTAGAACGTAATTTTCCAAAAGGAAATCTACCATACAATCATCCTCATCACGGTTGATGAAATTATCTTTCTTGACATCCCTCAAAGATTCATTTGTAAGAGCTATCGCAATACCCTCCAAAAGCGTAGTTTTACCAGCGCCATTATTACCAAAATTACGGTCGGTATTATTCTTACCAAAAATAACCGTACAAACGTTGTTCTTAAACCGATATTCCGAATCTTTATGGGCAAAAAGATTACGGATTTTTATATAGATAGGATTCCACATTTTTAGCTTATTTCTTTGATTAATTCCAAACCATATTTAAACTTATTGCCCTTTATACCATTTTCTGAACAAAACTTTATAAAGTCTTGACGTATAGTACGAGAGCTATGATTCAAAACTTCGGGATTTTCGCATGCTTCCATTGCTTCAACTTGCTCCTCCGCTTCATACTGACAATCTATACCGTATTTGTTTTGAATTTCGGTCATGTTCACTTTATGAGCATCGGACTTCTTACCCTTGAAAACGAACCTTATATGATCCGTTTTGTTATCTTTATACGCTTCCAAAAGTCCTAAAAGAGCATCCGTATCATCAACATCTAACGTCTCCTTTATGTAACGAGGAAATTTACTACGTACAAATTTCGTACTTCCGTCATCAAATATTACCGTAAATCCTTTATCATCAAAACTCTCCCCAAAATTATTCTGATATGCTGATCCGGTGTAAATTACGTTATCAGCTAATTTACTGGCGTTATGATAATGACCTATCAAAACCTTGGTCCAATCCTCAAAAAGTTTTGGTTTAATTTCTGAACTTACGCGGCTTCCGTCATTATTAACAACTCCATCAAAACCGGAATGAGTTATGAGTATCAAAGGCGTATCCTCGTCTATATCACCATCATTGAAATTTTCTTCGATCTGCTCCGTAACTTTTTCAAATTCTGATAGCCAGCGATCATCGCCAAAGTAGGGAATAAAAGCAACAATAACACCACTAAAGAACTTACGACTCCCAACCCTATAAAGATTAAAGTAATCACTTTCATAAACTTCCAAATAACTTTTTTCACTATTTCCATCCGTTTTATCGTGGTTTCCGGGAATGACGTGCATTTCTATTCCGGCTTGTTTAACTCGTTCAATTATTTCCTTAAAATCTATCAAGCATGTCAAAGGTTGTCCGCTACGATTAGTGAATATATCTCCTCCGCAAAATATACGGTTTGTCTTATATTTTCGACAAACTTCTATCAACTGATAGAAAATATTCTTTACCAAATCTCCATTATCTTTATTGAGATGAGGATCATTTATCAAAACTCCAATTGCTTCTTTTCCCATACTTTATATAACTTTGATTAATCGTCATCTTCTTCATCTTCGATACCTTGCAACAAAGACTTTTTAAGGTCTATCAAATCTTTTTTCATAGAAGCGCGAATACGGGAATGAAGAACGTTCAACATTGGATTATGTTCCCTATATAATTTATAATATTCTCTTGGCGTACTCCAAGAAAGTTTTCCTTTCATGAATGATATCTTTTTCGCTCCCTCTTTTACCAATATGCCATTTTCTAACGCATAATCAATATCCTCTTGAGAAAGAATTATTCCATATCCCAATAATATTTTTATATCCGTTTTCTTTCTACTCCCAAAGTCGTTTTTAACAACCTTAACCTCCGAAATTTGAGCAACTTCTTCATCATCAATCTTATCGTGAGATTTTAAACTCATAGAAAGTCTAAGAGTAGGCATTAAAGATACCCATTCACCCCCAGTAGATTTACGCGTTGAGATTCCCATCGTACTTTGTTCATACTGGTGATTAAGCATAACGAAGTGGATAATATTCGTATACATTTCCGACATTATAAATTTAGCAAATTTCTTTGCTTCCTTAGCAAATGCCATCATCTTCTCGTTCTTCAATTCAATATCCTCTACATCCGTACCTCTTTGAAGTTCCTTATCCAGTTTCTTGATATTTTCCTCCATGGTATCCAATTCGGACTTCGATAAGGTCGCGCCTAATGAATCCCAAAGGAAAAAGAACTTCGGAGTAATTTTTTCAGCCTTTAGAATTTCACGAGTGTCATTGATAAGTTTTTTAGTTTGAAGAAACATTGCTTCTACATACCGGATTTTTATGATTATAATTTGGTCAATGGGTAATCCCAATTGTAATGCGTAATCTTTATTATCACGGTTTTCGCTGGAAAGGATTACCGCTACTCCATCATCCGGATTTTCTTTCAAAAAATATTTCATTGCCATAAGTCCCAAAGTAGTTTTTCCACTCCGGCTCTTTCCTGCTATTTCTATAATCCCAGTAGGCAACCCAAAAGTACGTAAATTGTAATCCAAAGTAGGACTTCCTGTATGAGCCCAACTCTTTACTTCCATAAATCCGTCCTTATCGGAAAACTTTATTACATCCTCGCTGTTAAACCTCTTTACTATTTTATCGACAAAATTATTCTTCATGTTACGTGGAGATTAAAAAAGAGACAATAGCAGACTTTTCAGTATATACTATTGTCTCTCAAAATGCAAAATTAAAAAACGCAATATTTGTATTAAAACTATTTGCCTAAGCGTTTACGAAGATCAGCCATTGACATTTTTGCGCGCGGTTTTTCTTCTTCCTCTTCATCATCTTCCTCCTCGTCACTATCTTCATCTCCATCCTCTTTCAAGGCTTCGCGGATAGCTTCGCGCAAATCATCATCGGACATTGATTTTTTGACTGAAACGTCTAAATCATTATCTCGTATATATTTCTTCAATTCGTTACGATCTAAGTCATCCAAACCATCATCCTCGTCACTATCCGCTTCTGATTCCTCCTCGTCATCTTCTTCATCTTCCGGTTCGGGCGCAGGTTTTTTCTTTCCGGCTTTAGAAGTTTTCTTTGGCGCTGGTTTTTCTTCCTCCTCTTCATCATCTTCTTCCGATTCTACGACTTTCTTGGAAGTCTTTTTTGAAGCAACTTTCTTTTTAGGTTCGTCCTCATCATCCTCGTCTGAAGAATCAGCGTCATATTGCTCTTTTATTTCTTCTACGATCTCCAACCAACCCTCGTCTTCAAACATTTCCAAATCATTTTCCTCATCGAAAGTTTGCAAGCCCTCTAAAGCGCGTTCAAAATCTCTCATTTCGTAACGAGGAGTAAGCTCTGAAAGGGGTTTTAAGTTCATGAAATATTCTATCTCTTCATCTGTCAAAGGACGGGCGGAAACTTTTTTAGGGAAAGATACTTCATAATAGTTTTCACCTTTCTTTTTGTTTGGTTTTGAGAGTTTCTTTACCAATACAGGTAATCCCTCGTCTGGATCAGTAAACGGATCAACTTCAATTGGATCATCATCCTCTTCTGAGAAAGAAAGTTTATTCAAAGCGTCACGAATCATTTTCTTGAATTCCCAAACTTTTGCTTTCAATTCTTCGTCCGGATTAATCTCATCGGCATAGGCTAACCAAGTGAACTGAGCTCCAAATCCGTCTTGTCCAGTGAAGCAAGACAAGCGGTCGGAATCCTTTGACCATTTCTTCTTAGCGTACTTCATGAACTCATCACATATATCTTTTTTTGTTCCTCCGTGAACCACTGAGTCATTAACCGTACCGCGATAAGTATTGCCGTCTTGTCCGGTAAAAGTCAACCAATAACACTTACGCTTAACGTAAAAATTATCTTCGCCGGGATGAGCAGGGAAAATACGAATCTTAGTTGTTTTTCCATCTTCCAAACGTAAATACTCGTTGGAATTTTGAACACCGATCATTTCGTTGTCTTCATCTACTGTCTTTTTAAGACTCTTAATGGGAGTTGGCTTAAGTTTTGATCTTAGATCAGACGCCGCCTCACTTTTTGAAGTTTTTTTAGTTGCCATAAATAATAATATAAATTAATCAATTAGTTTTTTAGTTCTCTTCACTAAAATCCCGTTAACACGCCCCTCAATAACAGAGTCCGCTATATCGCTGGGTTGAACCGATAAGGAAAGTTTGTTGAGTTTTTCACTCTTATCCTTTGCTGACCAAAAGATAGAGTTTACATAATCTCTTATTTTTTGTTTATCTATCAAAGCCCGTCTTAAGGCTTGATAAGATTTTTGCATAGTGACATAGGAATTAACCGCATCAATGCTCGGATTCTTTCCGGACTGTTCACTAAGTATAACTCTGGCAGACTCCTTTAGTTTAGCTTCCGTAACTTCCAAATTTAATTTCGCTAAGGCAACTTGACTTTCCGACTCCGCCAACATTTGTCCGAAGCGATTTACAATCACTGGAAAAGTTACCATTTCTCCAATAAGATTTGAATAATCAATCTTCAAAATGGCGTCTATATCGACATTTTCGTCAAATTCGTCAAAAATCAAAACATAAGTTTGACCGCCAATTGTTATTACTTTTTTCTGCATACTTCCCTAAAATTTATTCTTCATCATAGTTTGAAACAGACTTTCTGTAAACCCTTGGCTCATTCTCTTCCTTTTGAGCGTCTAAGATATGAATACCTATTACGGCATACCCTATTATGTCATGTAAAGTATCGCGAATGCTTTCAAAGTTAGGTTCTTTGCCCTGCATACTATTTTCTACCATATTCCGGTATCTACGTACTTTATCCCAAAGATGAACCATATTGCCGTTCAATCCCAGATCAAAAGAAGCGCCTTTATAGTCAGCATTCTTTTTTACCAACAAATCGCTCATACCAATGAAAATGGCATTGATACTCTCTTTGGTCATCTCTTTTCCTTGTTCTTTATTCATTTTTAAAAGTTTTAAATGTTTTCTAATTCACTGAAATTCATGTTCGTATTAGGAAAATGAAGTTTCAAATCTTTTATCAAAATCTCTTTTGCTTTTAGAATATTTTCTTTCGCCCTAAATAAGAATTCTTCAAAATTGCTATTGCCTAATTTCATTTCACGTTTAATGAACATAATTAAAGCTAACCAATCACATACTTTTACGAAATTATTTTCAATAGACGTTGAACTAATTATGTTGTTTATCATCATTTCAGAAGCAGAAGTGATTTGATCAACGACTCCTTTAACCTCCTCATTTAATTCTTTGCTAACTTTATAACGAACAAAACTATTTAGAGAGCGTCTAATATCGTATCCGTTATACTCATTGTATTTTATTTCATGTGAAAGGTCTCTCAAGATAAACGACTCATCCCAATCGTGTAGTAAAGCGCGCGTAATTACTTCTAACTTAAATTCATTTACATTCGCATCCTCTGATTGTCCAAATATATCTTCCAATAGGACGCGTGCAAAGATTGCTACTTTGTAGGAATGTTGACTTACGCTTTCTTGTTTAAATACGTCTTTCTCCTGCCACTGTATGATATTATCAAGACGCTGGAGATACTTACCATTAAAAATTTTGCTTAACATAACCTTTTTTATTTATGATACTATATAAATCTTTGTCCTATCGTCAGAGTAAAGAACCCTTTGATTTTTGAACTTATCTTTCTTTACTCTCCCCGAAATGGCAACTACTCTATTTTTATAATTTTCTATACTTTCCGGTAATCTCTCTACGGCATCTGGCCAGAATGTTACGGGAATGATCGTATTATTGCAATCTATATTCACGCTAACCATAATGCCGTTTTTAATTTTCCGTTCAACGTAATATATTAACTTGCCTGCTATGGTCACTTCGCTGCCCTCCTTGACGTTTCCGAACTCGAAGTCGTTCACGAATAACTTAGCAACCCTACGATTGGGGATAGCGTCACGAATCATGGTTTCATAATCTACTTCTCCGAATCCGGTTAAACGTCTTTGTTCAAATACCCAAAATGAGTTTGTTTCTGACTCTGGAGTTTGATATTGCGGAGGCATCTGAGCTTTCTTCCTATCCAAATACCAAGCTAATAGTTTTTTACGCTCACGTGTATTTTTCAAATCCTCTACTACATCAAAAGCACCGCTGATAATCAAGTTCTCAATTACAGTCTTATTAACTTTGGACGGAACGCGTTCCACAAACTCTTCCAATGAGAAAAACCGTCCATGCGCTTCCCTTTCCCCTATTATTAGAGGAACAACTTTATCACCAACATGTTTGATCTTCGTTAGACTAAAGAAGATTCTTTGTTCTTTTGGATCGCAAGTAAATCTCGTTTCAGAGAAATTTATATCCGGGGGACGTACTTCTATCTCAACGCCAGTTTTCTTCAATTCGGCAAGGCGATAAGGTATTTCAGATTCTTTAGCAAATTGTAACGAAGCAGTCCAAAATTCCAAGGGATAATTAACTTTCATATATTGACTCCAATAAGACATGATAGAATACGCTGCTGCGTGACTCTTATTAAAACCGTAACCACTAAAAGCCAATAACTTATCCCAAACATTTTTAGCATATTCCTCTGGGTTAGGAATGTCATGCTCTTTTAACAACTTTATGTATCCCTCCTTGAATTTTTCTCCAAACGAACCCAAAGTTTTTACGTCCTTTTTCTTTATCGTAGTTCTAAGTATATCCGATTCTACCTCAGTCAATCCGGCTACCACAACGGCTTTCATAATTTGTTCTTGATAGACATAAAGTCCAAACGTTTCACGCGTTATTTCCTCCATGCCAAAATCAAACTTAGGTTTCCTTTTCCCGTTTTTAATTTCAGCAAAATCATCATGCGCTCTCAATTCCATTGGTCCCGGACGAAAGAGAGCAGTCATTGCTATGAGTTGAGCTAACGTATCTGGCTTAACTTGACGACAATAGTTCATAAGTCCTTGCGTACCGAACTGAAATACATCTTCATTCCATCCTCTACGGAAGAATTTGAACGTTTCTTCATCGTCTAAGGGTATTTCGTTCCAATTGATTTTCTTGCCCGTATTACGCTGAATTAACGTCTCCATATCTTTGAACTTATCCAATTGATTAAGTCCTAAAATATCCTCCTTTAGAAAGCCCGATTTATCAATGTATTTACCCTCCCATTCAGAAACAAGTACGCCATCGATCATCTTGACAGGCATCCACTCCCATATATCCGTTTCCCGATCTTTGCCGTCTACGGTATGTTTAGGCACAATGACAACGGCTGATGGGTGAACGGAAGCCGAACGACACTGTAACAAACTATACTTCGTTAAATGAACTATATCCGGATTATCTTGAACGAACTTGAATAAGGCTTTAGATCGACTTGCATACTCAATTAAATCTCCCCAAGTGTATTCTATTTGATCATCTATGTCTTTTGTTATCTTATTCATAGTATCAAAAGGAATGCCCTTAACTTTCCCAAAGTCCTTTAAACAGGTCTTCAATTTCATTCGCCCATACGTTCCGATCGAACAAGTGTAATCATAGCCGTACTTTTGTTTTATGTAATCCTTTACCGCATCCCGATATTCTGTTGGAAAATCGACATCTATGTCCGGCATCATGTCGCTACGAAAAATTTTTACTTTTTTTATAGAAATTGCCTTCATCTTATTCTCGGTTTCATACCATAAACATAACCATCTGGGAGTGGAGAATTTTTATCAATAACCTTATTCAAAACTCCGTTATTTATTCTAACTTTGCCGGTCATAGGATTAATACAGCCATTAAGATATTGTTTCTTTTTCTTCTCTGACATTTGTCTCCTTTGTTCTTCATTCCACTTATTACCGTAATTAGGATTTAAAACCCCAATGTATCTACCTTTCATAATATCAGATTGTTTCTTTTTTTGTTCCTCGTTCCATTTATTACCGTAATTAGGATTTAAAACCCCAACATATCTACCAGAAAGTGTTTTTGATATTCTTTGTTTATAATCCGTATTATGCAATTTTAAAAATCTCTTTCTTTCTCTTTCTTTCCTTTTATCAGGGTTTTTAATATTCCATAAAATTGCAGATTCGCTACACTTTTTGCGAACAATTGGATCTTTCATAGGACTACCCGAACCAAATTGATTAGCAGTTCCCCAGAGTACATTGCAACCTCCTAACCCATAAGAATAATGAGATTTTTCTTTCTTAATGAAACATTCTTCTAATTTATCAAGAACTCTTTGCGAACAAAAATTTTCATACAAAATTTCCTTTTTAATCAACTTTTTCCAACAGGTTGGATAATCCTTTCTCAGTCGTTTCAGAAAATCATCCCAAATTCTTCCGCTTCCCCAATAATTATCTAATGAACCCCAATGCTGTCCTACATAATATGGGTTTCGTCCGTTAAATTTATGCCCTGATAATATAGTGAATTTGTAAATTATTCCCTTTTTCATAACATTGACTTTAATTTATCTACGTCAATATCTATATTTGAAAAATCTAAATCTACGTCAATATCTATTTCTTTCCCATTTGTTAAAGGTATTTTTATTTTCTTTTCGACTGGAATAATAATAACTTCTCCATTCTCCATTTCAATTACAAAATTCTCTGGGGCTTTAACACGCGTCTCGTTCAAAAATCTCTCGAACATAAGATCGTACTTCAATGGATCTACATCTGTAATATGAAGACAATATGCTACTAAACTACCACAAACTGAACCTCTACCCGTTCCGACCATTATGTCATTACTCTTACACCAATTTATAATATCCCAAAGGATCATAAAATAGTCCACCAAGTCATTAGGAACAATTACTTTACATTCCGTTTCCAAGCGTTTCATATAAACGTCAAACTCCTTTTCGGGTAGATCGCCTAAACGCTCAGATACACCCTTTTCCAAAACTTTAAAGAACAATCCGGTAGCATCCTTAACTTCAAATTTCGGTAGTTTACGCTCTCCGGACGGAATTTTGAATTCAATTTCTTGAGAAAGACTAACAGCGTTTTCTATACCCTCCGTTATTACTTCAAACAAAGGTTCTACTTCATCTAACCAATCTATGTAAGCATTGAATGTATCTCGACAACTTTTGAAATATTGGTCTTTAGCTTCTGGCATTGCTTCGCCTAAAACAGCATTGAGAGTTTTTTTCAATTCACTCATTTCCCGATCTAAATAATACGAATCATTTATCAAGATCGGACGAACGTATTTTTGATATTTAAGTATGTAAGTATCAAGGTTGGAAAGATGTTTTTTGAATAAAGTCTCCGATACGTATTCAACCGTATCAATTTGATAAAAAACTTTTGAAAATTTCTTCTTGTATGTCTTGATTAGTTTCCTAACCGTTTCCGGCTCATCTTTCAAATAATTGACTTCTGATTCCTTTGGAATAACGAGTGCTAACCCAGAGCCGTATTTATACAATTCATAATCGGGAATAAACCCACGATAAGTTACATTGACGGCTTTATTGATTTGTAAGAGATTCAACCATCCCTCAAAATTCAATACGTATAGTTTAAGTTCAAAGGTTTCTTGGTTGGTCTTTTCCGCATCATATTCTTTTGCTACTACGACCGTTTCGCCAATAATAGATTTAATCCCTTTCTTGTCACAAAAAGTCTGAAAAGAGAGCGTGCCTGCTAAAGTATTCTTATCGCAAATACCTAATGACTTAACACCCATAAACGCAGCTTTCCTCACCCAAGTTTCGCACCCTCCGCTTCCATTCAATATTTCATACTCTGAGTGAACTCCCAGATGAACATAATCGGTTATAAATTCCTCGCTCGTTTTACCAAGATATTTGAAATCATTAAATTGAGGTTTGAAGATTACTTCATTATAACGGTTCTTGTCTTTTACGATCGCCGAATAATAAAATTTCTTTCCGAACTCAAACAGAATGTATTTAACCTTACCCTCGTCCAAAAGATCAAATTCTTCATCTGAAAGAAGAAACGAGAAATCCTCATCAATTATCTTTCCGTCAAAGGGATGTAAGTATAAAAAATCTCCAACTTCCTCGATAGAAATAATATCAGAACCCTCCAAAGAAGATTCTGATACTACTAAATTATTTTCCTTTACCCAAAGGCTCAATTCTTCCGTCATAACTTTCCAAGATAATCATGTTTCATTGGAATAGTTAACCTTGATGCAAAGAAATTCTTAGCTAATATTGCCATATCCCAATCATGCGCACCCTCCGCTTCCATGAGCTCTATTTCAGAGATAGCCGTTTTCCTAATAGCATCCTTTTCTTCTACCGACTTGCAAACCTTGTTTTTTTGCTTGTATTTAACGTAAATACTTAATAGCCGATATACGTTATGGAAGAAGTGAGAAAACTCTTGTAATTGCTTTATTTCATCTTTGTTTACTTCTCCACCGCGTTGATCTTCCAAAAGGTTACGGATAATTAAATCAAAGTAATAGTTTATTTCTATGAACTTATTTGTAGGAACATCATGAGAAAAATTGAAGTCCATAGGTTTTTCCTCCGCTGGAGTAGATTCGTAAAGAGATCGACCACCGCCTTGTTTCTCAAATTCCTCGTCCATTTCATCCGCCGTACCATTCCAATTGTAAATATGAAGACTTTGAGAGTTATGAGTTTGAGTCCCCAACTCTATTCCTAAACAAGAAGCTATTACTTCAGATAGGAAACTGAATTGGAATACGTTCGTTGGAAGTCCCCAATGCAAGTCGTTACTCCGATTAGCTATTGTAGTTATTAGTTTCCCGTTTCTAATTTTGAACATAACTAAATCATTGCAAGGTATATCGCGTGATTTACTTCCTAAATCCAAAACAGGATTCCAAATCGACATAACGACTTGACGACTATTTGGATTACCATATAAAATCCTAATAGCTTCCAAAACTTGATCAAAACCTCTTTGAACAGAAACGTTTGAAGAAAATGGATCATCAGAACGAGAACCCCAATGACGTAAACGAAAACCGTATGGTGCATGAAATACAATTCCATCATCGCTAAAGTCTTTCATACGAGAATTAAAGATATTCAAGAATTCAACGTCACTTCTTCCGCTTACTATCCAAATCGCTTCGGCAAGAAGAAAGAATACATTAATATCTCTACCATAACCTCCTGTGCAACGCTTGTAAGGATTCGTTATAATAGTTTTGACATCCAGTAGTTCTTTTACTTCCCCGTTCCGGCTTTCTTCTAAATCCTTATTGTTAAGAATGTAATTGTTAATAACCGGGTAAATAATCCCAAAATTCTCCGCTTTTGCTACACCATAATCTGGTATGAAACAATTAGTTTTAGGTAAAATATTATCTTTCATTTTCTAATTTATTTTCTTTACTTTATAACTTTGAGAGAGAATAAAAAAGAGTCACCGTTTCTCAACGACAACTCTTCATTCGGCAAAAATATGAATAAGAATGTATGATTTCAAAAAGGGAGATAGCGGCAAGGTTTCGATTGGGGGATGTTTTGCAGCACGTTATGAGTTATGAATTTGAAACCTTGCCGGTTTTCTCTCTTATTTCTTGACTGTTTTCTTAATAACCTTTCCTTTCTTAACAGGCTTCGGTGCTTCTTCCATTTCCTCCTCTTCATCTTCGTCTTCTTCCGACTCTACGACTTTCTTGGAAACGGGCTTTTTGACGGCTTTCTCTTTCTTCAAGTTGTCCTCCATTTTCTTACGATTGTCACCCAATTTTTTGTCTACCGTCTTAACCATACGTTCCATATCTGGAAGTAATGTTTCAATGATCTCGATCAATTCTGAGCTTTCTACGCTCTTCAACATTGGAGCACCTGACCAACATTTTTCGAATTCAATTTCGGCTTTCTCCAAAATCTCGTCCTTACCGTTGAACAACAGAAGATAAACGTTGCACGTCATAACGGCTTTCTTGCCCTCGCCTTTTACAAAGCAATTTTCAACCCCAATAATGCTACGATTAGAATTTTTGCCTTTGTATTTGATAGTAAGCCCTGCAGCAATCCATGAGTACAAATATTCGCTTTCTGGGAAGTACTTCTTCAGAAAATCGAACGCTGCGCGATCTTCTTCATTGTTTTTAGGATTTAAGCGCGTTCCTTTTTTGGTAGCTGCTTTTTCTGCCGGTTTAGCAGCAGTTTTCTTTGCTTCCTTAACTTCTTTCTTCGCTACTTCCTTTTTTGCTGTAGCTGCTTTGGAAGCCTTTTTAGGTGCGGGTTTTTCTTCCTCCTCTTCATCATCTTCTTCCTCCGGCTCAAGTAGAGCATTGATAGCATCGCGAATATCATCGTCAGACCAAGATTTTTTAACTGATATCTCCAAACCTTTTTCTTTGATGTATGCTTTCAATTCCTCACGGCTCATATCTTCCAAAGAAACGTTTTCATCTTCATCCTCCGGTTCTTCTTCCTGCTCTACTACTTTTTTAGTCGCTTTCTTTGCCTTTGACGCTTCTTTCTTAGCAGGCTTTTCGGCTTTCTTCTTTGACGCCTTATCTTCTTCCTCTACTTCCTCCGCCAGTTCGTCTGCTTCGGCTTCCTCATCAATATCATCGTTTTCATCTTCGTCATCTGACGTTGTGTCGTTGACAAAAGTTTCAGCAATTTCCACGATAGTAATCAGTTCCTCATCATCCATCTGTTCAATTCCGTTCTCTTCAAGGATTTCCAGAAGTTTCGGTTTAACCGCTTCTTCAGTTGAACCTGAAATTCCTAAAGCCTTAACGCGCTTTGCTAAAGCACCAGTCAATTTTGTTGCCATTGTTTTTACAATTTTTAGTTAATAATTTGTTAATCGTTTTCTGAATTGTTATATCTTGAGAATACTCTCCTTTTTTGCTGAAGTTCGTTACCATATTTTCTGATAAGGAATTCTTTTTGCATTTCTATTATATCTGTAACGCCAAAAGGTTCATCCCCACTTGCTATAATTTCACGTTTCTTTTTCTTTTCCTCAGCATTGTTAAAATAAACTTTGGTAAGCAATGCTATGCTATGACCTCTCAAATAAAGAGAAAATACTGAACGTTCCTTGCCGGTTAATCCCTCCAATAGATCAATATCATTAACAATGAATTTATTTTGCTCATTTGATATTTTACAATCTTCCTCTATTCCGAAATCGTAATCTATTTCATCAATGCGAATTTTATTATTTTCACGCGTTATTAGTTTCATAAAATCACGCATTTTATTGCTACATGCAGCTTCCAAATAATACCTTATCGGAACGGGTTTTGCATATCCCTCTTTTCTGTACTTCGCCCATCTTCTGCCGTAGCTTTTAATGGAAAGGAATATTTTTATACGGAATTCTTGTACCAAATCTTCGTACTCGAATGATAGTTGTTCGAATGAATAGATACGAGAAGCATATTTTTTTGCTAAATACTCGTATCTATTGTAAATTTTTTCGGAGATTTTCATAGTATACAAATATCCTCCTTTTTAATATTTAGTTCAGCACGGCGGCGAAGAACTTCTTTCAAATCTTCATGGGCATAAAGAATAGCATTGTCTGCTTTTCTAACTAACTGATAGTAGAAGTTCTTTTCACCTTTTGGTCGATCATAGATGTAATCTATATAATACGGAGTCGGGATGTTTCTTGCCATGATCTTTTCAATTTAGTTTTACAATTTGTTTTTCGATTATGAGTACAAAGGTAAGGGTTTTGTAGATACCGACAAAATTTTTCTTGGAGAATTTTCGTTTTTACCAAGGAATTTAACTTTTGTTAAAAGAAAAGGACTACTTTCCCAAGCAATCCTTAACATAAAACTAATCATCCTAAATTCTAAAGGGCGTTTATATATTACCCTACATAAAAAGAATGATTATGAAAAACATAAAAATAATCATCCTGATTCTAAAGTTGTGGGATATGATATACTTCCATCTGCAGTACAAATATACTGCAAAGATGTAGCCAAATATGTGTATGATATCACAACTTTAGGAAAAGAGCGTCTTGTTTAAATAGAGCATTTGTTTTAGCAGAACAAATCTTTGTGCTCTTATTGTCTAACAAAATTAACTCCTCTTAAATATAAACTTTGTATAAAAAATACCCCAGATATTTGTAGTATCCGGGGTATGAAAAATGATACAATACATTAAAGTAAGTTACTGAATACCTTAAAGTTTAACACTATAAATTTGTAATCATTCAAAAGAATATATATTAACTCCAGTCCTTTTCCCTTAATAAAAGGAACATCTTATTTATCAATTTTTCTTTACTAAAGTATTCTTATCGTATCCTCCGGTTTTACTTCTTCATACCTTTGTAATTTCAAAGAATACAAAGTTAAATTTCCGTCCTCTTTCACTTGATCCAAAGTCCAAATTTCACCCATATATGAAAATTCGCTACCTACGGAATAGTAATTTTGTTTATCAAACGTATTGAGTTCAAAAATAGGATGACCGTCATCGCTGAAAAGTTCCGCTTTAATACTTTTCATAGTACGCTTATCGCTGAAAATGCTCTTCAAACGGTTTCTTTTAGCAATTTTAACAATCTTCTCCTTTTTATAGCCCATTAATTTTTCATAGTACGCTTTATCCTTTGGGCTGTAATATATCTTGCGCCTGAACTCTGCTAATAAGTATTCTTTCTGCAATTGCAGAAAATACTCAGCAACGGACAAGTTTCTTGTTTTTACAGTTTCCATCTCTATTTTAGTTTTCCGATTATATCTACATTAAATTCTCTTGGTTTTCGAAGAACGCTGAAAACCTCGTAGGCTTCGCGCTTAGAGCATTCATCAATATCTTTTTTAGTTGTAAATGTAATAGTTGTATTGAAATACTCTTCCAACTCCAAACCGTACTTCTTTATCTCTTTCAAAGCGTCATAATCATACAAAAGTATAACGCTTTCAATTCCCTTTATTATCAATTTTTGTCTTTGCTCCGGGCTTATCTTTTTACCGAACGTACAAACACATTTCACAAAAGGTTCTTCCCAAAGTTTCAAAAACTTATCAACGGCAATCTTATCAAATATTCCCTCAACGAGAATAACCGTGCGCGTAGAGTCCTTTTCAATTTCGTCATATCCAAACAATAACTGACCGAAATTCGTATCCGGGGAATTATTATAACGTAGTCGATCTGCGGGAACTTTCTTTGCTCCGTATCGCCCTAAAAACCCCCGAATTTTTCCTCCATCGTAAATTGGTACTATTACGTAGTTTTGAAATTTACGCACTAAATCCGTTGCACCTATTTTGTAACGCACGCAATCCTCCGGCGTTATACGGCGATTGAGAAGATACGGAGTACTATTGCGACTAACTTTCCAACCCAACGGTAGTTTCTTTTCCGGCAATTCCTCTAAACGCACTTCATCTTCTTCTGAATGTTCCTCCAGAATTTCCTTTATGCTTACTATCTTTTCCCTTTCTTCAATCGTAGCACCGCCCAAAAGATAAGTTCTATTGAGACGTTTAAGAAGTTTGTATATACCGCCCGATTCTCCACAACGTTTGCAATCCCATTGTTGAGTCTCCTTAGAGATATAAAAGTGAGCTTCTTTATTACAAAAGGGACACATACAAATGTATTGTCCCCTCCGATTAAGTTTTGGGTTGATTAATAGCTCACGTAAATCCGAATCGTCAATCTTCATCTTTCTCATCCCAATCCATATTTAGCGTCCGCACCCGATCGTAAAAACGAGAATAAGCAAAATTATTTGCTATGTGAATTGGATCACCTCTCTTGTAATCACGAAGTTTATCTGTATGTAATCTCATAGTTTCGTCTTTCATTTCATCACGCGTCTGATTAATAGTTATAAAGACGTCAAAAGGACGAATCTTGCCTTTATCCTCACTCAATTGAGCACGTGTAATTACAAACTCTGGGTCATTTCTCTTTTCCTCGTCTATACTGCTACTTTGAGTTGCCGTATGTACCACGGCATTGAATTCCATAGCAAGAGTTTTCATACCCTTAGCCAATTTAGCCTGTCGGAAACGTTCCTCACTGGGACTGTAACGGATTCCATCGCCTACCTCAACCAATTCTAAATAGTCGATCACTATCACGTCTACCTTACCATATATTTTCTCAATCTCCTTTAATTCCCTACGAATATCATTCAAGGACTTACCACCCCATTCTTCCTCAGAGATTACGATAATATCAGATTTATGTAGTTTCTTAACAATACGTTTCGTAACTTCCATTTTCTTATCCGGAATATTACCAAGTTTGACGTCTTGGTAAAGCGTACCTGTCCAAGCGGCATCGTAACGGTTTAAGCATTGCTCTTTTGTACCCTCTAACTGAAAATGAGCCGTTCGGTGTCCTTGGCGTGCAGCAGCTATTCCCATAGCAGTCAAGCATTGACTCTTTCCCGCACCGGAATCACCCAACCAAAGAACGCATTCACCCGTTTCTGGACCACCAAATTCTCCCCCCAAACGGTAATCAAGTTCATCAATACCCGTAGGGATTTTAAAACGTTTTTGGTAGTCCTCACTCTTTCGCCGGGCTTGACGTGCAGCGAAGTCTCCAAAGACAGTCTCAAACTGAGGTTCCATAATAGAGAATTTCGCGAATTCCTCTGCATATTTTACAAACGTATCATACGCCTTATCTTTTTCACCTCTATTGTATATATCGGCTATCTTATCATTAACCTCCAAAAACTTCATTTTCTTTATGAAATTCTCAAAAGTATTAATAAGACTCGTTTCAAATCCCTCATCATCCTCAAATTCTACTTCGTTGATCTCTGCGATTAAGTCTAAGACTTTTTCAGATTCAGAGAACTGTTGTTGCATTTGACCTATCGTGGGTATTCTTCCGCGTCTATCAAATTCCTTAGTAGTCCACTGCCATAGTTGTTTTTCGGCTTCCGTCTGAAGAAAGGATAACTTAAGATATTGACGAACGGTGTCGAAGATCGTGCGTTTGTGAAAAGATGCCGCAAAAAGTTCTTTTATATAGTTACTCGTTAAATTATTGTTTCTTGCCATATCCGCGTTTTACGTACACTTTCGGGTAAACTTCCGAAAGCATCGTTTTACATTCATTTTTAAAATCACATCTCGTACAAAGAGAACTGCGGTGATGATAAAGAGTAGTATTTGCTACGCACCACGATAGTCCACGTTTCGTATTGAAATACTCCTTTTTTGCGTTCTCTTCAACGGGACGTAGTACGTTAATTAACTCTGAAATACGGGACGAAATGCGAACCTGTGGATGAAGAATTCCCAACTTTTTTACATGACCGCGTACAATACGTGCGTTGAACTCCGGATCAAACTTTCTCCAGCGTTCAATAGCCTTTTTACCAAACATCCATTGGAATCTAACGGAACGTGAATAATCACGATCACTTCCCGTATTAAACCAAGACTGAAATTGATAATTTAAAAACGTCCGGATGAATTCCTCTCCAACCGAACGTCCGTCAAACTGAGTAAGGAAATACTCAAAGGCTTCCGTATCCGCATCATTGCACTTATATCCCACCACCCTCCGTTTAGTTATTGAAGACAGCATATCAATAAACATGTCTACCGCCAAGCGGTAAAGCCGGGATTCTCTTCTATTCATAGTCTAAACCATTTACGTATCCAACGTTCCAAAGTTTCGTAGCAATCGTCAACCTCCGTATCTAAGATTCCTACGTTACGTTCCCCGATCGCATCTACGTAGGTTTGTAACCTTGACGCTGAGTGATCAGTAAAATAAGCATCAAACTCATCGAAGAAATCCAGTATTAGGCTTCTATCCTTTGTATCCGTTGTTCCTAATACACGACCTTTCCTCTGAATAGTGTTAGCATCCTCCAGCCCACCGTCTATGTTTATCATAACTTCTACGGACGGCAGTGTAACTCCCTTTTTGAATATTCCCGAAGCAGACAACATACCACCCGTAGCGTTAAGAAATTCCGTCTTTGCTCGCTCTCTATCCTTATTGGAAGTTTCACCGCTGATAAAAGGTATTCCCATTAACCTTTCCACGCGTTTGCCGTGCTCTATGCTTTGGAAAAGCAATAGAGTCTTTAGGTTCAATCTCTGAAGAATCTCGATCACCTTACGCAATACTCCGTTACGGTACGCGGAATTAAAAATCAACTCCTTGCGGTACAATTCGTAATCATCTTGAGCAACGCTGTACTCTATGTCATTGTGATTTACGACCAACATAAACACGCGGTAATCTGACAATACTCCGCGCTCTTTCAACGTCTTTTCACTAATTTCATAAACGACATCGCCAGACCATTCGCGGAGTTTAAGATTTTGAACCAGCGCGCCGCTGCGATAAGGCGTTGCTGAAAGACAAAGTTGATATTCTAATTTCTTACATTTCCGGTAAATCTTCAATTTAGAATCAGAAGCATTCTCATGTATTTCATCAACCGCTAAAAACTTCAATTCTTTCAAATACTTTGACAACGTTCGTTTCTTCTTCGCGTCCTTACAACGGTTCGAAAGCGTACTTTGTATTGTCTGAATCATGCCTACCGTCACGCGTTCTGTCACGTCTATCTTTCCCTCCCTTATCTCACCAATGCGCAATTCCCCATAACGCGGTTCGTAGAACGTCCGGAAGTCGTTTATTGCCTGAGAAAAAAGCGTTCGATTATCTGTAACAAACAAAAAGTTCCCCTCATCCGTAGCAAGGAAAATCCTCATAATCTCAGCGGCAATGAAAGTCTTACCGCCGCGTGTTGGAACGACAATTATCCCAAACCTACGTTCAAAGAACCTCCTAACGGCATGACTCTGATGAATGTACTTTCCCGTCATACGGTCATCTATCTCAATCCCCTCCGGCAAGGCATACGCGTAATCCTCTACTTCATACTCAACGCCGTTTTCTTTTAGATACGTTTCCAAGGTCTTCAACATACCGATCTGAAACATGCGGTCTTTCGCATTGAAACACTTTATGCGATGAGAATACGCAAATGGATCTGGATTGAGGAAAGTCAAAGCCCGTGCAACGTGACGAATTCCGCCCTTATTTGAACCGGCAAATGAATACGTCACGTTATCAACACGGAGTATTGAAACCTTAGATTTATTGCCAATGCTCGTCATACATCTTTCGCAATTGAGATTGAGTCATTTCTTCTGGTATGTGCTTCTTAACAAGATACGCACCCCTCCGTTTCCCATAAAGTTCCAAAAACCCCGTTCCGGTCAAAAGATTGCGTATTTGATCCACTGAATTACTCGAAATAACCGTATGATACTTCACTGGGTCTAATATGTCATAGCCGTTTGCTATAAAAAATCCTTGTTCTTTCAAGCGATCAAAGAAATCTTGGCGGTATAACAAATTTCCAACGGGCATTCCGTTTACGCACTCTTTGATCACTTTCCAAATTGATCTTTCCTTTGGTTTTTGCTTCTTTTCCATTTTTTCTTAATTTCTTTGGGGTGAGGGAGTAAAACTAAAGTTTACCCCTATAACCCCCTCATTTGTTAGTAATGATTAAAATAACTTTGGGTATGAGTACTCAGTTGTCAAAAGTTTACCCTATATTCATCCAAGACAGAGCTGAGATTTTTTACGTTGGTGAGGTACTGGTGAATACGTTCGCTCTACCGTATGAGTAGTAGTTAACTTTGAAAGATTCGATCTTAATAAGAATGATTTACATGACCGTTATCGCGTTTTAAGTAACCGTGAAAGAAAATCTACGTTTAAGGTTTGAAAGTGCTAATACAAAAGAAAGAGAGATAAAATCAAATGATCTATCCCTCTTTCAAGTCAACATATATAAAAACCAACCCTATGTTAATGCTGTACCGTCTAAATTAGTCCATAACGTACCATCCCAACAAATATACTTTTTCAAAATAGTATCATAGTATTGGAATCCAGAGTCATCAGCCGACAAATTAACAGGTCTTAAAGAAGTCGTTCCCTTGTTATTAAAAGCACTTTGACCATTAGAATTTATCCATTTTGATCCATTCCAAAAAATTGGTATTTGTAAAGAAGCATCAAAGAACTTATACCCAAGGGGAATTTTAGTGTACTTATATTCCGGTCTTTCTAAAGACGTTCCGCTGGTATTTATTTCGGAAGAAAGTTCATAAGGCAAAACAATAGCGTCTGTTAACCAATCCTCTATTGTAAAAATGGCATTTTCAGATAATGTGAAATTATTTCCTGAAATAGCGGTAATAGTCGCTTTTCCGTTATTAATATACTCTGAATTTACAACGTCTCCTATACTCCAATTCCAAACGCTTCCGGAACAAACAACAGCATTGCTTCCCTCCGTAAAGGTTGCACCTGTATTGTAGTGAAGTTTTCCGCCCTTGAGAACTTTATATATAGTGTTATTAGTTTCCAAAAATATAAAGTCTCCATCAGATAAAACTGCATTTGCGGTAGTTTCTTTGGGAACTAAATAAGGATAATTAGATACCGTAGCAAAAGCATTCGTTCGGAGAATTGCTGGACCTTTTGAATACCCATATTTATAAGTAGTACTAAAAGAATTGCTTATATTTTGATATGAATAATTAACTCCGCTTACGCTAATATCTACAATGTCAACGGGGAAATTTTCATCCACATCGCTATAATTAACATTGAAAATATTATTGTTTATATTTACGTCCTGACAATTTTGAATCTTTGTAATATATTTGCAACCTACGTTACTTGCGATAGAGGAATTTATTATATTATTGCTTATGTTAACACTTCGCGTTCTTCCTCCGCTTTGAGTAGAACAAATAATTACCGCATAATCTATACTGCCTGCTGCGCCACCTATTTGATTATTGCTGAAATTTAAACTGAATATATTAGTTATATACTCAGAACCTGTAGAGCCACTGATTATACCAAAAGTGAAGATTGCCGGCGGTACATTATCAAAATAGTTAGTGATGGCAGAATAATCAGCGTATTCAAAATAATTGTTTATTACTGAAAGTCCGCTTATTCCACTAAGTGCAATAGCACCTTTTGTATTCCCCTCTAATTCATTCCCTATTATAACACCTCCGAATCCACCCCCGGTAATAGTAGTAGGTTCAGATTCAATGGCTGCTCCAGCTAATTGTTGAAAAACGCAATTTGATATATTTTGTAAAGTAGGCTGATATGTTTCTTGAGAATAGTGTAAACCGCCGCCTTTAGTAGAATTAACGCCAACGCATCTCTCAAAAACATTTAGAAAAATATTGTTATTCACCACGCTATGTAAGTGATAAATACCTTTCTCAAATTTAGCAAATCCGCCATATACCTTTACATCTGAACAAGTACTTCGAATTATTTCGTATAAGAGTATAGCGCTATCAAGTTGGGAATTATTAGTTATATATACGGCAAAATTAGATAAGAAATCATATTGAGAAATAATAGTGCTATTTCTATTGATAGACAAAACGGCTGAAGAAGTATCAATCATGTTTGCTATAAATCCGGTATCCGTACCGCTTCCCTCAATAGTTACTCCGCTTGTATAATGTGCTGTAACGTTTATATCTATTTCTTTGGTTATGTAATACAGACCACTCAATAAAATAGAATGAACATTAGTACTTATCAGCGCGGCTTTTACGCTATCAAAAGCACTATTTGAATTGACAAGAGTCTCTGTGGTGCTTATTGATCCAGTGGGGTTGTTCAAAACGTCTTTCTTGTAAGACTTTGCTCCAAACCATTCCGGCTTAATATGACTCACGTTCCACGTTCCTGCTAACTCAAGAGTAGTGCTATCAAAGATTTTTCTTGATCCGGCTTTAATTACGGTATTGTTGCCAAATATCTTTCCGTTCTTTATACTTCCTCCTTGAAAATCAAGCGTACATCCCTCTAACATTAGCAAAGCACCACGCTTTAAATCCAAATCTTGAGTTATCTTGAAGATAGTATTAGTTTTGTCGAAGTAATCTTGTTGCGGCGCGCTGATATCTGGACCAAACCAATCAGAAGTATCGGTTGCGCCTGTAGAATCTGTTACAACGGCTTTAACTAACCACATATCGCTCAATAACATATTTTTTGTAACAGTTACAAGCGTTCCATCCGTACCATTTAAGGAATACCAAGACAAGTCTTCACCATCCAGACTAAACGTGTACGGCTCAGTTCCTCCCGTAGCCGATAAACTGGCTATGACCGTCCCTGCTGGAACGCTCTTATCAAAGAGGATATTGTATTTATTTACAGAAATTTGTAATGCCATAATTCCTTTTGTTCTTTATATTATTGCTACTTTATCAACTAACGTACCGTCCGTATTTCTCCAATTCGTTCCATCGTAATGAACTTCATTATTTCTCCAAAGCGCCTTTAGCCCCGGAACGGCATACGTAATGTGTGCTAAATTATCCATATCATTCAATATAAGATTATTGATAATGCTACGAATATTATTTATTGGAGTATCAAGACGGTAATTTATTGCATACAACAGGGTATTATTATCATAAATGTTTCCTATCGTGGCATTGGTAACTCCCGTTAGACGACAAAGACAAAATTGATTTTCTCCTGTAGAGAAACGCGTATTATCCCGAACTACTACATTTTCGCAATTGTCTAAAAGTATAACGTCATCCGATATATTATTACCAAAGTAATTATCATAAATCTGAATATTATCTCCCCAATGGAATTCAATACTTTGAATCAAGGAAGTGTTCAAACGACAATTTTTGATAGTGGCATTCGTTACGTTCTGTCCTACTTGATTTGGTCCTGTTATGATTCTACGTTTAAAATCGCAATTGTCTATCAAGAAGTTATTCAAGTTTCCATTAGATAACATCTTCATAAGAACTGAATTGCGGAAAGATAGACCGTCTATATCTCCCTCCAAAACAATATAAGGATTATTGCCATAGACAAAAGAATCTTCTATATCATAACGGAAATTATCAACGACTACGTTTTTACATTTTCCTATGTAGAGGAAAGGATAATTTACCGTTGTATCGTGATTAACTACATTAATGTTCCGCAATTGCAGTTTTTCGCTTTGGTAAGCAATGATCTGATTCTTCGTGGGGGCTACGTAGCAATCTATCAAAAGCCCGTCTACAATGACGTTAGACGTATTGAATGCTATATGAAGATCGGTAGAGTAATCCACATCTGAGTTTATAGGATTTGAATTTTTTATAATCCTATTATTCTTGATCGTAATGTTTGCCGTTGGGGTTGTAAGAGAACCAACGAGAATTCCCTTGACGTTATCTATAAAGAGATTATTTTCAACCAAGACGTCATAGATTGTTTGATTTTCGTCATGTTCTATATCTACGCCAGCGGAGGGCGCTGTACCTTGAATATTCTCCAATATGCAATTCCGTATTACTACACCCCGGCTTGCCCCTACGGTAATACCTTGACGGCGATTATTGCTGGAATAAATTCCGTCAATGGTAATGTTTTCAGAATCTGTTCCAATCATTATTCCGTCTCCAGTACAATCTTGTGTAGTTATTCCGGATACATGAACGTTTTTACAACCGCGAATGTAAAGCCCGTACCCCCATTCGTGAGTAGAAGAAGATGGATTGTACGTATGACCAACGCGATCGCCTACTATTGAACCACTACCCGTTATGGTTATATTAGATTTATCGTAAAGTCCCATAATGGCGTAACGCTCTAAGGAGTTTGGAGTGAGCGTTATTGTGCCGTTCAATATTATGAGTGAGTTAGAGGTAGGCTGAATTAAAGAATCCGTTACAGCGCTTGTAAATTGCGTTGTACTGTGATCTGAGTTTATAACTACTACGCAAGGGTGGGAATCCTGAGTTAACGCAAACAACGACCTTAAAAGACGAGCGTTTGAGTTTACGTAATCTACAAGATTTTCATCTGTAACATAATCTACTATCCAAGTACCATCAATGAACGTATTTTTGAATAAATAGTCTGAAGAATCAATAACCGTATTTTTACCGATCAATGAACCTCCAGAAATGCTACCTCCATTGAATCTAAGTACGCAACCCTCCGGAACGGTTATGGTATCGCGAATCGTAAAGTCATAACGAATTTCATAGATAGTATTAGTATCCATCATTTCCGTTTGCTTCAAAACATTGTCTATTCCAGAAGCTATTCCGCGAAGAATCTTGTAACCCTTATCAACGTATTTCGCTGAATTAACAGGTCTATCCGCTATATACAAATACGTAGATATGCCTGTGTCATCCTTTGTAATATCTTCCGAATCAACAATATTACTTCCCCCACCGCCTGCGCCGCGATAAGGCAGATCATTCCAAGCCGTTTTTCCGTCTCCTAATTTATAAAGCAGAGAGTCCAGCTCATAACCCGGTTCTCCGGATGCAAGCACGGGGTTGTATTGCTCCCACCGCGCTTTAGTATCCCTCCTTAATTGTATCTTATCAGCCATATTCTAATTATTGACAAAATTCTTTAATAAAATTTCTATATACTACATCGCCTATCTGGAGATACCCCGAAGATGCTGGATGAACTCCGTTTGTACCAATCCTCTCCTTAAAAGCGGTATTTCTCGTATTTACATATTCTTCATTAGAAGGCATATTGTATTCACTATCAAATTGAGATGATACGTTTACAAATTCAACCCAATCTTTATAATCCGATTGATTAGCAAAATCCTGATATACTTCATTCATGTTGAATACTGTATTGATTGTTCCAAAGGTATCAGTAATGCCATTACCAATAGAACCGTAATTAGCCGCTATCCCTCCGTTTAAGGATGGAATTTGTATTCCTAAAATTTTCATTTTAGCGTTGGGGAAATCTCTATGAAGAGCGTCAGCAAATCTTTTAACTTGAGTTAAAAATGACGTCCAATCATCTTTCCAAGAAACTAAACCGTTCCAAGTTAATAACGTATATACTACATCAATTCTTCCATTGCAATATTCATTTGCATAAGGAACGAAATCCATTTGATTAGTTTCTGTATTCCAAAGTGGATTTGCAACATCTTCTTCGAAAGAAGAATATGAAATAGTGGCGTCTCCGTTTCCACTTTTCCTTGTAAGAACTCCGGATGTTTGGGGAACGTTTGAAGAAGATGAAGTACTACATAGTATGTTTCCCACTCCCTCAGTTACGTTAATTTCTATGATCTTATATTCAAAGCCGTTATTAGTATATACGGCATCCATATTCAATTGAGTTACGCCCGAAACTTGGAAACGGAATGCTGGACGTTTAGCAGAAGTATAATCAGACCAGTTCCAGCCTCCCTCACCGAAATATCCCGTAGTGTCGTTTTTTTTCTTTCCTACAAAATTTATATTGGTTAATCCCTTACCTGCCGGACTACCGCCCGTTTCAGTTAATCTTCTATGAGCTTCTCTACACCAAAACCCTCCTGATGTTAAACTATCTCCGAAACAAGCTACATTAAGTTCAGACTCAGGAGATTTTACAACGTCCACTATTTTCAAAATAGTTTTAGAAGTAGATAAAACGTTTTTGTTATTATCTCTGACCGTTATTGTCCAATCATAATCTCCTGCATCACCAGAAGTAGGCAAAATTTGAAAATAACGCGGATATTGACCACCTTTATTACAAGTGACAAATAAATCATAAATGTAAGGATTTACAGCGCAAACAATTCCTCTGAGGAATAACTGCAGCGTATCTCCTACTACTGCCGTTAATTCATCCGGTAGTGACACCTTTATAGAATTTTCAGAAATTGGCGTTAATCTTTGTTCAATATTTTCTATCTGTTTATCGGATAGAAAAGCCTCATTTTCATATATGCCATACCAAATATTGTTAGAGTAATACTTCGTTCCATCTCCTGAAACGTTATACATAGTAGCTTGATTTATATCGCCATTAGAAGCATATGTAAACGTTGGATACGTAGTACCATCAGCAGGCATATAAATATACGGTTCGCCCTCATAGCCATAACGAACGCAAAGTGCATCGCAAAGCCATTCAATATAAAGAAATTGTTCTTCAGTATTACTTATAGTTAATCCTAAAGGAATAATCACTTGTTGTATTTTACCCGGCGCAATATTCAATCCGGTTTTAACTGTATCCGCAAGAACAGAGCCGTTTCTATCTTTTACTCTTATTCTTACCCTGACCTTTGTAATAGGAGAAGCTGCACTAACTTGAGCTCGGATTCTTAAACCAACACAGTTAAAATTTTGAATTGGTCCTAAACCTTGCCCCCAACCTGAAAAATTTCCGGTATTGTTAAACCAAATTGCTGGATCTTTTCCAAATAAAGTCCCACCGTCTTGAATACTTTCATTAACCTCCACAAGTTGATCAACAATTGCTTTTACTTCATCGACTTCCGATTGGTTTACCAATTCTCCCGTTTCTGTAACGACTGAATTTAATTTTTCATCAATATCTTCTACTTGCGTAGTAAGTTCTGTTATTGAATTATTTACTTCTTTAATGCTATTTTGAATATCATTATATAGACTCCAAATAATACCGTTATGGAAAACTGTAGGAGAAATACCCAACCCCAGATAGAAAAATAAATTACTCGTCAACGCATCGTCTCTCAAAGCATTGAAATTCACCAATATCATTGACTTAGTATTTCTACCGCTTCCCAATAAAGTATAACTACCGAATTCAGCAATAACTTTAGTAAACGTATCCGCAACGGTCACCGAACTTGCGGTAGATGGTATAACCGTTATGTCTTCTTTGTAAAGAGTAGCGGTTTTGGCAGTTTTAGAAACACTTGCTAAAGAATAGGAATACCCCAATTCATAATCAACATCCAAAATAGCATCTAACAAAAACTTATCGTACCCCCATTCTACAATTCGCGGAGACATTGGCCATTGATCATTATTATCATACGGGAAAGGCTTACGGGCAGTACTGGAAAGTACAGAATCTTCAGAATATTGTCTAATAGGGGCAGTAGA
>ERZ839741.148-NODE-148-length-95605-cov-8.524249_pt1 | contig 95605 bp, 123 predicted proteins | sample MGYA00519880_ERZ839741 | MGnify/ENA primary metagenome ERZ839741 (study PRJEB31850, sample SAMEA3708851) | human gut metagenome | biome: human gut; feature: human-associated habitat; material: faeces | place: China | collected 2014 ...
GCCGCGACCTCGGCCCCCGCTGCGCAGCCCGTCTGCACACCGGCCTGACCGCCGATGCTACCCATCTGGATATCGATACTGCAAAGTACATCGACTTCCTGAAGGAGAGCTCCACCATCGACCTGTCCAAGCAGAAGTTCGATATGGAAGACCGCAACCTGAAGATGACCCGTCCCGCATTCGGCGGCCATCTGATGGCTACCATCATCTGCCCCCGCTTCCGTCCCCAGATGTCCACCGTGCGTCCCGGCGTTATGAAGAAGGCTCCCTTCGATCAGGCCAAGGCTGATGCCTGCCAGATCGTCAAGCCCGCCTTCAGCCTGACCGCTGAGGATATCAAGACCGAAGTGCTGAGCGTGGAGAAGGCCGCTGAGAAGCTGGTTGATCTGATCGGCGCAGACGTCATCGTTTCCGTGGGTCGTGGCATCAGCAAGGATGTCAACAAGGGCATCGAGCTGGCAGAGCAGCTGGCAGCCGCTCTGGGCGGCGGCGTCGTGGGCGCTTCCCGTGCCGTCACCGATGCAGGCTGGATGACCGCTGACCATCAGGTCGGTCAGACCGGAAAGACCGTCCACCCCAAGATCTACGTTGCTCTGGGTATTTCCGGTGCCATCCAGCACACTGCTGGTATGCAGGATTCCGAGTGCATCATCGCCGTCAACAAGAACGAGTCTGCTCCCATCTTCGGTGTGGCAGATTACGGCATCGTCGGCGATCTGTTCAAGGTCGTGCCGGAGCTCATCAAGCAGGTCGAGGCAGCCAAGGCCGCTGAATAATTTGATCTTCTGAGATCCTGATTTGTGGAACACCGCCGCACAGTGGAAACGCTGTGCGGCGGTGTTTTTTGCGCATATCTGCCCGCCGCAGCGCATACAGTCTGGTATGTGCTATGCCAAACGGACAGGAAAGGAGCGCACAGGATGGAACTGAAGGTCTTTCGGGATGCGCTGCCCGCTGCGGGTGCGAACTGCACCGTCAAGGCGGAGCTCCCGCTGGAAACGGAGATCCTGATCTCCGATTATCTTCCGCCGGTGTTCAAGCTGGTCAAATGCTTTGCGAAACCGGTGGTGCTGCAAAAGCAGCTGCAGCCCGGCAAACTGACGCTGGAAGGCTATCTGCGCTGCATCGTGTATTACCAGGGCGAGGATGACGCGGGCCTCTGCCAGACGGAGCAGAAGCTGCCCTTCAACAAGGTGCTGGAACTGCCGGAGTTTGCCTTTACTGCATGGACGGCTCAGGTGGAGGGCCAGACCGAATACCTGAACTGCCGCTCGGTCACGCCCCGCCGCATCGAGGTGCGGGGAGCCTTTGGTCTGGTGGCGTCGGTCTACACCCAGCAGAAGACCGAGGTGCTCACGGCGCTGGCCGACGGCGGCATCGAGCAGCAGCTGACCACACTGGAGGGCGTCCGCCGCGCGGCCGTGCTCGACAAGCTCATCACGGTGGAAGGTGAGCTGGCCTTTCCGTCGCCGCCTGCCGCCATCCTGGACATTGCCGGGACAGCCTCCCTCCACGACCTCAAGGTCCTGAATGCCAAGGCTGTGGCCAAGGGGACCCTGCACGTTCTCTGCGCCTGGCGGGCAGAAGGGGAAAGCGCCCTGCAGAGCCAGAGCCTGGACCTTCCCTTCAATCAGGTGTTGGATGTGGAGGGCCTCAGCGAAGACTGCCGCTGCCTCTGCGTGGCCGAGCCGGTCGGGTTCACGGCCACACAGGGGGAGGGGGAAGCCCCCGGTTCCCTCAGCGCCACCGTGATGCTGCGTCTGCGGGCGTGGCGGCCCTACCAGCTGCAATGTGTGGCCGATGCCTTCTCGACGCAGTTTGAGACGGAGCCTGTGATGCAGAATCTCCGCACCGAAGCGCTACTCTGCGCCCTGAACGAGACGGCCACCCTGACCGGGTCCGGCCCGCTGCCGGATGCCGGGGCAAAGATCCTGGCCTGCTTTGCGGCCATCGGCCCGGCGCAGCTGCTCTGGCAGGAAACTGGCTGGGTGGTGGCGGCGCGGGTTCTTGTGACGGCGTTTGGCGAGAACAGCCTTGCTGAGCTGGAAAGCTACGAAAAGCCGCTGGAGCTGGCCCTGCCCATCCCGGCCGAAGCCGCCGAGACCGCAGCGCTCTATCCGGAGTGCTGGCTCAGCGTCGAAGACCTGCAATGCAGCTGCACGGGCGGTGCGCTGGATGTCTCGGTGACGGTCCGGGTGGAGGGTGCCATCCTCAGCCGCAGGCAGGCTTCCTGCGTGGGCAGCATTGCGCTGGGGGAGAAGCTGGCCCCTGCCGACCCGGAGATCTCCCTCCGCATCTATTACGCACAGGCCGGGGAAGCACTGTTTGCCATTGCAAAACGCTACCATGTTTCGCCGGGGCAGATGCTTGCCGCAAACGACCTCGCTGAGGGCACAGCGGCCATCGAAAAAGCACAGCGGCTTCTGATTCCCGGTGCATGACCATAAAAATGTCCGCACTTGTATCTCATGCGCGGACATTTTTGCTGGTAAAGTATGACTTATGAACAAAAAGTGAACAAAAAGACAACAAGCCCTCTCCCAATTCGACACAGGCTTTGTTATAATAATTTTTGTCGTTTGAAAACCGGTTTGTTCAAAGGAGAAGTTTATGATCAAAAATATTGAGTTGGAGAAGGCGGCTTACGACTTCAAAGCCAAGATGCCCCTTCGCCAGGCGATCCCGCTGGGCCTGCAGCATGTGTTCGCCATGTTCGTCGGCAACCTGACCCCGCTGCTCATCATCACGAGCGCCTGCGGTCTGGCGGGCGGCGAGTTCGCTGACCTGCAGATCAGCCTGCTGCAGAACGCCATGTTCGTGGCCGGCATCGTCACGCTGGTGCAACTGTTTTCCATCGGCCCGGTCGGCGGTCAGGTCCCCATCATCATGGGCACCAGCTCCGGCTTCCTGGGCGTGTTCAACAGCGTCGCGGCTTCCATGGGCGGCGGTGTGCTGGCCTATGGTGCCATCATGGGTGCGTCCATCCTGGGCGGCCTGTTCGAAACCGTGCTGGGCTTCTTCCTCAAGCCCCTGCGCAAGTTCTTCCCCTCGGTGGTCACGGGCACGGTCGTGCTGTCCATCGGTCTGTCGCTGATCTCGGTCGGTGTCAACTCCTTCGGCGGCGGCAACGCAGCCAAGGACTTCGGCTCCATGGAGAACCTGCTGCTGGCCGTCTTCGTGCTGGTGGTCATCCTGTTCTTCAAGCACTGGACCAATGGCTTTTTGAGCTCTTCCTCTATCCTCATCGGTATCGTGGCCGGTTACATTGCCGCCTTCATCATGGGCTTTATCCTGCCCACCACCGGTGTCACCGCCGACGGTGTGGAGTTCACCAAGGCATGGGTCCTGAATTGGAATAAGGTCGCACAGGCCAGCTGGTTCGCCATCCCCAAGCTCGTCCCGGTCAAGATCATCTTCGATATGCGCGCCATCCTGCCGGTGCTCATCATGTTCATCGTCACGGCCGTTGAGACCGTCGGCGACATCTCCGGCGTGATGGAGGGCGGCATGGGCCGCGAGGCGACCGATAAGGAGCTGTCCGGCGGCGTCATCTGCGACGGTCTGGGTTCCTCCTTTGCCGCCTGCTTCGGCGTCCTGCCCAACACTTCCTTCAGCCAGAACGTTGGTCTGGTGGCCATGACCAAGGTCGTCAACCGCGGTGCACTGGCGACCGGTGCCATCTTCCTGATCCTCTGCGGCCTCATCCCCAAGCTGGGCGCACTGGTCTCCATCATGCCCCAGGCCGTTCTGGGCGGTGCAGCCGTCATGATGTTCTCTTCCATCGTGGTGTCTGGCATCCAGCTCATCACCAAGGAAAAGATGACTCCGCGCACCCTGACCATCGTTTCGGTGGCGCTGGGCGTGGGCTACGGCATGGGTGCCAACGCCAGCATTCTGGCCCATACGCCCCAGCTGTTCCAGCTGATCTGCGGCGAGTCCGGCATCGTCCCCGCAGCCTTCGTGGCCATCGTGCTCAACGTTCTGCTGCCCAAGGACGAAGAGAACGCCTGAGCTTCCTCTTCAGATCAAAAACTGTTTTAGTTCCCGCAGGGCCTCCGGCGTGTCCGCGTCCAGAAGCTCTGCACGGTCTGCGGTGAACACATTGCAGACCCGCTCCGGGTAACGCCGGAGCAGCACACTGCCGCCTTTGCCTTCGGGCAGGGTGCGCAGGGCGGAAAAATAACCGCATCCAAACAGAACGGGGCTTCCGACAAGCGGTTCCGGGTCGTTTTCGGCCTGGAACGCCAGCCGGAAGATTGCCCGCTCTGTTTCTTTTTGTGTCCGGGTGTCGGCCACAAAGGCACACACCAGCGCCTCGACCGTCTCCCGCCGCAGCAGGGGCTGGTCGCCGGGCAGGAAGATGCAGCCCGCAAGGCCGGGCTGCAGAGTGAGCAGTGCTTCCAGCCCCAGCCGGACGGTGTCGTTCCGGCCCGGCAGTGCGTGGCGCAGGCAGGCCACCCCCAGCGTTTGGCAGAGCGTTTCCACCTCTGCCGACCGCGTCACGACGATGCGGCAGGCCAGCTGTGGAGTATCGGTGGCGTCCAGTGCCCGGCAGAGCAGCGGCCGCCCGCCGAAATCGGCCAGCAGCTTGTTGGAGCCAAACCGCCGGGCCAGCCCGGACGCCATGATGACACACCCGATCGGGCGAGAAGTTTCAGACATATAGATCCCTCCGCGTTGACGATTCCGCTTCTCCCCTGGGAGCACGGCGGCAGCGCAGGGCGGACGGAACCGATAATTCTAGTGGTATTATAGCGAAAAATGTGTTAAAATAAAAGCAAACAGCAAAAAAGAGAGGTACTGCGTATGATGACGATCCGGGAATACAAACGAGCGGAAAGTCTTGAAGAAGCCTGGCAGCTCAACCAGAAAAAGAACAATCGGGTCATCGGCGGCATGATCTGGCTCAAGATGGAAAAGATCAATGTCGGCACTGCCATTGATCTGTCCGGTCTGGGGCTGGATACCATCGAGGAGACGGAGGAGCAGTTCTCCATCGGAGCCATGGTCACCCTGCGGCAGCTGGAGCTGGACGCCGGGCTGGCCGCATATACGAACGGAGCAGTGCGGGAGTCCGTGCGGCATATCGTGGGTGTGCAGCTGCGCAACCTTGCCACCGTGGGCGGCAGCATTTACAGCCGCTTCGGGTTCTCGGATGTGCTGACCCTGTTCCTGGCACTGAACGCCTCGGTGGAGCTGTACAAGGGCGGCATCGTGCCGCTGGCCGAGTACGCCACCCGCCCCTACGACCGGGACCTCCTCGTGCGGGTGATCGTGCCGAAGGAACCGGCTGCGTTCTGCTACCAGTCGGTGCGGAACAGCCAGACCGATTTCCCGGTGCTGACCTGCGCCGCCGCCAAAACGGCCGAGGGCTATCGCTTCGCCATCGGTGCCCGGCCGGGCAAGGCAGTGCGGTTTGACCTGACGCCCAACGCGGCCGAGACGCCGGAGCTGCTGGCAGACCGCTTTGCCGCAGAAGTGCGGGCAGCGATCAAGACCGAGAGCAATCTGCGCGGCAGCGCCGAATACCGCAACCATCTGGCCGGAGTTCTGGTCAAGCGTGCGGTCTGCCAGCTGGAAGGGTAACGGAAAGGAGACCACGATGCAAATCACCATCATTCTGAACGGAACCAGAGTTTCCGCCGAGGCCGCCCCGGATACTCTGCTCATTGACTTTGTCCGCAGCCACGGCTGCTACAGCGTCAAGCGCGGCTGCGAGACCGCCAACTGCGGCCTGTGCACCGTCTTTCTGGACGACAAGCCGGTGCTGTCCTGCTCGGTGCTGGCAGCCCGTGCCGACGGCCACCGCGTCACCACGCTGGAGGGCCTGCAGGACGAAGCCGCAGAGTTCGGCGCGTTCATCGCGGATCAGGGAGCGGAGCAGTGCGGCTTCTGCAACCCCGGCTTCATCATGAACGCCCTGGCCCTTTTCCGCGAGAAGGAGTACCCCACCGAGGACGAGATCAAAGAATACCTTGCGGGCAATCTCTGCCGCTGTTCCGGCTACGAGGGCCAGCTGCGGGGCATTCAGGCATTTCTCGCATGGAAACGATCGAAGGAGGCCGCCGAATGAAAAACGTCAACAAACCGTTCCGGAAAAAGGACGCGATGCAGCTCGTGACCGGTAAGCCAGTGTACATGGACGATCTCGCTCCTGCCGACTGCCTCATCGTCAAGCTGCTGCGCTCGCCCCACCCCAACGCCATCGTCAAGACCATCAACACCACGGTGGCCAAAAAGGTGCCCGGTATCGAGGCCATCTTTACCTGGGAGGATGTGGACCAGAACGCCCGCCGCTACACCCAGGCCGGCCAGACCTACCCGGAGGCCAGCCCCTACGACCGTCTGGTCATCGACCGGCACGTCCGCTTTGTGGGCGATGTCGTGGCCATCGTGGCCGGTGCAGATGACAAATGCGTCGAGAAGGCGATGAAGCTCATCAAGGTGGAGTATGAGGTGCTGGAACCAGTGCTGGATTTCCACACTGCCAAGGACAACCCCATCCTCGTCCATCCGGAGGACAACTGGGAGAGCCTGTGCCCCGTGGGTGCGGACAACAAGCGCAATCTCTGCGCCCACGATGAGTGCGGCAGCGGCGATATCGACGCCGTGCTGGCCGACTGCGACGTGGTCATCGACCATGTGTATCACACCAAGGCCTGCCAGCAGGCGATGATGGAGACTTTCCGCACCTGCTGCTATATGGACCTCTACGGCCGTCTGAACATCCTCAGCTCGACCCAGATCGTCTTCCATACCCGCCGCAACGTGGCCAACGCGCTCCACATCCCCAAATCCATGATTCGCGTCATCAAGCCCCGCATCGGCGGCGGCTTTGGTGCCAAACAGACGGCGGTCTCGGCCATCTACCCGGCCTTCGTCACCTGGAAGACCAAAAAGCCCAGCAAGCTCATCTTCACCCGCGAGGAGAGCCAGACCGCTTCCTCGCCCCGCCACGAGATGGAGATGCACGTTCGCCTCGGTGCCACCAAAGAGGGCCTTGTGCGCGGCATCGACCTGTACACTCTCTCGAACACAGGCGCTTACGGCGAGCACGGCCCCACGACGGTGGGCCTGTCGGGTCATAAATCCATCCCGCTGTACGGCAAGGCCGAGGCCTTCCGTTTCGTCAGCGATGTGGTGTACACCAACCACATGTCCGCCGGTGCCTACCGCGGCTACGGCGCAACGCAGGGCCTGTTTGCCGTGGAGTCTGCCGTCAACGAGCTGGCGGCAAAACTCCACATGGACCCGTTCAAGATCCGCGAGATGAACATCGTCCGGGAAGGCGATGTCATGCCCGCCTACTACGGCGCAGTGAACACCAGCTGTGCGCTGGACCGCTGCCTGAAAAAAGTCCACGACATGATCGACTGGGACAACAAGTATCCCGTCCGCGACCTCGGCAACGGCAAGGTCCGCGCCGTCGGCATGGGCATGGCGATGCAGGGGTCCGGCATTTCGGGCATGGACGTCGGCAGCGCGACCCTCAAGGTCAACGATGACGGCTTCTATTCGCTGATCATCGGTGCGGCGGATATGGGCACCGGCTGCGACACCACTCTGGCGCAGATCGCCGCCGAAGTGCTGGACTGCGAGCTGGACGACATCATGGTCTTCGGTGCCGACACCGACGTCTCGCCCTACGACTCCGGTTCCTATGCGTCCAGCACCACCTACGTCACCGGCAAGGCCGTCGAAAAGTGTGCGCTGAAGCTGCGGGCACAGATCTGCAAGCTGGGCGCGGAGCTGCTCCACTGCGAGGAGAGCGAAGTGGTCTTTGACGGCAAGACCCTCTCTGTGGACGCCGACCCGACGAAAAAGGTCTCCCTGAGCGAGGTGGCATTCGCCTCCCAGTTCGGCCACATGGTGCCGCTGGAAGTCACCGAGACCCACACGTCGCCCCTGTCGCCTCCGCCGTACATGGTGGGTGCTGCCGAGATCGAGCTGGACAAAGAGACCGGCGAAGTCAAGGTCGTGGATTATGCCGCCTGCGTGGACTGCGGCACCCCCATCAACCCCAATCTGACCCGTGTGCAGGCCGAAGGCGGCCTGCTGCAGGGCATCGGCATGGCACTGACCGAGAACATCACCTACGACAGCAGAGGCTGGCCGATGGAAAACTCGTTCATGCAGTATAAGATCCCCGCCCGTGTGGACATCGGCCGCATCCGGGTGGAATTTGAGAGCAGCTACGAGCCCAACGGCCCGTTTGGTGCCAAGTCCATCGGTGAGGTGGTCATCAACACGCCGCTGCCCGCCATTGCGGATGCAGTGTACAACGCCATCGGCACCCGTTTCTATGAGCTGCCCATTACCCCGGAACAGATCGCTATGGCCGTGGAGGAAACCCGCTGAATGCTGTCCGAAGCACAGTTCCCATTTCTGGCTGAAAAGGGCCATGTCGTCTCGCTGGTGGGCGGCGGCGGAAAAACGACGCTGCTCTATCAGCTGTCGGCCCACTGCGCCCGCAAGGGCTGGCGGGTGCTGGCCGCGACCACGACCCACATCCGGCAGCCGGACCACAACATGGCCCATACAGAAGCCGAATGCAGCGCCCTCTGGGCTGCGGGGGAGTATGCTGTCCTGGGCACACCGGACGGCTGCGGCAAGCTGACCGCCCCGCCGCCGGACCTGCTGCACCGCTGGATGCGACAGGCCGACGCCGTTTTTCTGGAAGCCGACGGCGCGAAACGGATGCCCTGCAAGGCTCCGGCGTCGCGGGAACCAGTGCTGCTGCCGGAATGCGACACCGTGCTGGCCGTGGCCGGGCTTTCAGCTCTGGGCCGCCCTTTGCGGGAGATCTGTTTCCGGCTGGACGAAGCCTGCGCACTGCTGCATACCGTACCGGACGCCCCCCTGACGCCGGAGCTTCTGGCTGCACTGCTGGCCAGCGAAGCCGGTGGGCGGAAGCTGGTGGGAGAGCGGGCGTTTTATGCGGTGCTCAACCAGGCGGACGACCCCGCCCGGCGGGCGCTGGGCGAGAAGACCCGGACCATCCTGTGGGAACGATATCATGTACAAAGCGTTTTGACGCATTTTGCAAAAGGAGAACGAGCCGAATGAGCGAAGAAAAGATCGTGTTCTGTACAGGCGGCGGCTGCACCGCCAAACTCGGCGCGGGGGTGCTGAGCCGCATTCTGGAAAAGCTGCCGCGCGGCGAGCAGGACCCAATCCTGCTGGTCGGCTATGACAGCAAGGACGACGCGGCGGTCTACCGCATCACCGATGACCTTGCGCTGGTGCAGACGGTGGATTTTTTTCCGCCCATGGTCGATGACCCCTATACCTTTGGGCAGATCGCCGCAGCCAACGCCCTCAGCGATGTCTATGCGATGGGCGGCGAGGTGAAGACGGCCCTGAATCTGGTCTGCTTCCCGGAGAGCATGGACCTGAATGTCCTGGGCGAGATCCTGCGCGGCGGTGCCGAAAAGGTGGCCGAAGCGGGGGGCATCCTCGCGGGCGGGCACTCCATCGCGGACACCGGCGTCAAATACGGCCTCTCGGTGACGGGCCTTGTGGACCCGCACCGCCTGACCGCCAACGACACCGGCCGCCCCGGCGACCAGCTCATCCTGACCAAGGCGCTGGGCGTTGGGCTCATCTGCACGGCCAACCGTGTGGGTGAAGCCGCGCCGGAGCAGATGGAAGCCGCCATCCGCTCCATGACGACGCTGAACAAAACTGCGGCAGAGATCGCGCGGAAGTATGAGGTCCACGCTGCAACGGATGTGACGGGCTTCAGCTTCCTCGGCCACCTGCACGAGATGATGGGCGGGCGGCTCTCCTGCGTCGTGGATGCCAGAGCTGTGCCGGTGCTGCCCGGCGCATGGGAGGCGGCGGACGCCTGCCTGTACACCGCTGCAGGGCAGCGCAACCGCAACCATACCGGCCCGTTCGTCCGGTTTGAGAACGTGCCTTTCCCGATGGAAGAGATCCTGTTCGACCCGCAGACGTCCGGCGGGCTGCTGCTGGCGGCGGCCCCGCAGAAGGCGGAGGCGCTGGCGCAGGAACTGTGTGCGGCGGGCCTGCCTGCCGCCATCGTGGGCGAGATCCGGGACGCACAGCCCACGGAGATCACAGTGAAGTATTGAGAGGAGATAGAACGATGATGTTGCACGTAGATGCACGCGGGGATGCCTGCCCGCTTCCCGTTGTCAAGGCAAAAAAGGCCATCGCTGCGCTGAACGGTGCAGGCGAGGTGGAGGTTTTGGTGGACAATGAGATCGCCGTCCAGAACCTGACCAAGATGGCGCAGCAGAAGGGCTATGGTTCCAGCGCGGAGAAGCTGGCCGAGCAGGAGTACTGCGTCCGGTTCACGGTGGGCGATGCCTCCGCTGCGGCCGAAGAGCCTGCCGTCTGCACACCCGATGCCCGCACCGATACCGTGGTGGCCATCGCAGCGGATACGATGGGCGAGGGGGCCGAGGAGCTGGGCAAGACCCTGCTCAAGGCGTTCGTCTTCTCGCTGACCCAGCAGGAGAAGCTGCCCAGGACCATTTTGTTTTATAACGGCGGCGCGCACCTGACCTGCGAAGGTTCCCCGATGCTGGAAGACCTCAAGGTGCTGGAAGCTGAGGGTGTGGAGATCCTGACCTGTGGCACCTGCCTGAATTTCTACGGTCTGACCGAGAAACTGCGCATCGGCACCGTGACGAATATGTACGTCATTGCGGAAAAAATGCTGAACGCCGGGAACGTGGTCAAGCCGTGATCTACCTCGATCATGCCGCCACCACACTGCAAAAGCCGCCGGTGGTGGGGCAGGCGATGCTCGCGGCTTTGCAAACGGCGGGCAACCCCGGACGCGGGGCGCATGAACCGACCCTTCACGCGGCCCGCATCGTTTACGACACGCGCACGGCGCTGGCAGAGCTCTTCCACGCGGAGGACCCGGCCTGCATCGCCTTTGCGGCCAACGCCACCCAGGCGCTCAACACCGCCATCGGCGGGCTGCTTTCGCCCGGCGACCATGTCATTGCAACGGTCTGCGAGCACAATTCGGTGCTGCGGCCCCTCTACCGCCTGCGGGAACAGGGGGTACAGCTCAGCTTTGTGGGGGTAGACGACCGCGCCGTTCTGCGGTATGAGCAGTTCGAGCAGCTGGTCCGGCCCAACACCAGAGCGATCGTTGTCACCGGGGCATCGAATGTGACCGGCCATGCCACCGATCTGCCCCTTGTGGCGCGGGTGGCAAAAAAGCACGGCCTTCTGTTGATCGTGGACGCTGCCCAGACGGCGGGGAGCCTGCCCATCGACGTGCAGGCCCTCGGCATTGATGTGCTCTGCTTCACCGGGCACAAGGGGCTGATGGGCCCGCAGGGCACCGGTGGGCTGTATGTCCGGCCGGGGCTGCGGGTCGCGCCGCTCGTTGTGGGCGGCAGCGGGGTGCACAGCTTTGCCGAAGCTCACCCTGCAGAGATGCCCACGGCGCTGGAAGCCGGTACGCTGAATGTCCCCGGCCTTGCCGGGTTGGGGGCCGGGGTGCGCTGGCTGCTGGAACAGGGGGTCGAGGCGCTGCATACCAGAGAAATGGCACTGACCCGGTCGTTCTGGGAGGGCGTCCGGGAGATCCCCGGTGTCGTTCTGTACGGAACGCTGACAGCCCCCCGTGCGCCGATCGTCTCGCTGAACCTTGCCGGGGAGGACTCCGCCCGTGTGGCGGATGCGCTCTGGGAGGAATACGGTATCTGTGTGAGGGCCGGTGCTCACTGTGCCCCGCAGATGCACCGGGCGCTGGGCACCGTGGAGCAGGGCGTGGTGCGGTTCAGCTTTTCGCACCAGAACACAGAAGCCGAGGTGCAGTGCGCCGTAAAGGCGGTCCGCGCGCTGGCATTGGAGGAATAAAATGCGAGCAAAACGACCGTATATCGTGCTTTCGTTCCGCGCCACGGTGGATGCCATGGCGTGGGAAAAGCGCTGCCTTGCCGAGCACATCCCCGGCCGGCTCATTCCGCTGCCGCGGGAGCTTTCCGCCGGGTGCGGTCTGGCGTGGCGGATGCTGCCGGAGGACTGGCAGTGCTGGCGGGAGCGCTTGGACCCTGCCGCCTACGATGCCGTTGCGCAGGTGGAACAATGATTTGAAAAAAGGAGACCCTTGCATGGAACCCCGAACTTTTTGTGATGCTTTGAACCGTGAGGCGGGCGATTACCTATTGGCTACGGTGCTGGAGGGCGCGGCGCAAGGGGCGCAGCTGCTGTTGTGCGGCGGTGTGCCCGTCTGGCCGGAACATCCGGCGGCGTGTCTGGAAGCACAGCTGCCTGCGCTGCAGCAGGTGACTGCCAGCGGAGTGCGGACATTTGGGGCGCTTCGTGTTTTTGCCGAGCGGTTCGGTGCAGCCCCGCGTCTGGTGGTCTGCGGCGGCGGTCATGTGGGGGTCTCGGTGGTGCGGCTGGCAAAGCTGCTGGGTCTGCCTGTCTGCGCCTTAGAGGACCGCCCGGAATTTGCCGGGCAGCTGCGGCAGGCCGGGGCCGACCCGGTGCTCTGCCTGCCCTTTGAAGAGGGCCTTGCAGCAGTCTCCGGCGGAGCAGAGTGCTATTTTGTGGTCGTTACCCGCGCCCACAGCTGCGATGTCCAGTGTCTGACGGCCATTCTGCAAAAGCCCGCCGCCTATGTCGGTATGATGGGCAGCCGGGGCCGCGCGGCTCTGGTGCGCCGTCAGCTGACCGAAGCCGGGCTGGACCCGGCGCGGGTGGAGCAGCTCCATGCGCCCATCGGTCTGGCCATCGGGGCCAAAACGGCGGAGGAAATCGCGCTTTCCATCCTCGCACAGATCGTGCAGGTCAAGAGTGCCCGCTCGCTGACCGAGGGCTTCCCGCCCGCCATTCTGGAAGCATTCCGGGCGCTGCAAACGCCTGCGGTGCTGGCGACCATTGTGTCCCGCCACGGCTCCACGCCGCGGGAAGTCGGCTCCAAAATGCTGGTCCTGCCGGAGGGCAGGGCCGTGGGCAGCGTGGGCGGCGGCATCATGGAATACCGCATCCAGCAGCTGGCCGGGAAGATGCTGGCCGGGGCGGCAGCGCCCGCCCAATTGGCCAATCTCACCACCGACGGCACAGGCGATGATGCAGCCATTGCGGCCTGCGGCGGCTCCATGCAGGTCTTTTTACAGCGGATCGAACCGGAGGAATGAACGATGAAACAGGAAAAACGGATCGTGGTGCGGGGCGGCGGAGACCTTGCCACCGGCACCATCCACCGGCTCTGGTCTGCCGGGCTGCGGGTGCTGGTGCTGGAAGCAGAGCACCCCGCCGCCATCCGCCGTCAGGTATCCCTGTGCGAGGCGGTCTATGAGGGCGAGACCATCGTGGAGGGCCTGCGGGCCGTGCGGGTGGCTTCGCTGGCCGAGGCCGACGCCGTCTGGGCGCAGAACGCCGTCCCGGTTTTGGTGGACCCGAAGGGCAGCTGCCTGGCTGCGGCAAAGCCTGCCGTTCTGGTGGATGCCATCATTGCCAAGAAAAATCTCGGAACCACGCGGGATATGGCTCCGCTGACCATTGCCCTCGGCCCCGGCTTTGTGGCCGGGCAGGATGTGGATGTGGTGGTGGAGACCAAGCGCGGCCACAAACTGGGCCGCATCATCCGGGCAGGCTCTGCTGCGCCGAACTCCGGTGTGCCGGGCGTCATCGGCGGCTATGGGGCCGAACGGGTCATCCATTCGCCCGCCGCCGGTGTGTTCCGGAATCGCCGCGCCATCGCAGATTTTGTGGAGGCTGGCGAGACCATCGCCCTGCTCGAAACGCCGGAAGGGGAGACCGTCCCTGTCACGACGCAGATCTCCGGCATCCTGCGGGGTCTTCTGCGGGATGGCTACCCGGTGCCGAAGGGCTTCAAGGTGGCCGATGTAGACCCTCGCCGCGAGGAGCTGGAAAACTGCTTCCTCATCTCCGACAAGGCCCGCTGCATCGCGGGCAGTGTGCTGGAGCTGGTGGCTGCTGAGCTTTGGAAATAACGAAAAAACGAGCAAAAGAAAAAACGCCGCCTTCCGGTTATCCCGGAACAGCGGCGATTTTTGCTTGCAGGGGTCAGTTCGTCTCTTCGGTGAGCTTGGTGATGAGCATCTGGTAGATCTCGTTGCCCTTGAGGATGAACTGCTTTTTTACGAGGTCGGCGCTGAGCCGGTCGGGGGTGCCGATGTTCAGGCAGAACAACTCCTGATCCAGCGCTTTGATGGTGCAGCGGATGGTGCAGTGCCCATCCGGCTTTTCGGTGATGCGGGCAGCATACTGTGCCTCCTTGCGGGCCCAGGTCTGGCTGCGCAGCACGGCGGCTACGGCGCGCTCCCGCACACTGCGGGGCAGGTCATAGGCCAGCTCCTGCGCGACCTTGCGCCCTTTTTCGGTGATAGTGTAGCGCCCATCGGTCAGCGTGACCAGCTTTTGCTGGGTGATGTCATCCAGGCAGGAGCCGATCTCAAAATAATTGACCAGCGCTTCCTCCATCAGGGCGTTTTCAATCTCCGTGCGGGTGATCGGCCCGGCATTCTTCACGAGATAACACAGCAGCAACCGGATCTCGGTGCTGTCGGTCAGCCCGCCGGGGCGGACACCGGCGGTAAAAGCGTCGTTAGCGGCCATCGTTCTGCACATCCCCCTCAAGTTTCAGATTGCGAAAAATCATCTTCTCTTTATAGTATAAAGGGTTTTACGCCGGATTGCAAGCCGCAACCGAAAAATCGGTCTCGATCCGCTTGGGGCTGTCGGGCGTGGAGTAGAGCCAGTGGTCCAGGTGGCCTTCGGTGATGAAATAATGCAGTTCGAACCGGTGGCTCTGGCCGAGGCTGTGGTTTACGATGACGAGTTTGATCTTCATTTTTTCCGGCAGGATGTTTTTGATGTAAACACTCACAGCCTGGCCGGGGTGAAGATCCTGGCAGCTCTCGGCCAGCCCGGCCAGATTCGGCGCGATCTCGATGAAGGTTCCGTATTCTTCCACGCTGCGCACGATGCCCACCACGGTTTCGCCCACGGTAAAACCGGCGGCGTTCTCGGCCCAGGTGCCCAGCAGCTCCCGGATGGTCAGGACGAACCGCCCCTGCACATCCCGGCTCTTGATGGCGCACAGGATCTGCTGCCCCACGCTGACCCGGTCGGCGGGGGAGGAGATGCGGCTGACCGACATGCAGTCGATGGGGAGCAGAGCACTGATGCCGCATCCTACGTCGCAGAAAGCTCCGAACGGTTCGATGTGGGTCACGGTGCAGGGCAGGATGTCGCCGGGGCGGAGGGTGTCGAGGTAGTCTGCCTTGCACATCCGCTGCGCCTCGGCGCGGGAGAGCCGGTAGCAGGGCTGGCCGGCCTCATCGGTGTCCAGTTCTTCGATGACGAAACAGGTGGGCCGCCCCACCCGCGTGAGCACGGCAATGTCCCGCACACTGCCCGTCTCGGCTCCGTCGGCACACTGCTCAAAGGGCATCACGGCCCGCACTCCGCCCAGTTCGAACCGCAGCTGGCGGGCCGTGTCGAATGCCAGTGCGGTGCTCTGCAAAATTTCGCGGCTGGCCATGGCCGCCCGCAGCTCCGCAGCCGAAAGCCGGTCTGCACTGCGGTAATTTCCTTCGGTACGATAAGTCTGCATCATTCTTCATTCCTCTTTCTGTGCTGTTTTTGTCTTGCGCACCCGCCGTTTTGCCCGGCGGCAGTAAAACCATATGCGCTGACAATTGCATTTTATACGAGTTTGGATTATACTATATCTGTATGCGGCGGCCGATGCAAAATCGGCGCGGGCCGCGATACGGGCCTGTGCCGGAGGGCACAGGCAGGAGGGAGAGCTGTTCATGGATATCGCAGTTGGAGATACCATCCTCACCCGCAAAAAGCACCCCTGCGGAGCGTCCAGCTTCGAGGTGCTGCGGGTGGGCATGGATTTCAAGATCCGCTGCACGGGCTGCGGCCGAGAGGTCATGCTGCCCCGCGCAAAGATCGAAAAAAACATCAAAAAGGTCCAGAAGCCCGGTGCCGCCGAGTGACGAACCGCCACATCCCATGAGAACGATAAGGAGAACTGCACAAGTATGTCAAAACTGTTTTCTCAGATGGATGCGGTCTGCCACCGGTTCGAGGAGCTTTCGGTCCGCCTGAACCAGCCCGAAACAGCGGCGGACCCGGCACTGTTTCGCCGCCTGATGCAGGAATACCATGAGGCCGAGCCAGTGGTGCAGGCCTATCAGGCCCTGACAACGGCGCAGGATCATCTTGCTCAGGCAAAAGCCCTGCTCGAAGGGGAGACCCTCGACCCGGACTTTAAGGAAATGGTACAACAGGAGATCGGCGAAAAAAGTCAGGATGTGGAAAAACTGGAAAATTCTCTCAAAATCCTGCTCCTGCCCAAGGATGTGAACGATGGCAAAAGCGTCATCGTGGAGATCCGCGGCGGGGCAGGCGGCGAGGAAGCTGCCCTGTTTGCCCACAGCCTGATGCGGATGTACACGATGTATGTGCAGAGCCGTGGGTGGGAGCTGGAAGTGCTCAACCTCAACGAGACGGAGCTTGGCGGCGTGAAGGAAGCCATCTTCGCGGTGAACGGCGCAGGGGCATACAACCGCCTCAAGTACGAGAGCGGCGTCCACCGGGTGCAGCGGGTACCGGAAACGGAGACGCAGGGCCGCATCCATACCTCCACGGCCACGGTGGCCGTGATGCCGCAGGCGGAAGAGGTGGACTTTGCGCTGGACCCGAAAGACCTCCGCATCGACACCTTCCGCTCCTCCGGCGCGGGCGGTCAGCACATCAACAAGACGTCCAGCGCCATCCGGGTGACGCACCTGCCCACCGGCATGGTGGTCGAATGCCAGAACGAGCGCAGCCAGTTCCAGAACAAGGATAAGGCGTTGGAGATCCTCCGCAGCCGCCTGTTGGCCCAGAAGCAGAAGGAACAGCAGGATGCCATCAATGCCGATCGTCAGGGCCAGGTGGGCACCGGAGACCGCAGCGAGAAGATCCGCACCTACAACTTCCCGCAGGACCGCTGCACCGACCACCGCATCGGCCTGACCGTGCACAATCTGGATAAGATTTTAGACGGCAATCTGGACGAGATCATTGATGCGCTGGCGACCCATGAGCAGGCCGAAAAGCTCCGCCAGCTCAACACACAAAGCGACAAATAATGCACCTGAAATGGTGTAAAGAATATATACTTTACAGATAGAAAGAACGATGATTCGCATGGAAATGAAAACTGAGATACTACCCGCCAAGGGCGAGGGCATCGCGAAAGCGGCTGCGCTGCTGCGGCGCGGCGAGCTGGTGGCCCTGCCCACGGAGACGGTCTACGGCATCGCAGCCGATGCCCGCAATGGGGAAGCTGTGGCAAAAATCTTTGTGGCCAAGGGCCGCCCGCAGGATAACCCCCTGATCGTCCACATCACCGGCCCGGAGATGCTGCCCGGCCTCGTCAGCGAGGTGCCGGAGCGGGCACAGCTGCTCATGGCGGCGTTCTGCCCCGGCCCGCTGACCATCATCATGCCGCGCGGCCCGGAGGTGGCGGCGGAGTGCTGCGCCGGTTTGGACACCGTCGGCATCCGGATGCCCAGCCACCCCGTGGCCCGTGCGGTCATCGAGGCCAGCGGCTGCGCCTTTGCGGCCCCTTCGGCCAACCTGTCCGGCAAACCCAGCCCAACCAACGCACAGGACGTCTTCACCGATATGAACGGCCGTTTGCCCCTGATTCTGGACGGCGGCGAGTGCGACTGGGGCGTGGAGTCCACGGTCGTGTCGGTCGTGGGCGATAAGCCCACCCTCTTCCGCCCCGGCCACATTACATTGGAAGACCTGGAACGCGCCCTCGGCGAAGAGGTCGAAGTCTCCAAGGCCATCCTCGAAAAGCTCCCGGAGGGCGCGGTCGTCCGCAGCCCCGGCATGAAGTATAAGCACTACGCCCCCAAGGCGGATGTCACCCTGCTGGACGGCACCTTTGAGCAGTTCAAGGCTTACGTGGAGGCCCACATGGACCAGAATCCCAGCTGCCTCTGCTTCACGGGCGAGGCCGAAAAACTCGGTGTGCCCTGTGTGGAGTATGGCCGCGAGGGCGATGGTGCCGACCAGGCAAAGCACATCTTCCGCAGCCTCCGCGCACTGGATGAGCAGGGCGACGGCGTCGTCTATGCTCGCTGCCCGCAGAAAGACGGCCTGTCCATGGCGGTGTACAACCGCCTCATCCGGGCGGCGGCTTTCCGGGTGATCGCGCTATGATCACGCTTGGCATCACGGGCCGCAGCGGCTGCGGAAAATCCACCGTGACCGCGGTATTCTCGGCCCATGGGGTCCCGTTGGCCGACGCAGACCAGATCTCGCGGGAGATGCTGCTGCCGTCTTCGCCGCTGCTGCCGGTGCTGGCCCGGCGGTTCGGGGCAGACATCCTCCGGGCGGACGGCTCGCTGGACCGCCGCCTGCTGGCAGACCGTGCGTTCGCATCGCCGGATGGCAAAGCGGCGCTGGACGCCATCACCCACCCGGAGATCGTCCGCCGCATCCGGCTGGCAAAACACGCTGCCGAAGAGGCGGGGGCTTCGCTCTTTGTGCTGGATGGTGCGGTCATCGTCGGGACAGAGGCCGAAGCCGAGTGCGACCGTCTGGCTGTGGTGACGGCTCCATTTGAAACGAGCGTGGCCCGCATCGCAAAGCGGGACGGCATCGCGCCCGAAATGGCAGCGCGCCGCCTGAACGCCCAAACGCCCGAAGAAGCCCTGCTGGCCCGCGCCGATTACGTTCTGCGCAACGACGCAGACCTTGCCGCACTGGAAGCAGCTGCGAACGCGCTTTGCGAGCAGCTGCTGGCGGAAGGCGGCACGAAAGGTGGTGCGCGACCCTCGGTTTGAATGCGAAGAGATTTTTGAACGGCCTCGTTCTGGTGTTTCTGGTGACGCTGGGCATCCTCTGCCTGCCGCCGGTGCGGACGCGGGTGGAAAAAACGCTCTATCCCTGCAAATATTCCGCCCTTGTGGAGCAGTACGCTGCCGAGTACGACCTCGACCCGCTGCTGGTCTACTCCTTCGTCCGGACGGAGAGCGGCTTTGACCCGGATGCTACATCCAGCGTCGAGGCCCGCGGCCTGATGCAGATGACCGAGGAAACCTTCCTCTGGCTGCGCAGCAAGATCGCGGAAGGGGAAAACGTCACCTTCGGGGATCTGTATGACCCCGCTGTCAGCCTGCGGTTCGGCTGCTACTACCTCCATCTCTGCATGGAGCGCTACGGCGGCGATGTCGCCACAGCGGCTGCGGCCTACCACAGCGGCTGGGGCACGGTGGATGCGCTGCTGCAAAAGGAAGAACACTCCGCCGACGGCATCACGCTGCAGGGCTTTCCCTACAACCAGATGCACCACTACGTGGAAAAGATCACCGCCTGCTATGCAGTGTATCAGAATCTGTATGGCACTTGATCCGCTTGAACCGGGCCTCCCGGTTTGAAATATTTAGGAATATAGAAACAGAAAGGCAGGAGAAATTCTATGGCAGAAAAAACTCCGACCCAGCAGCTGGCCGAAAAGCTGCTCTATAAGCCTGCTTACGTCGCCGACAAGGATGCAGACGTCAAGCAGAAGGCACACGCTTTTGCCGAGGGCTACAAGAAGTTCCTCGACAACGGCAAGACCGAGCGCGAAGTCGCCGCCGAGAGCGAGCAGATGCTCAAGGATGCCGGCTACGTGGAGTTCGACCCCAAAAAGACCTACCAGCCCGGCGATAAGGTCTACTTTGTCCAGTTCAAGAAGGCTGTCGTGGCTTCCACCATCGGCACCCGCAGCTTTGAGGACGGCTTCCGTCTGGTCATCGCGCATACCGACAGCCCCCGTCTGGACCTGCGCCCGACCCCGCTGTATGAGTCCGACCACCTGAGCTACTTCAAGACTCACTACTACGGCGGCATCCGCAAGTATCAGTGGGGCACCATGCCGCTGTCTATCCACGGCGTCTTCACCCGCGACGACGGCACCACCGTCACCGTCCGCGTCGGCGAGGACGAGGGCGATCCCGTCTTCTGCATCACCGACCTGCTGCCCCATCTGAGCGCCGAGCAGAACACCCGCACCCTGAAGGACGGCATCAAGGCTGAGGAGCTGAACATCCTCATCGGTTCCGATGCTGTGGAGGATGAGGACGTCAAGGAAGCCGTCAAGCTGAACACCATGATCCTCCTCCACGAGAAGTACGGCATCACCGAGAAGGAGTTCATGCGGGCCGAGATCGAGATCACCCCGGCTTACAAGTGCCGTGACGTCGGTTTTGACCGCTCCATGGTGGGCGGCTACGGCCACGATGACCGTGTGGACGCTTACCCCGCACTGATGGCTGAGATCGAGACCAAGGCCCCGGCCTACACCACTGTCTGTGTCCTCACCGATAAGGAAGAGATCGGGTCCGACGGTGTGACCGGTATGCAGAGCATGTATGCTTTCCACTTCATGCAGGAGCTGTGCCGCACTGCCGGTCAGGACGACATCCTGGCCTTCCGCAACAGCGTCTGCCTGTCCGCAGACGTCACCGCTGCCTACGACCCGTCTTGGGCCAGCGCCTTCGAGCCGATGAACGGCACCTATGCAGGCCGTGGCGTGGCGATCTTCAAGTACACCGGCGGCGGCAGCAAGGGTTCCGCAAGCGATGCCTGCGCAGAGCTGGTCAGCGATGTTACCCGGATGCTCGACAAGGGCAACGTGGCATGGCAGATCGGTGAGCTGGGCCGTCTGGACCTGGGCGGCGGCGGCACCATTGCCAAGTATGTGGCCAACCGCGGCATCCCCGTGCTGGACATCGGTGTGCCCGTGCTGTCCATGCACTCTCCCTTCGAGGTCATCCACAAGAGTGACCTGTACATGGCATATCGCGCCTTCAGCCTCTTCAACAACGCACAGTAAGCGCCATTGAAAAACCAGTGCCCCGGCAGGTTTTGTGCCCGCCGGGGCATTTTTGCGCTTTTTTGAGGAAAATACTTGACCTTCCACCGACTTTATGGTGTAGTGTAAGGGCGGAGGTGAAGCAAATGAACATCAAACAGGCTTCGGAACAGAGCGGGGTCTCCAGCCCCAACATCCGCTTTTACGAAAAAGAAGGGCTGCTGACGCCTGCCCGCAACCGGAGCAATGCCTACCGGGATTATACCGACGAAGATGTCCGGACTCTGAAACTGATCCGGATGCTTCGGATGCTGGATCTGCCGCTGCCCACCATTCAAAGCGTTCTCCGTGGAGAACAGCCGCTGGCCGAAGCAATCCAGGCACAGCAGGCAGTGCTGGAACAACAGGCCTTCCGGCTGGCGGGTGCGATCCGCTTTTGCGCGGAGCTGACCCGGCAGGCACCCCGGATGGAGCAGCTGGATGTGGACGACTGCCTGAAACGGATGCAGGACCCGCAGGAGCCGGGCGGATTCTTCACCGGCTGGCTCAAGGATTACCGCACGGTGGCAGAAAACGAACAGAAAAAGCGTTTTTATATCGTATCGGAGCAGTCCATCAACACCCCGGAGGACTTTGCAGAAGCGTTGCAGCGCTATGCCGAAGCGCAGGGAAGCCCCCTGCGCATTACAAAAGGCGGGATGTATCCGGAGTTTGAGTGGAACGGCATCCGCTACAAAGCATGGCGGGGGCAGGGCCGCTATTGCGATTCCATCTGCTGCGAAGCGGTCTTCCCGGAGTCGCTTCAAACGGGGCTGCCGCCCAGACGGGAGCGCCTGCTTCGATGGCTTTGGCGGCTGCTCCCTGCGGCGGTGGCCGCTATGGTGTTGGCAGCACTTGCTCTACGCGGCAGAATGTGAACCCCTGATCCCGATACCACTGGATGATGTCCGGCAGGGCCTCGGCGGTGGTGTGGGTGGTGGCGGAATCGTGCATCAGAACGATGCACTGGGTCTGTTCACCGGTCTCCCGTACCACATTGCGGTAGATGGTGGATGCGCTGGGTTTGCCGCCCACAGCATCCTCGGCGCAGACGTTCCAATCCACAGAGGTGAAGCCTTTTTCAGCGGCCTGCGCTTTCAGTTCGCTCATGATGCCTTTGCCGCCGTAGCGTCGGCTGACGGTGTTGGTGCTCCCGCCCGGAAAGCGCAGATAGCGGATGCTCTCGGTATAGACGTAGGGCGCGATGCGCTCCTTCAGCAGGGCAAGGTCCTGCCAGTAGGCGTCCGGGCTCCGGTAGATGTCGCTGTACTCGTGCGAGGCAGAGTGGAATGCGATCTGGTGCCCGGCGGCTTCTGCCTCAGCGAGAAGCGGCAGATACTTCTCGTTGTACCCGGTCGCCACCACAAAAAAGGTGGCCCGGACTCCGGCGGCGTTCAGCGCGGCCAGAACGTCCGGCGTCGTCTTGCTGGGGCCGTCGTCGAAGGTCAGGCAGACCCATTTGTCCGGTGGTGCGGGCGGCGTTTCCGGCACCGACCCGGCCGGCACTTCGCTTGCGGCAGGGGAGATGAAACCTTCGTCCGGGATGGGCGTCAGGTCATTTTCCCGGCACCCGATGACCGGCGCAGAAGCATAGAAACTCCCAAGCCCAAAACCTAAGCCCAGCCCCAGAAATAGAAGGATCGCGCCCTGTAATAAAAACTTTTTCTGCACCTTCACACCAAAAACCTCCTCATGCTGTGAATTTATGAAAAAGCGTCTCCGTACAAGATATGAGAGCCGAAAAATTCTATGAAAAACGCTTGACTTTCCCAGGAGATTATGGTACTATACTTGAGCAGTCCGCACCACGGTTTCACACCTCAGAGATCGGAGATTGCACCAAAACAGTATGCGAAGGTGGCGGAACTGGCAGACGCGCACGTTTGAGGTGCGTGTGGTTTATCCTTGGGGGTTCAAATCCCCTCCTTCGCACCAGATGAGAAACCCGCATGAATGCTTGAAAATCAAGCGCTCATGCGGGTTTTTGTTTGTTTTGGAATGTGCAGATACGAACGAATGCCAGCGGTTTTAACGGCTTCTGACGCTCCCAAAGTCGTCAAAAAGTGGTAGAAAAGTGGTAAAAAAAACAAGAACAGAGGCAAACGTAAAAAGGCTCCACCAAACGGGAAACCGTTCGATGGAGCCTTTTCTTATGCGGAAGAAGGGACTTGAACCCTCACTCCGATGGAACTGGTGCCTAAAACCAGCGCGTCTGCCGTTCCGCCACTTCCGCACGGAGCTTATTAAGTGTATCAAGTTTGCACCCAAAAGTCAATTCCTGCGGCACAATTTTATAATCACATCCCGCGCGGCGCATACTAGCAAAAAAGATTCCGGGGAGATGGCGAACGTGAAACAGCAGGACCGAGCGCACCGAAAGGGCTGGAAGCGGGCAAAGCAGGCGGCAGCATGGCTGGCGCTGCTGCCGGTCGCTGCGCTGGGGTGGCTGTACAGCCGTCTGCCGGACCGCGTCTATCTGACGCCGGGCGAGGTTCTGGTGCTGCCCCGCTTTTCTTATGTGGAGCCACTGGGGGCGCACGGAAGCCAGAATGTCGCCAGCACCCGCGCGGTGGGAAGCTACCAGACCACCCTCTCGCTGGGCGGCTGGCTGCCGATCAAGACCATCCGGACCATCGTTACCGAGCGGATGCAGGTGACGGTCTGCGGGACGCCGTTCGGGGTGAAGATGTTCTCAGAGGGGGCGCTGGTGGTCGGCTTTTCGGACGTGGAACGCCCCAGCGGCGGCACGGCCAATCCGGCAAAGGAAGCCGGGCTGCGCCTGGGCGACCGGGTCATCCGCATCGGCACGACCGTGACGGAGGACAATGACGCCGTCAAAGCGGCGCTGGAAGCAGCGCAGGGGCAGGCGGTGGAGGTCGTGTATATCCGGAACGGAGAGCAGCTCCGCACGACGCTTGTGCCGGTCTGGGATGCGGCGGCAGGGCAGTGGCGGGCCGGGATGTGGGTGCGCGACTCCTCGGCCGGTGTCGGGACGCTGACCTTCGCAGACGATGCACGGGGCATTTTTGCGGGGCTTGGCCACCCCATCAGCGACAGCGACACCGGCGAGAGCATTGCACTGCGCACAGGGGAGATCGTCCCCTGCGAGATCACCGGCTGCAGCAAAGGAACAGCAGGAAGCCCCGGCGAACTGAAAGGGCACTTTCTGGGCAGCCGGGCCATCGGGAGCATCCGCATCAATGGAGAGAACGGCGTATACGGCACAACCCGCACACAGTTCGCCGGGCAGCGCATGGAGGTCGCCTTTGCGCAGGAGGTCACAACGGGCAGCGCGGAGATCTGGTCTACGGTGTCCGGTGAGACGCCGCGCCCTTATCAGGTCCGGATCGAACGGATCAGCGACGCAGACCCCAAGCGGAACATGGTCCTGCGTGTAACAGACCCGGCGCTTCTGGCGCAGACGGGCGGCATCGTGCAGGGGATGAGCGGGAGCCCCATCGTGCAGAACGGGCGGCTGGTGGGAGCAGTGACCCATGTTCTGGTCAACGACCCGACACGCGGCTACGGAATTTTTGCCCAGACCATGTTGGAACAGGCCGAAATCGCGGCGCAGAGGGCGCAGGATACAGAATCGTCAAAATGAATAAGCATCATTCGACAATGGATGCCATAATATGGCAAAAATAACCGTTGAAATCAATGGAAAAATATGGTAAAATCAAAAGCGTTAAGGGAACTGCACACTTTGGAGGAATGAACGATGGATAAAATTCGGTTTTTGATGTCGGATACCAGCGCAGAGATCACGGAAGCCTGCCGCGAAGCGTTGGAACAAAAAGGCGTGGAAGTTACGGTCGTCGAAAAGGACGGACAGAAGGTGCTTCAGAAAATGCTCTCGGTGCGGCCGCAGGTGGTGCTGCTGGACGCTTTTATGCCGGGGCTGGATGCACTGGCCGTCAAGCAGAAGTACAACGCCGCAGGCGAGCGGCACACCTCGTTTTTTGTGACGGGTGCGTTCCAGAGCGAGGAAATGGTCCAGGAATTGCTGGATGAGGGATTTGCGTACTATTTCGTCAAACCGTTTGACGAAAATGTCCTCGCCAGCCGGGTCGTGAAGGTGGCAATGGGCAAGGAAAAGCATCACCTGCCCACCAGCGTGGACAGCGATGAGCTGACCGTGACGGAGATCCTGCACCAGATCGGTGTCCCCGCCCACATCAAGGGCTACCAGTTCCTGCGGGATGCCATCCTGCTCACCATGAACGAGCCGGAGTACATCAACGCCGTGACCAAGCGGCTCTACCCGGAAATTGCCAAGAAAAACGGCACCACCGCCAGCCGGGTGGAGCGCGCCATCCGCCACGCCATCGAGGTGGCGTGGGACAGGGGAGACGTGGATACCCTCAATAGCTACTTCGGCTATACCATCCATAACCTGCGCGGAAAACCCACCAACAGTGAGTTCATCGCAATGATAGCCGATAAAATGCGGCTGGATAAACGCCAGAGGGTGGGGTAAGTAAGTGACATATGTAGGTGATATTTAAAGGCATAAATTGGAATCTTTGGAATTGTGACTTTTGTTTATCGCTATAAAAAAATGTAGAATTATGCTCTCATAGCGATAAATAAGTCAAACGTATGGCGATAAATCTCCTGTATTTATTGGGTGTAGTGCCCGATGCGTACAGGAGGTTTTGTTTTATGTTGGCAAGAGATATTGAAATGTTCATTGAGTGCTGTGGATTGAAAGGGCTGAGCACGAAAACCATCAACAGCTACGAACAGACACTTAGGCTCTTCATGCAGTATATGGACGAGCAGGGGATTTTACTGACTGAGAAAATCACCCATCTTGCAATACAGGGCTACATAAAGAGCATTAAGGAACGCGGAAAGTACACGGTTACTACGAATCCGAACAGCGGAAACTATCCGGATCGGAGAGTTGATTTTGGAAAGCGAGTGTCGGACGTAACGATCAACAACTATCTGCGGAACCTGCGAGTTTTCTTCAATTGGTGCGTGGAAGAGGAACTGATTCTCCGTTCACCTGTGAAGAAAGGCGACTTTGTTAAAGTAGAACGAAAACCATTGGAGTTCGTTTCGGATGAAGATTTCAAGCGACTGCTGAAGAGCATGAATAGTGCGAGCTTTAGCGAATACCGCGATTCCATCATCATTCAGCTTCTACTCGATACAGGCATGAGAGTAAATGAGTGCTTGCTGATTGAAGTGACAGATTTAGACATGGTGAAGCGGTGCATTAGCCTACCAGCAGACAACACAAAGGGCAAGAAAGCGCGCTATGTGTTTTTCTCGGATAAGATGGCAACACAGCTTCAACGGTGGATAAAGTATAAAGACCGTTACCGTGATAGCGATTTCCTGTTTTGCACGAATAAAGGTAAGAGAATACAGGTGAGCAATTTCGAGGCCAATGTTCGCAAGTATGCCAAGCGGATAGGGCTAAATGACATTCACCCGCATGTTTTCCGAAACAACTTTGCAAAGCGCTTCCTTATGAGTGGTGGGGATATTTACACACTTAGTAGGTTATTAGGACATAGTAGTGTGACTGTGACAGAACAAGCATATCTGGACATCACTCAAAATGACCTTGCTGAAATGTACCGAAAACATAGTCCTCTTAGCAAAATTATCTGATTTTGGCCAATCAAATTCTATTCTAGGTTAAACGATTTACTTCGCCTTGGCATAATTCATCAGTAAGAATATTAAAAGGGGCACGCACACGACCATTTTGGACAGTATTATCCTTTCTGAATAAAATTAGAAAGGAAATCCCTGTCCATGAAAAAATTGCGGAATGAAAAACCAGAACTCTCAAAGAAAAGCCCCTTCTACATAACTAAGTACCGCTACTACGAGCTGAAAAACTTTTGCTTGCAGTACCCGGACTGGAAAAAGGCTTTAGAACAAGTCAACGGGTGGGAATCGAGCAGCCACGAGGTTTCTGGAATTATAAGAGGAAGCCTCCCGGAAAGCTCAACGGAGCGGCAGGCCATTATACGAGCCTACTATTCGATGCACATTGATATTATTGACCGCTGTGTTGCAAAGCTGGAACCTGCCATTGGTCCATACGTATTAAAAGGTGTGACGGAAGAAGTATGCTATGATGCGTTAAGAGCCAATGGGTGCCCATGCTGCAGGAAAACATACTACAAGTTCTACCATTATTTCTTTTGGCTCCTGAGCAAGGAACGGCAGTGACGCGAAAAGTTCTTCATACTTTATGGAGGTGATTAACTATGCCTAATGAAAAGTGGAAGCATATACAATGGAAACGTGACGGAAGTGACAATGCTCTAATACGAGAATTCCTCGCAGATTCTAACAACATTATGAACTGCGACCAATGCCCGTATAAGATGAAGCATCCACATCATGATGCGCTGCCTTGTGGACAATACCACTGTTGGGTAGAATTATCTTGCTAATGGAAAAGGAGCCGTGGAGAAATCTGCGGCTCTTCCTTTTTTCAACGCGAAAAGTTCTGCCTCTTTTATGGAAGGAGGTGAACGCTATGGAATACCTTCTGGCAAGAAGCGACAGACAGCTTGGCATTTGCCTGAGAATGCTGTATGACGAAGGTTACAAAAATTTGGTTGTTGAAAGCGAAATCAACGCTAAGAACCGAATGGAGTTCCACGTCAAAGTTAGAGCAGACGAAGCCACTATGGCAAAGCTGAATGAACGCTACCAGACGTTGATTTCCTAAACCAGTATTCTGGGGAGCAAAAGATCTGAAACATGGTCTTTTGCTTTTGTTTTACCCATGCTATAATAAAGTAAAGGAGGCGGAAGGCATGAAAGTAACATCGCACATGATTGTTCCTGTAAAGAAAAACGGAAAATGGACGACCTATATCAAGGAGTTTGAAGAAGACATTCCAGACCTAGGGCGGCATTGTCTGATGTGCAATTCTTGTGGTGAGCCAAGCTATCCTAAGTGTATGGAAGACTGTGGCGTGGAGAGAGAACGTATCGAGCGGGAGCAGAAGAAAGCCCAAGAGAAAATCGCCAAGCACAAGGTTGAGATTGATATTTTGGCTGGGCTGGTACGAGATGGCCTTCTGAAAGTTGAAGATGCTGCGCCACGTGTAGAGATGACCGTGGAAGAGTTTGAAGCAGCGATGAAAAATTGATATTTACCCATACAGGAGCTTGTGAGAAATCGCAGGCTCTTTTTCTTTTGCCTGTTCGTGAAATTTTCATTTTCCTTTATGGAAGTAGAGGGCATATTGGAGGATGATACTATGAAAGCTAGATATGTCATTGGAAAGAAACTTTTAGGGACTGTACCTTTTATGAAAGCTGGCAGTGCTGCAATTTGCTTGGTGGCAACAACCATGGAAGCATATGTGGCATACATCAAGCTGCAAAAGGCAAGAGAAGATTTGGATTCTGACAAGACAGAAGGCAATAAGTAAATTAAAAACATGCCCTCTGCTTTTTGTTCGCGAAATTTTCATCTTCCTTTATGGAAGGAGATAGCTCAATTGGTAGAGCGCTGCTGGAATGCAGAGGTTACGGGTTCGATTCCCGTTCTCTTTCTTTTTTATTCTAGGTTAGCCAACGCGAACTTTTCGTATTCTATTATGGAAGGATGTCTTCTGAAAATTGAAAGGAGAATTTATTATGAGCAAACGAGTAAAGACTACCTATGATCGAGGCTATGTGAACGCAATGGACAAGATCCGCGTATTCGTCGAGAGCAACCAGAAAGTCATGTACATTGATACATGCGAGTACAAGAACGCTCAAAGTGCACGCGCGGCTTATGCCAATGCAATCGCGTTGATTCGGGCAAAAGGGATTGTGAGACCTGCTTGCAATCGTAACGACCTGTTCTTGATCAGAAACGACATTTAAGGCGTAAGGGAGCCGTGGAGAAATCTACGACTCCTTTTATTTTCATCACGCACACGACCGGTTTATCCATTATTCTATTACAAAGGAGATTTGAAAATGTACATCATCATTGGTCTGGGCCTTATCTGTGCAATCATTGGCTTCGTGGTTGGTTCTGCTGTCCGGTGGAAGATTGACTATGAGGCCGAAACGATCGGTTCTCTTATTGTTGCTCAGGCAGACGAGAATGAGAACCCCAGTCTGTTCCTGAACTTGGGCGAGGAATCCGTGGACTTTGCCGATAGACAGTATGTTGTTCTAAGAGTGAACAAGGTGAGCAAGCTGAAGTCGCGAGAAAAACATACTGTTTAATGGAGAAAACTCCAAAAATATTGACTTAAAAAGGAGATAATCAAAATGGAAGAACTGAATGCAGTCCAGAACGAAAAGTTGATGGACGAAACGATTAAGCACGAGCTTGAACGAATCAAGGACTTGGAACCGGGAAGCAATGAGTACAAGGCTGCCTATGAGTGTGCTGCAAAGTTCTACGAAATTCGCGTTAAGGAGAAAACAAACCTTGCCGACAAGAATGCACGAGAGGATGAGCTTCAGATGAAGACAAATGAACTCAGAATCGAAGCAGACAAGGCAGAGAAGGCTTGGAAAACCGAAGTGGCGAAAGTCGTAGCTGGTATTGCATCGACCGCTCTGGGGGCATTTCTGATGATTCACCATGACCGGTTCTGGGCTATCTGTTCGGCAGGCGGTGTGCAGGTGTTTGACGATCGCTATAGGGACGGCAAGATGATCTACAAGGAATACGGAAAGAAGTCTGTATAAAGGAGGGACAGGAGAGGCTGCGGAGAAATCTGCGGCTTCTCTTTCTTTTATGAGATATCATGATACACCACCTGAAAAATGGACGAGCTTCTATGGTCAAACGTATCGGTGTAATCACCCAGTCTATCGCATCAGCACATTATATCTGGACCATGGTAAAGGGCTTTGCGTTATCCAACAGCGTTTTAATGAGAAAATGAAATCTACCACATGGAGCGCTATTGACCCATGGCTGAATGACAAAATCTATCTGCATGCTGGATTCAAGGAATATTTTGATCACCATGCGAAGAAAAAAGATGCGAATGGTTACTATCCCACCGTCACGGTTAGACAAATCATGTGGGCTTTACGCATGAAACCGCTGAAAAAAGAACGCTGGGAGACAGTGTTTGATAGAAGTTTGATTTAAAAAGGAGAAGAACCCTATGGAGGACTTAATGCTTATCCGGTCAAGTTTTATGCGCCGAATCATTTCTTCGGCTATCAACAAGGCGATTGCCAAGCAGAAGTACGGTATCAAGGTCAATCTGGATGATATTCGGGCTGAATGGTCTGATAAGGAGCAGAAGGTGAAGGTTCATCTGGAACTGGATGCCGAGATGCCGAAGGCCGACCTCGTGGATATTTTGAAGAAGGCAGGAATCTGTTGACGCGAAAAAATCATAGCATCTTATGGAGATACCAAATCTCAAAATACATTTTGGAGGTAAATCGTATGAAAATATATTTTAAGTATTATGGTGAAGCATTGGCTAAGGTGGCCGTTGGAGGATTCCTGATTGGGATGGGAACATATCTTGCATCTAATGGATGTTTCCTCTATGGCGCACATAAGTTGCTGCTGAATGAGGATGCTACGATGGCATTTGTAAATGCGATGCAGGAGAAAATTGGTAAATGATTTGGGCACGGAGCCGTGGAGAAATCTGCGGCTCTTTGTCTTTTATATTTGAAGGGAGAAGCCTATGAACCTCATGAAATCCGCGTCCCGGTTCTTGAAAAAGAATGGCGGGACAATCTTGGCAATTGGCGCTTCCGTGGGAGTGGCGTTGACTGCCATCGAAACGGGTAAGGCGAGTATCAAGGCAGAGAAGCTTATTGAGATGAGCTCTGCAGAGCCTGCGTATACCACGAAGGAAAAAGTGAAGGACTGTTGGAAGTTTTATCTGCCTGCTGCGGCACTTGGCGCGGGCACCATCGCATGCATCCTCGGCTCCAATGCACTGAACAAGAAGCAGATTGCGAGCCTGACCGCTGGCTACATGGCACTTGGAAAGGCATATCAGGAGTACCGCAGGGAAGTTGCAGAACATGTTGGTGCCGAGCATGAGAAAGAAATCTATAAGGATGCTCAATCGGTACTCAAAGAACCTACCTCAGACATGGTTGAAGATAAGCTGCTCTGTTATGAACCTATCTCGAAAAGATATTTTCATGCCACGGAGGCTGCCCTGCTGGAGGCATTTTACAGCCTGAACCGTGACTTTGCCCTGAATGGATATGCCTCGATGAATGACCTCTACAATTACCTTGGGCTGGATTATATTCCGGAAGGGGATTTGAAGGGGTGGTGTGCCGATTATCTTGCAGCCGATTGGGAATATTTCTGGATCGACTTCAGCTATCTCAAACAGAAAACAGATGATGGACTGGAAGTCTACTATGTAGAGGCTTATCAGGAACCCATCGACGACTATTTGAACTATGATCCGAGCAAGGATACACCATTTTAAGAAGGAGCATGATATTTATGAAGAACATTAACTGGTGGAAAGTTGCATCCATGGCGATGCTGGCAGCAAGCGCAATCATGGGCTTCGGGCATGACCTGATCGAGGACCAGAAGACCGAGGACGACCTGCGGGATATGGTTCAGAAAGAAGTTCGCAAGCAGCTGTCGGAAAAGAACCTCTAATCGCGAAAAATTCCAACGCTATTATGGAGAAATCCTAAAAAGAATTGGAGGTAAAAATTATGTTCGATCATGAATACTTCAAGCAGGTGGATTCTGAGATGCTGAGTGCCTTAAAGGTGCTGGGGCAAGCGATGCTTAGCGCACTTGATGCGCTGATCTGGTATTTGCTCCTGCAGCCGATTCGGTTCTACAGCTGGTTGACGGATGACCCTGCTCCGGTGAGAAGGAGAGGAGCATACAAAAACCGCCATTGCGCGGAGGATAGACTCTACTAAGAAGCGAAGAGCTGCGGAGAAATCTGCGGCTCTTTCTTTTATATTTTACGGAGGTATGAAAAATGAACCTGAAAACATTTGGCAAGAAAGTGGGAAAGGGTATTGCAAAGAACCTTCCCAAAATCCTGGTCTGCGGCAGCATTGCGGGCATGGTCACGAGCGTAGTTTTCGCCGTCAAGGCAACTCCCAAGGCGATGATCCTGCTCGATGAGAAGAAGCAGGAACTTGGCACGGAGAAGCTGGATGTAAAAACCATCGTGAAGACGGCTGCTCCGGCTTATATTCCTACGGCAATTTCCATGGTAGCATCTGCGGGCTGCATGATTGGTGCCATGAATGAGAACGACCGGCGCAATGCAGCTCTGGCGGCCGCATATTCTCTGAGCGAAAGCGCCCTGAAACAGTATCAGGAGAAAGTCGTGGAAACCATCGGCGAGGATAAGGAGAAAGAACTTCGCCAGGCCATTACCCTCGACAAGATGGCAAAGCAGCCGGAAGAAACGCCGGTTATTGTACCGGCAGCCCGCGATGCATCTTATGACCAGCTGGTCGAGTGCTATGAAAGCTTCTCTGGAAGATATTTCAAGACGACCGTAAACGCGCTGGATCGGGCGATGAATGGCCTGAATAAGCAGCTCCTGAGCGATTTTCGTGTGACCCAGAATGACCTGTTCGATTATCTGGGACTGGAACACACCAAGAACGGCGACCTTTTGGGCTGGGATACGGATTCCACGCTGACCATTGAAACATTCTACAGTTCCAAGCTGGACGAGGACGGAATGCCTTGCATGGTTCTGGACTACAGCACGCCTCCAAAATGGCTGGGGTACTGATTCGCGAAATTTTCACCGACTGTTATGGAGGTATACTCCAACATTTATATTTTAATTAAAGGAGAATCACTATGGAAAACGAAATGATGAACAACATGGACGCTATGACTGAGAACCTGACGGATGCAATGCCGGAGGTCGATAACCTGGTGCCCAGTGTGGACGAGAACCATGCGGAGATGTCGAGCGCATCTGGTAACTTTGGCAAGACGGCAGTATTCATGCTGGCTGGTGCCGCAGCTTACAAGGGTGCTGAGCTGCTCTGCAAGCACGTACTCGTTCCGCTGTGCTATAAGGCAAAGAACTGGATTGACAGCAAGAAGGCGAAGGACGAGCCCATCGAAGCAGAAGCGACCGAAGTGGTGGAAACCGACGAAAAATAATCTGTTGGACAACCGTGACGGAGCCGTGGAGAAATCTGCGGCTCCTTTTATTTTTACAAAGGAGAATAACCATGGAAAAGAAAAATGACAAAAAGTTCAACTGGAAAAAGGCTGCAGTAATCGGTGGCATCTTTGCTGCGGGTGTGGCTGTTGGCGTTGCCGGGGATAAGGCTTACATCAAGGTGATGTTTAAGAAACACTATCAGGATATTCTGAAGGATTACCGGCTCCGTGTGGACACCGGAACCACTATCAAGGGTGTGAAAAAGGTTATCATCAGCATTACAGACAAGATGACCGGCAAGACCTTTGGCACTACCTGGTTGCCTGAGACCGCAAAGGAAATTGGTGAAACCATCCTCCAATGCGCAGAGGAGGGTATGGCCAATGGCTAAAATCGAAATGCCTTCCAGCAGCATCAACTCCACTGGCGAATCGCCTAAGAAACAGCTGAAGAAGGTCACGACTGGTAAGGTGACTATCAAGCAGGAAAGCGAGATCCAGAAGCTGGCGCATAACTTTCTCGCAGAAGACCTGCAGACGATTCGCGAAAAGCTGTGGACGGATTATATTCTACCCGGCATCAAGAACATGGTGTGCTCTGCAGTCAATATCGCACTGTTCGGTGTTGACCGTTCCCGCACCAATACGAACGGATATTCTCAGCAGCGTAACAGCTATAGCAGCTACTACGCAAATGCAAACCAGAGCCGTCCTCCGCAGAACAACTATCGCCCGAACCGGCTGGACTGGCAGAACATCACCTTCGATAGCTATGCCGATGCGAATGATGTTTTGAACGAGATGGGCCATGCGCTCCACGAATACGGGCAGGTCACGATTGCTGATTTTTACGATGTTGTGGGAATTACCCGTGATGCTCGTGATTATCAGGACTGCAAGTATGGCTGGTATGACCTTGGGCCTGCATCTATCAAGGGTGTTCCGGGCGGTTACACTATCGTATTTCCGAAACCTGTTCCTCTGAACTAATTGAAAGGACTGATATTTTATGAAAAAGGAAGAAATCATGACTAAGGCAACGCAGATGTTGTCTAAGACTGCATTCAAGCTGAAGAAAGCAAGCCCGACCATCATGGTGGTTGGCGCTGCAATCGGTGGCGTAACTGCAACCGTTCTGGCCTGCAAGGCGACCCTGAAGGCGCAGTATATCCTGACCGAGCATAAGGCCAATATGGAGAAAATCCACGAGACTAAAGATAAGGTGGACTCCGGGGAAATTCAGCTGTCGGAAGGTGAGACTTACACTAAGGAAGACCTGACGAAGGACATCACCACGACTTACATTAAGACCGGCATGAAGCTCGCAAAGGTGTATGCACCAGCGATTGGTCTGGGCGCAGCATCTCTCGGTTGCATGTTTGGCAGTCATCATATCATGACGAAGCGGAATGCAACGCTGACGGCCGCCTACATTGCGCTGGAGCAGTCTTTCAACGGCTATAAGAACCGCGTCACCGACCGCTTTGGTGAGCGGGTACAGCATGAACTGGAGCAGAACGTCAAGGCCGTGGAGGTTGAAACCAAGAAGGTCGATGAGAACGGTGTAGAGGAAGTCATCAAAGAGTACAAGGATATCGCTGAGCAGGCAGATGATCCGTGCACTCTGATTTTCGATGAAACTGTGGACACGTGGGAGCGGGATGCCGACCTGAATCGGAACTATCTGCTCCTCATGGAGTCTGCAGCGAACAAGAAACTGCGTTCTCAGGGGCATCTGTTCCTGAATGAGGTGCTCACCATGATTGGCACGCACGGCGGTCAATCTCTGCGCACTCCTACTGGCCAGGTCGTTGGCTGGGTATACAATCCGAACGACACTTCGCTGCACAACCATGTGGATTTCGGCCTCACGAGCTTTGAATCGAGCGATGAGGCACTGAAGAGCTTCCTCCGTGGCGAGGAGCGTTCTGTCATTCTGCACTTCAACTGTGACGGTATCATCATCGACAAAATCTAACTGATATTTTGGAGGACAAGCTATGACCAGATACGTAAAGACTCTTTCCTATGTATTTGCAGCCATGGCCGGAGTGTGTTTCGTATCCGGTCTGGCAGTCCTTTCTGAGTGAGGAGCAAGATGGACGATAAGTATACGAAAGCACGTGAAATCGTTGAAGTGTTTGACGATTTTCTTAACGATAAACTCGAGAACAGGGGAATTGAACTTAATTGCAGTGTGCCCGTGGCTACGGAAGATGCAAAAAAGAAAAATCCGCGCATGTTCGATACTTGTTGCATGATTTATGGTCATGAGTGGAGTCAAATGGTTGAGGAAATTGCCAGAATGTTGTAAGGAGCAGATATGGACGGTTTGGAATCGGTGTTTTTATTCCTCGATTATTTGACCGACACGAAACGAAAGCGGCATCTGGTTGGAGGGGTCCTCATGAGCGTTTCACTCTTCTTTGGAGGACTGGCCTTCACCATGATGACGATTAAAGGAGAAGAAGCAGATGAAAAAACTGATGCGTGATGCCCTGATATTTGTATGCGGATTTGCTGCTGGCGTGGCCACGATGCACTTCCTGATGCGTGATCTTTACAAGAAGCAGGCAGATGTACTGGTCGAGGACGCTCGGAACCATTTTAAGCAGCGTGAACAGGAGCTGGATACGACTATCGAGCAGCGGGCAAACGAAAAGGCATATGATCTCATGAGTGGCCCGTATCGTCAGGAGGAAGATTCTGAGAAGCCGACCCATGAGCCGATGGAGGCTATTGAGATCATTCCGAGCGACGAGTTCGGTAACGAGGACAATTACGAAAACAGCTTCCTGACCTACTATGCAGACGGCATCCTGGCTTATGATAGTGATGGGAGCAGGGTAGAGGACATTGAAAAGGTGATTGGCCCTAAGGCTCTGGATAATTTTGGAGCAGAAGAACCTGATCTTGTCCATGTCCGCAATCACAATTACCGGAAGGACTACGAAGTTCTGAAGGTGCGCAATAAGTATGCGGACTTGTATCCTAACTCCGGAGAGGAGTATGAATGATATTTAACGATATGACCAGTCAGTATTTTGACTGGCTGCGTGAAACGGTTTGCGGAAGATGGGAACCCAGAAACCTTTCTTTCCACAAGCTGCTTGCGTTTTTATTTCAGCAAGACTTTATTCCATCCTGTGAGATGGATGCGAGCCGTGCTGAGGATGGGCGAGACCTGCGCTACCGATTCGCTCGGGAAAAAAGTATCCCATATGCAGCGTTGAACAGTGCAACGAGCGGGATGCCATGTAGTATGTTGGAGATGATGGTGGGGCTTTCCATCCGCATCGAAGAGCATATCATGGCAGATTCTGAAGCAGGAAACCGAGTGGGGCAATGGTTCTGGAGCATGGTTGTCAGTCTTGGGCTGGCAGCTATGGATGATGCTCGGTTCAACGAGGGTCGCGCTCAATTTATCATCGACCGTTTCAATCAGAGAGCCTATCAGCCGAATGGAGCTGGTGGGCTCTTTACTTTGACAAGCCCGAACGTAGATATGCGACAGTTAGATATTTGGTATCAGCTGATGGCGTATCTCAACGAAAGCAATATGTGATGGTGTACGTATCAAAAATATGCATCCCGATGGAAGGTATAATAGAGCAAGTTCTCCATGATTCCGTCGTTTTGATGCGAATTACAGCATGTAGGAATACCGAACACATTGGTCGGCTGATTTTGGCAGACCTTAATTATTGGAGGAAAAGTGACTATGAATAACATTTATTACGAACTCGCACAGACTCAGCTGGCACTGGATGCCGCCCAGAAGGTGATTCACCGCCAGAGGGGCAAGCTTTTCGGCAAGAACCTGCTGCTGGTAGGCACCATTGGTCTGTTCTGGACTGCCTGCAAGATGCTGGATGAAAGCGAGAAGAAGCGCAAGGCTGAAAAGGAACGCGCCGATGCTGCCGAAGCAGAACTCGCAGAGATGCAGTTTGAAAAGGACATTTGCTGCGATGGCAAGGCGAGTGTCACGAAAAAAGATGTCTGATACAGACCTCGTAGAAAGGAGGAAGTCAGTTACCAATGATTGATTTCCTGATGATTGCAACGCGCACGGGAAAACGCGGTGTAATCGAAATCTATCCCAAATTCATCATCAAAAAGTCCAAAGACTTGATGATTCGGGGTTCTGATTTCTACGCTATCTGGCTGGAAGAGCGAGGATTGTGGAGCGTTGACGAACAGGATGCACTTCAACTGATTGACCATGAGTTGGATATTTACACGAACGAACACAAGGAGCATCTGGATAATTACCGGGTGCTCCACATGTGGGACGCTGAATCGGGTATGATTGACAACTGGCACAAATATTGCCAACGTCAGATGCGGGACAACTACCATACGCTGGATGAGCAGCTGATATTTGCGAACACTCCGGTCAAAAAGGAAAGCTATGCATCCAAGAGACTCCCTTATGTGCTGGAACCAGGGAACATTGACGCCTATGATGAGCTGATGCAGACACTCTATTCTCCAGATGAGCGAGAGAAAATCGAGTGGTGTATCGGTTCTATTGTCAATGGCGATTCCAAGACGATTCAGAAGTTCATGGTTCTCTATGGTCCGCCCGGTAGTGGTAAATCCACAGTGCTGAACATCATCCAGAAACTCTTTATTGGATATTATGCAGCATTCGATTCCCAGGCACTGGGTTCAGCATCTAATGCATTCTCACTGGAAGCTTTCAAAGCGAACCCTCTGATCGCAATTCAGCATGAAGGTAACCTGTCCAAAATCGAGGACAATACTCGTCTGAACTCGTTGGTGTCTCATGAGACCATGATGGTCAATGAGAAGTTCCGTAGTGCTTATGCCAATCAATTCAAGAGCTTCCTGATTCTCGCCACAAACAAGCCTGTCAAAATCACAGATGCGAAGTCTGGTTTGATTCGTCGATTGATCGATGTGGTGCCCACAGGTGAGAAAGTCCCTCAGAAAAGATATTCTGAACTCTATGCCAAGACCGATTTCGAGCTTGGCGGTATTGCATGGCACTGCAAGGAGGTCTATGAGGCAAATAAGCATCGATACGACGATTATATTCCGACACGAATGCTTGGTGCTTCCAATGACTTCTACAACTTCATGCTCGACCGGTACTATATCTTCAAGAAAGAAGACGGTATTTCCCTAAAGCGAGCATGGGCAATGTATGACGAGTATAACCAGCGAGCAAAGGTTGCCTATCCGTATTCGATGCGCGCATTCCGTGAAGAGCTGATGAACTACTTTGCGGACTACAAGGAACGCGCAGAAGATGTGAATGGTGAACGAGTGCGAAGCTATTACAGCGGGTTCAAGGCAGACAAGTTCAAAGAATTTGCTGACCCTGCACCTGCAGAAGCAGCTTCAAAGGAGGAGCCATCCAAGTCATGGATTGATCTGAAACCACAGCATTCTCTCTTTGATGATATTTGCAAGGACTGTCCTGCGCAGTATGCGAACGAAAATGGCACTCCTATGCAAAAGTGGGAGAATGTCAAAACGCTGCTCAAAGATATTCTTACTTCTAAGCTCCACTATGTCAAAGTCCCTGAAACCCACATTGTCATTGACTTTGATATTCCGAGCGATGACGGAAAGAAATGTTATGAGCGAAATCTGGAGGCAGCGTCCAAGTGGCCTGCTACCTACGCAGAACTGAGTAAATCTGGTGCAGGAATCCACTTGCATTATATTTACACAGGGGACGCAAGCAAACTGAGCCGTGTATACGATGAGCATATTGAGGTTAAGGTGTTCACCGGAAATTCTTCGCTGAGAAGAATGCTGACCCAGTGCAATGATATTCCGGTTGCCAAAATCAGCAGCGGCTTGCCGTTGAAGGGAGAAAAAGCAATGGTCGATGTGAAGCAGATTCAAAATGAGAAGCACCTGCGGGTACTCATTAAGAAAGCCCTCGCAAAAGAAATCAGTCCCTATACTAAACCCAGCATTGACTTTATCGCTCATATTATGGATGAAGCCTACGAGAGTGGAATTCCCTATAATGTGGACGACATGCGCAATGCGATTCTGGCCTTTGCTGTAAACAGCACGAACCAGGCCGATGCCTGTCTGAAAATCACGGCGAAGATGCACTTCAAGTCAAGAGAGGATGTTGAATCGCAGATTGATGACGGTGAGAAAGCACCCATCGTATTTTTTGACTGTGAAGTGTTCCCAAATCTCTTCTTGGTCAACTGGAAGTTTGCTGGCGAGGATAAGCCAGTAACTCGGTTGATTAACCCCAGTGCTACGGATATTGAGAAGCTGACACAGTATCGACTGATTGGCTTTAATAACCGCAAGTACGATAACCATATGCTTTGGGCCTGTATGCTCGGCTGGAATACGGAGCAGCTATATGCGCTGTCGAACCGTATTATCAACGACCATATGGGCTTCTTTGGCGAGGCCTATAACCTGTCCTACACGGATATTTATGACTTCTCATCGAAGAAACAGAGCTTAAAGAAATTCGAGATTGAGCTAGGCATCCACCATCAGGAGCTCGGCTTGCCTTGGAACCAACCAGTGCCTGAAGAGAAGTGGGGACAGGTTGCAGAATACTGCGACAACGATGTTATTGCAACAGAAGCCGTGTTTAACGCGCGGCAGGCTGATTTCGTTGCGCGTGAGATTCTGGCAGATGTCGCTGGAATGACCGTCAATGACACCACCAACAGTCTGACCACTCGTATCATTTTCGGCAAGGAAAAGCATCCTCAGCTAGTCTATACGGATTTGGCTACGGGCAAGTCCGATTCGGTGGTAGAAGTCGAGCCTGATATTCTGACCGACAAGAACATCATCAACGCCTTCCCGGGTTATGAGTGGGTCAGAGGCGAAGACGGTCGGTATCACAATATGTTTCGTGGTACTGATTTGGGCCTTGGCGGTTATGTCTATGCCGAACCTGGTATGTACTACAACATTGCCCTGCTGGATGTTGCCTCTCTGCACCCGCACTCGGCAGTTGCTTTGAATTATTTCGGAGACTACACCAAGAACTTCAATGACCTGATGGATGTACGTATCTATGTAAAACATGGTGAGTACGACAAGGCCAAGAAACTCTTTGGTGGTAAGTTGTCCAAATATTTGGATGACCCCGCACAGGCGAAAGCGTTGGCGCAGGCTCTGAAAATCGCTATCAACTCGGTTTACGGCCTGACCAGTGCAACCTTCGATAATCCATTCAGAAACCTCAAGAACGCCAACAATATTGTGGCGCTTCGTGGGGCTTTATTTATGCGCACTCTGCAGGACGAGGTGCAGCAGCGTGGTTTCACGGTGGCGCACATCAAGACGGACTCTATCAAGATTCCGGATGCGACGCCTGAAATCATCGACTTCTGCATGGATTTTGCGAAAAAGTACGGGTACACGTTTGAGCATGAGGCTACATACGAAAAAATGTGCCTTGTGAATAACGCCGTTTATATCGCAAAGTACCTCGATGCAGATACAGCAAAGGCACAGTACGGCTATATTCCTGAAAAGAACGAGAAGAAGGGCGGTCATTGGACTGCGACTGGTGCTCAGTTTCAGGTGCCGTATGTGTTCAAGACGCTTTTCTCCCACGAAGATATTGTGTTTGATGACCTTTGTGAAACAAAGTCGGTATCTAAGGGTGCAATCTACCTCGATAAAAACGAGGCTCTGCCCGAAGACGAGCACAATTATATTTTCGTGGGGCGTGTTGGTCAGTTCTGTCCCATCAAACCCGGATGCGGAGGAGCGCTGCTGATGCGAGAAGCGGGCGTCCGAGACGACGGTGAAACGAAATACAATTCGGTCACTGGTGCCAAAGACTACCGCTGGCTGGAAAGCGAGATGGTCTATAACCTTCATCTGGAGGATAGCATTGACCGCTCTTATTTCGACAAGATGGTTGATGAGGCGGCGGACACTATTGCTCAATACGGAGATCTGGAATGGTTCGTATCGGACGATGGTGGAATGCCACCTTGGCAGAAGCCTGATTTACCCTGGGGTGATATTCAGGACGAAGCTGCAAGAAATTATGAGGTGAGATAAATGAAAAAGGATGCTTGTAATTGGAACGCGTGCCCTGAGTTGCCTCCAGTGATGCTTATGTCCGATTATGAACTCGCAAGGGCTATACACAAAGGAATGGCAATTGACTACTCCCGCCAGTCCACAGAGCAGACCAAGAAGAATGATATTGTGCGGCTTGGCATGTGCAATGTCAGCATCCGTAAGGTCATATTCAGCAATCCGGCAACGATTGTTCTGTGGTCGGATGGCACCAAGACTGTGGTGAAGTGCGGGCCTGATGATATTTTCGATAAGGAAAAGGGCCTCGCTATGGCTATTGTGAAGAAAATGGCAGGCAATGATAGCCGATTCCACAAGGTCTTTAAGAAGTGGTGTAAGCCAGATGAAACTAACGAGGATGCTGGCGCTTATGCCAAGGTGTTGAAAGAGTTGGATCAGGTGGCTGCGCAGACCAAGGATAGTATCTCGGGACTGCTGGCAAAAATGTGTGCGGCGATGCACTAAAGAAAAAGAGTAAAGGAGTTTCTATTATGAAAGCAAAGGTAAATATTGACAATACCCGGTTTATTTTCGGCACCAATTTCTCCGGCGACCCGAACCGCGACCGTTACGGCTCGTCCCGGCGGCGTGTGAACGTGGTCATCCCTACGGAGGAGCAGGCTCAGCAGCTCATTGAAATGGGGCTGAACGTCAAGCAGACCAAGCCGAATCCCAACTACACCTACGATGAGCCGTTCGTACCGACCTTCTACGTTCCGGTGATGGTAAACGTGGAATCCAAGTGGCCTCCACAGGTTTTCTGGATTACCACCACCGGCCGCAAGGTTGCCTGCAATGCTGAGAACATCGGTCAGCTGGATTATATCCGTGTGAAGAACGTGAACCTGCAGGCTAACCTGTATGAGAACCGGAACAACCCCGGCCAGTACACGCTGTACGCGGATATTCTCTACGTGGAGCAGGATGCAGATGCCGACCCGTATGCTGCTAAGTATGAGCAGCGCGAGATGGCTGAGCCTAACGATCCGAACGATTTGCCGTTCTAAGGAGGAGCACATGAAGAAACTGTTTATCAGTGTTCCTATGCGTAATCGCACGGAATGCGCCATTAAAGCATCCATGGAGCAGATGCACAAGATTGCAGAGGCTGTCTTTGGTGAAGAGCTGGAAGTTATCCCGACTTATTTCGAGGATGATCCTCCTGAGAACACCAATATGGCTCTTTGGTATCTCGGCGAGAGCATCAAGAAACTGTCCGAGGCCGATCGCTTCATCGGCATTTACGATGAGGACAAGGGCTATCGTGACTGCATCATCGAGAATCTCGCCGCAAAGAACTACAACATCCCGTCCTATCTGGTGAATATCAGCTACGTTGCTCCTGATATCATCGAGCAGAAGCGTCGTGATGCACGCCTCGCAAACCTCGAAATTTATTAAATGATATTTCTGAGTGCAGGAGTTAGTCTTCCGTTGAATGGACCAGCTGGTGAGTGCCCACGTCGCAAATGGCGTTCTCAGAGGCAGCAGCTCAGACTTATATTTTTAATAAAGGAGAAGAACTATGAAAGTATTGCGTATCAAACCGATGTGCCGACCGGAGGTCATCGACATTGATGGCTCGTTGGAATCACTGCAGAAAGAGGTTGGCGGCCTGATTCAAGCAACCTACCCGTGGGACGACAAAGTTGCTCTTATTTGCAACGATGAGGGCAAACTCATGGGCTTGGAGTTCAACCGGCCGCTTTATAACGCTGACGCTCAGATGTACGACTATGTGGTTGGTACATTTCTGATTGTAGGCTTGACCGAAGATGACTTTGGCTCTCTTTCGGATGAGATGATTGAGAAATACACCAGGATGTTCCGCCGCTGCTATGGTCTGCTTGAGGACGAAGACGGTAAAAGATATGTTGTGTGTATGAAGCCGAAGCAGTAATCGCAATAATTTCGGGGGCCGTGGAGAAATCTGCGGCTCTTTTTATATGGGTCATTCGCTAGGGCGAGCATGACAGGTTCGAATCCTGTATGACCTGCAAGTGTCCGAAAATACACATAAAACAAAGGAGTATCAGGATGAAAGAAAAACGACGTTGGAAAATCTTTACTTATAAGGGTAAAGAGATATTTGCATACACAATATTTGGCGAGGGTGCAGATGAAGAGGAAGCTACAATTGCCCTGTTGGCCTATGAGAATCATTGCTATCCTGAAGCCATTCATGTTCACGAAGAAATGAGGTGATTATTCTGATGGCAGGAGTTCAGCTTTACGACTACCAGCTTGAAGCAGTCCAGAAAATGAGGCTGGGCTGTATTCTGTGTGGCGGGGTGGGAAGCGGAAAAAGCAGAACGGGGCTGGCATTTTATTACCAGATGTTTGATGGAAAGATCAACACAGAAGAGTACGTTCCGATGGTTGAGCCCGAAGACCTTTACATTATTACAACAGCTCGGAAACGCGACACAGGGGAGTGGGACGAAGAACTCGCTCCCTTTTTCATGTCTACTGATGAGAGCCTTGACCTTTACAACCACAAAGTCGTAATTGATTCTTGGAACAACATCGGCAAGTACATTGGCGTCAAACGCGCGTTCTTCATATTTGATGAACAGCGTGTTGTGGGCAATGGCTCGTGGGTGAAGGATTTCTTACGCATTACAAGGGAAAACGACTGGATTCTTCTGAGTGCCACGCCTGGCGATTGCTGGACAGATTATATTCCGGTGTTCATTGCAAATGGATTCTACCGAAACCGGACACAGTTCAATAATGAGCACGTGGTCTATAGTCGCTTCTCAAAGTACCCCAAAATTGACAGATATTTGAACACTGGCAGGCTGATACGTCTGCGGGAGCGGATTCTGGTCGATATGGACTTTGAGCGGAAGACGATACCACATCACGAGAACATCTACGTCGGGTTTGACCAGCGCAAGTACAAAGATATTTGCATGAGTCGGTGGAATCCATGGGAAGGGCGGCCTATTGAAACAGCAAGTGAGTTCTGTTCCAGCCTGCGGAGGGTGGTCAATGCGGATGAATCTCGGCAACAGGAAGTGCTTGATATTTGCATGACACACCCGAGAGTTATCATCTTCTATAACTTTGACTATGAGTTGGATATTCTCCTGCATCTGCCCTATGGTAACGGTATGGAGGTGGCTCAGTGGAATGGGCACAAGCATCAACCGATACCAGATACGGACAAATGGGTCTATCTGGTGCAGTACAACGCCGGTGCTGAGGGCTGGAACTGCATTAAGACGGATACCATTATATTTTATTCCCAGAACTACTCCTATAAGGTCATGGAGCAAGCATCTGGGCGCATCGACCGGTTGAATACACCTTTCAAGGATCTCTGGTTCTACCACCTAAAGAGCCGTAGCGGTATCGATGTGGCCATTTCCAGAGCATTGATGCAAAAGAAACAGTTCAACGAAAGGAAATTCTATGGAGCATGATATTTATGATTCTTTAAGGCTTACTGCGACGACCTGTGAGAAAATAGCAGATGTTTTAAATGCAATTGCAGAATGCTTCGAGAAAGTAACGGCTTGTCTCATGGACTTGATTGAAGAAATTAAGAGGCAACCATTAAAGATGATTCTGCAGAAGCTGCGCCCTGACTACAAGGACAAATGCAAAATCCGGTGGCTGGATATTCCCAACAAGGTTATGCAGGGGAGAATCAGGAGGTTCTGCTGATGGGAAATATCTCACGAAAAAGCAAGAAGAAACTTATTCAGAAGATGAAGGCGACGTATCATGAGATTCAACTTATAAAAATCATGTATACCGAAGAAGCGTTGCCTCGCTACAAAGTTCCAACAAAATTGTATTGCCGCAACGATGGACGAGATAATTACCCACATATTGCAATGTTCTTTGGAAAAAAGAACCATCCGCGAGATGTTGTTGAGGTTTACCAGCATCATGTGAATCTCATTAAGTAAGAAAGGATTGATGTTTTATGATCAAAGACTCTGGCGACCGCACCGAATTTGAAACCGGTGCCAAGCGTGATATGCATGCAGGGAAGGGACGGATGGACCTTCTGCCCTGGTATGGCATCATGGAGGTCAGCAAGCACTGTGAGGAAGGTGCACTGAAGTATGGTGAGCACAATGTGGACAAGGGTATCCCGCTGCATTCGCTGCTGGACAGTGCTTCTCGACATCTGGCAAAGTACATGGTCGGTATGGATGATGAGGACCACCTGCGAGCTGCCTGCTGGAACCTGCTTTGGGCGCTGAACCAGCGGGAGACGCACCCGGAGTTGGATGATAGGTTTAGCACAAAGTGTAACCTGGAGTTTCTGGAGAAACATCTCGTAGTAGAACCGCTAGATATAGTGCGCATTAAATGCCTGCAATGTGGCGATACGCACAGAGTACCTAAAGAAGTATGGAATAATGCACCACATTTGCATGATTCCTATATGAAACTTTCATACTGCCCTATTTGTAAAAAGACAGTGGCTCATGGTATTGTGGAGGAGATGAAGTCTGATGAATGACTGGATGCGCGAAGTGGATTATGCAACCTACTGTCCGAAGTGCAAGAACTTCAAGGTACTGGAGACGGACGAGCCCTGCAATGAGTGCCTGACGGAGTGTGCACGGGAGGGGACTGTGAAGCCTCTGAAGTTTGAAGAGAAGACGCGAAAATAACAGCTTCTTTTATGGAGGTGATTGACATGGATGAAAGAAAAGAATTCCATCCCGTTAAACTTGAACTTGATGAAAGCGCGAAAAGGATGATATTTGCAGCTAAAATGGTGAGAATTATTACAACGCCAGTTGCATTTCCGATTGCGTGTATTATCGGGGTTTACAAGTGGACATGGAAAACTATCGGTTCAATCTGGTGAAATCATTAAGGCGAGAGCCGTGGAGAAATCTGCGGCTCTTTGTTTTCATCATTGAAGGAGACGCTTGTATGCAACGTATGAACATTAAATGTTGCCATTGTGGAGACTATACCCCATTCATCACCGATGAGAATGTCGAAGTTATTCCTCAAGTTAATCTCACAAGAACCGATATGGATATTTTGGGCGATATCGCTGAGGCGTTGGTGGAATGCGGTTGCTTGGGTGCGTGTAATTTCTTACGCCGGGTTCAGAGTGAAGTGACCAAAATTGTAGAGTATCAGGAGGAACGGTGAACGCTAAATGATATTTGCTGAAGAGGATTTGAACTCTTTGAATGCTATTGCTGGACTATTGGCTTCATTCGGGTGTGATAGTCAGGCTGGCTGTGTGCTTTATATTCAGCATAAAATCGCAAAGACCATGGAGGCTGACGAAAGGAAATGCAGAAATGAGAAACATGTCTAAGAAAACCTGGAAACTCCGGGTTTGGAATCACATGACCGAGATGCAGAAGCTGGATTATCTTCTTACGAAAGCTGGCATCACGCATGAAATGAAAAGAAGATTTCCAGAGAACGATAAAAACCAGCCTGAAGTTTACGGCCCTGGAGCACCGCATGATGGTGGATATCAGATTATAGTTCGAGATAAATCTGGCGCATATCTGTGGGATGCTGTATGCGGATGGCTTACATACGGGTCTCCTCATTTAATCGAGGTGTGCGGGTTAGCACTTGTTGATCATTATGATGTCGAGGGCTGGCTCACGGCTCGTCAGGTCACAAAGATGTGGAGGCGTAGAAATGCTGCGAAAAATCGCTGAGTTTATCAAGATATTCTGGACGGAACCAATCAAATGGCTTCTCGGAATTAAATCTCCAACAGAAGAATGGGCTCGTTGGTTGGGAATCCCAGAATGTGAAGCTCGAATTGGCGCAATCCATAAATATTGTAACCCTCTACAAGAATTGGAAATTGCTAGGAACCACTTTGAGAACTGTGATCCGGCGTTTATTACGGCTGCTATCTTCGAGTTGAACGCTGCGGAGTGCCGTCTGGATGCTGCAAGGAGGCACGTGGTATGACTTGGGAGAAATTCGGTACATTCCTTGGGTATTTGCTGGCCCTGACCATGGCCATCTGTGCATGGCTGATCATTATTGCGTTAACGCTGAAGATAATCTGGTTCATTCTGTTCGGAATTCTGCTGTGAGGTGAGAAGCATTGGAGGAATACTTATATAATCAAGCACTTCAAAGCATTCGCTACGGCGGCATGAGCACGAATGAAATGCGAGAATATATGGCCTTGATTGACAAATACACAGAAGTGGAAACGTTGTACGCGAATAATGAACCGATAGAGTACGTCATTAAAAGCCCGAGCGTAGATATTTGGAGGCATGAAGCACCTGCAATAACCCCAAAACGACAGAACCTCGTGAAAGATATTTTGTTTAAAATCGTCGGTGCTTTGAACAGCATTATTGACTTTATCGTTACGGTATTGGTGGACTAGGGGGATTTATGTATTTTCCAGGACTTGAACTTTATCGAGTGGAATCTGTGTCCAGAAAATATTTCAGATTTCATATGGTGCTTGCTGTAAGAGAGGAAACCATGATTCTGAACGCAAACTGGTTCGGATTAGAGCTTCCGTTTCGCTATTATCCGTGCTGGCTAGAACGTCTGGACTGGCCTATGGGTTATGTGTATGATCCGCTGAATTTTGAGAGGCAAGAAACATGAGAAAGTACACCTTTATTTTTTCCTGCACAGACAATGGCGGTGGGCATCAGACATTTGAAGTCAGGGCAACCGACAAGCAGGAGGCCATCCGTAAAGGCATGAAGACCGCGAAGAAGTTCGCTTGCGGAGATATCTGCGGCGACTGGGAGTGTAAGTTGAAGCGAGAGGATAGTTTATGAACGAAGACTTTGGAGCGATTACCATTCTTTCTCCAAAATGCCAGAAGTGTCCCAAAGTGAAATCCTGCGACCATAAACAAATGGCTCATCTCGGGTACATAGTTCCACAAAGGGGCAACGGAAAGAGCCTCAGTCAGCTCGAAATGGTGGATTCATTGATGAAAAGGAGATTTAATTATGAAAATCGTTGAACCTGAGAGCAGCATCAAGAATCCGCACGCATATGCGGCGAGAAGTATTAGAGTTGGACGAAAGTTCCCTCAGAGCAAGAAGACACTCAACGCTTATATCAATGACGCGATTGATTTTCACATGATACCTGAGGTGGGTCTTTATTATTCCGAGAACTGCTACGGTGTGGCTGATGCAATAATCGACTTCACAAACAACTTTCTGCGCATCTATGCTCTGAAAACCAAGCATGAACCGTTAGACATGAAGCAACTTCTCATTTATGATGCACTTTTCTGTTTGAAATATGGTATCAAGCCGTGCGATATTCAAATCGAAAACCGCATCTGCCAGAACGATGATGTTTTAATCGCCAATCCTACTTTTGAGGACATCGATTCGATTATCGAAAAGATCAAAGAGTTTGACCGGGTAGTCCGTGAAGTTAAGTCAGGGGAGATGGCCTGAATTTGAACGATACAAACAATATTATGGAGGTAAACATTTTATGAAAATCGTTGAACCTAAGTACGAAATCCTCACTGATATTTCTGAGGGAGGCATCAAAGAGCTGCAGCAGATCGAGCGGGTGGCGCGGGTCTGCTATAAGAGCGAGGACAAGATCACGCCGGACGGTGAGTCGGCAAAGAAGCTGGTGCGCTTTCTGGTGAAGCAGGGGCATGAGGCTATGCTGGAGCATTCTCAGCTGTCCGTGCTGTTTACCTGTGACCGTGGCGTGGCCAATGAGCTGGTGCGGCATCGCATTGCGAGCTTTGCACAGGAGAGCACCCGGTATTGCAATTACTCGAAGGAGAAATTTGGCGGAGAGCTGAGCTTTATCCGGCCGTATTATATTGATGTGACCGACACTGACAAGAAATATGAAAGCGCAGAACATACACCTGGCAGCACTTGGCTTGATTCCTGCGAATCTGCGGAAATCCTTTATAAGGATATGATCGCACTCGGTATGCTTCCCGAACAGGCTCGTTGTGTGCTGCCGTTGTGCCTGAAGACTGAAATCGTGGTAACGGCTAACTACCGTGAGTGGCGCAATATCTTCAAACTGCGTACTCCTGTGGCGGCCCATCCTCAGATGAGAGAGCTGATGTGCCCGTTGCTGAAGGAACTGCAGAGCAAGATCCCGGTGGTGTTCGATGATATTTACACGTACTGGCCGAAGGATGACCAGACGGGAAAGGAAAGTGTGGAGAAGTAACTATGAAAGAAATTGATGAAAGATATATTGCCGCGCTTGATGAGTTCGGTTTTGGAATGTTCCGAACTAAAGTCGGTATAAATATTTACCATACTACCTCAACAGGAACGTTTATGATCAATCTGAATGGCGAGGACTTTGTGGATATGCTGGTAAGCTATGCAGAAGCGTTTAACCCGAATACCTGGGTGTCCTTGACAATAAAAAGTCATTCGTCAATGCCAGATATTTCGGCAATGCTCAAGAACGCCCAGGAAATCCAGATGCTTCTTCTGCGGCTTGCCATTAAACTCGTGAAAATCAGTAAGGAAGTGGAGTGAGACTATGAAAAATCGTATTATTTGCGTTGTTGCATGTCTGATGATGCTCGTGGGCTGTGTGGTTCTGTGCAGCTGCTCCGAAGCGGATAAGGTGAATCGGAACATTTCCAAGCAGGCCAACTACTTTGAAGCTGAGCGCCGGATCACGGTCTATAACGCACGTACGGACAATGTCATCCTTGAAATGGAAGGCGCTATGTCCATCTCGAACAATGAAAACAACGAACTTGTGTGTACGGTGAAGACCGGTCCGAACGAGTATAAGAAAAACTACATTTATCTGAACGAGTACACCATGTATGTTGTTGAGGATATTACTGGTACTCATACTGATCCATACCACTATAAACTCTATTTCCACACGGATATTCTGCCGGACGTGGAGGCAAGGTCGTGACCTACCTTGATGAGGCTGTGAAAATCGGTGTTCAGATGGTATCTGGCTTACTCACACCTGCAAGCCTGACGGATATTTACGTTATGATTGCTCGGAAACATGAAATTCCGCCGCAGAAGGTCGAAAGCTCAATCAGGAGCGCCATTTGTGAAATCAATAAGGAGATGGGTATGCATTTTACGCCCATGACTTATATTCACATAGTGGCTCTTGGCGAAAAATACCGAAAGAAGATGATGAAAGCTAAATGACTACATATGAATTTGTAGATAGTATGGGTGTACCTGTTTGGATGAGCGGCTTCGATGCTCTCATTGACGCTATTGATATTTTCAAAAGCGCTCTGCAGAACAACGAATCGCCAACCATTGTGGATATTAACCGAAAGCTGTGTGTGAAGTATCACACGAGCACCATTGCGATGGACAGGCTCCTTCGTCGGGCGGTAGATTATGCTGTAGTTCGGAAGCAGACGCATGGGGCGCTTTATTACAAGGTACTGGGCGATACTCCTCGGCAGGCGATGCCGTTGAAACAGTTCTTGTATATCTCGGCGCGATATTTGATGCGGGAGGAGGTGCAATAAGTGATGCATGATATTTGTGGCATTGACCAAAAGAGTATCGACGATGGTAAGGTTTGGGTGCGCATTCGTGGCACCAATCCGACTGTTCAAAAACCCGTGAGCGAAATCCAGTATGACACAATGATTCCTGCTGTAATCTTCCGGTACAAAGGAGAACGTTGTAGACGGATAGTGGCCATTATCAACCTTGACATCATAGTCAAAGACTGATATTCTTGGAACAGAAAGGGTGTGCTCTGGATGGGATTTTCTAAGGACTTGAAGGAAATTATCATGATGCGCATGGCACTGAAAGAGAAGAAACGGCAGGAAGAGGAAGCCGAGAGAAGGCGCTGCATGTTCATTATGTTGCTCATCTTTGCAGCACTCATGACATACGTTTCTATCATGGCAATGTTTGAAAATTTAGGCATCATCCGCTGAAAAGGGGAGGCTCTGGAGCAATTTCAGGGCCTTTTCTTTTTGATGTCAAGATTTGTCAAAGATTGTCACGGTGTGAATTTTTGGCCATTTTTTCTCGTGGAATTTATGTCAATAGTTGTCAATGCGTGAAAAAATGGCGATTTTATGGCCAAAAACCCACTTTGTGGCCAAAAATTTTTGCAAAAATGGCCACAACTTTTGACGTAAATACGTTAAAAATATGCCGTTTGGCCAAAAACCCACTTTTTTTCTTAATTTGATAAAATAATTAAAAATTTTATATATAGTAGTTGGAAATAAAAATGGGTTTTTGGCCACAGCGAGTTTTCTGCTCGAATTGGCCAAGAGGGCCACCACTTTCACCTTGTAAAAGAATAACAAAAACTATATAATTGAGTTACGAGGTGCAAAGTTATGAAAAAGCGTGAAATTCCGTTTATGCCCCAGTATGAGAATGAGTTTGGCTATCACGAGTGGACTACGTTGGACAGTGCAAATAATTTGGTGCGCTGCTATTACAATGGCGATACAGAACTTCATGTGAAAGAGCCCTGGTGCGAATGCAATGGCGTCAGGATGAGAAAGGTACGAAATCAGGAAAAGTGGCGTTGTCCTATCTGCGGTAAGGTCTATGATATTTCCGACATTGATTGGCCCATGCCTTATTGGGATGATGAAACTGGCCTGAAAAATGATTATGGCGAATATATGTATCCGAATGCAGAGAAGCGGGCAGGTCCTCCTGAAATGTATGAGGAAGCTCCCTTTACTTGGTATCTGTAAGGTGAAAATTTGAGGATTGTCGCGATTGTGGCAGTCCTTATATTTTTACCCTTCTAAAAGATTGACAAATATTACCAAATATCCCCGCGTAAATTTCTTGCTCTTTTATGGGAGGAACAGTGTGCGTAAAAACATGCTGTTCCTCTTTTATTTTTGGAGGTTTGTATGCTAGAGAACAAATTCAAAACAGGATTGGTGAAAGACCTGAAGAAACGCTTTCCCGGCTGCATGGTCGTTCATCTTGACCCGAATGAAATTCAAGGGATTCCGGATCTCTTGGTTTTATATCGAGATAGATGGGCAGCACTCGAAGGAAAGAAGACAGGGAAGGCATCGCATCGTCCAAATCAAGACTACTACGTAGCCAAGATGAACGAGATGAGCTATGCCTCTTTTATTTATCCTGAGAACAAGGAGGAGATACTGGATGAACTGGAACGATCATTCACGGCTGCAAGGCCAGCACGCTTTTCTGGGGGCGAGTAAGTATCATTGGATCAATTATGATGCGGCCCGGATTGCAGAGTCCTTTGTAAACTATCAGGCGAAGGAGAGAGGAACACGGCTTCATGCATATGCTGCGGAAAGCATTGCGTTAGGACAGAAGCTTCCTCGGAGTAAGAAGACGCTCAACTCCTATGTCAACGATGCAATCGGCTTTTGCATGACCCCGGAAGTGGTTCTTTATTATTCAGAGAACTGCTATGGCACAGCCGATGCGATTCATTTTGCAAATAACTTCCTGCGCATCCATGATTTGAAGACTGGCCTGGTACCGGCACACATGGAACAGCTCTTCATCTATGATGCACTTTTCTGCTTGGAGTATGGCGTCAAGCCTCGCGATATTCAAATCGAAAACCGCATCTACCAGAACGATGATATTTGGATCGTGAATCCGACTTGCGGGGACATCGATCCTATCATTAGCAAAATCATTGAGTTCAACAAAATCATTACTGAACTGAAGTTAGGAGCGACAGCATGAATCCGGTAGAAAGAGATATTCGAGGATATTTCGGTATCGCGCCGGAAGACAGTATCCTGGAGCATTATGGCACCAAACGTCACTCAGGCAGATATCCGTGGGGTTCTGGTGAGAATCCGTATCAGCGCTCAGGTGATTTTCTGTCACGTGTTGAGGAACTGAAGAAGAGCGGCATGAAGGAGAAGGATATTCTCCAGACCATTAACGATTCTCTCCCCGAAGAATATAAGATGGGTGCTACCGAGTTCCGTATGGCACAACGTAGAGCCATTCACGAACGCCAACAGCTCAAATACGACCGTGCACGCGCCTTATCGCAGGATGGGCTCGGCCCCACAGAAATCGGTCGTGAGATGGGCTTATCTGAATCCACGGTTCGTTCGATGCTGAAGAACGACAAGCCTGATAAATATACTAAAACCAAAGAAATTGCCGAGACCCTGCGTAAGGAAGTCGATAAGAAGGGCATGATCGATGTTTCTGAAGGTACAAATCTGGTTCTGGGCGTTTCAGAAGGTGATTTGGACGATGCTATATTTGTTTTAGAGGCAGAGCATGGATACCAGCGTTATGGCGTTGGCATTCGTCAGCCAACTAATATTAACCAGCAGACCAACATCACCGTTCTGGCAAAGCCGGAATATGACCAGAAATATGCATACCAGCATCAGAACGAGATCCAGTCTCTTGGTGAATATCATTCTGAAGATGGTGGCGAAACGTTTAAGAAGCTTCAGCGCCCCAGCAGCATGAGTTCTGACCGTGTTTGTATTCGCTATGGTGACGAAGGCGGTCTGGACAAAGATGGCGTTATCGAGATTCGGAGAGGTGTTGCTGACCTGAACCTCGGAAAATCGCATTATGCGCAGGTTCGTATCATGGTGGATGACAGTCATTACCTGAAAGGCATGGCTGTATATTCTGACGATATTCCTGAAGGCTATGATGTGGTGTTTAACACCAACAAGAAATCCGGCACTCCGAAAATGAAGGTCTTAAAGCCTATCAAAGATGACCCCGATAATCCTTTCGGCGCATCTATCAAGGCAAATGGTCAAAGCACCTATATTGGTGAGGACGGAAAAGAACATCTGTCGCCCATCAATAAGCTAAAAGAAGAGGGCGATTGGGATACCATGGCAAAGAACCTTTCTTCGCAGTTTCTGTCCAAGCAGCCGGTCAAACTGCTGAAACAGCAACTGGACCTCACCGTTGCCGACCGCAAAGCAGAATATGACGAAATTATGCAGTATGATAATCCGACGATTCGGAAAAAGCTGCTGCTTGATTTTGCAGATACTTGCGAGGGCAACTCGATGACCCTGAAAGCATCTTCTTTCCCAGGTCAGGCGACAAAGGTTATTTTGCCACTGTCCAAAATCGGCGAAAGAGAATGCTATTGTCCTACATATCCTGATGGCACTCAGCTGGCCTTGGTCCGTTTTCCTCATGCAGGAACCTTTGAGATTCCTATTGTAACGGTCAATAACAAGAATTTGTCCGGGCGCAGGAATCTCGGCAATGTGCAAGATGCAATCGGCATCAACGCAAAGGTCGCAGAACGTTTGTCAGGTGCTGATTTTGATGGCGACACTGTTGTGGTAATCCCGATCTCGAGCAAAGTCGATATCAAATCCACCCCTGCTCTGAAGGATTTGAAAGACTTTGACCCCAAGATTGCATATGCTGTGCCTGAAGGAAATCCCAATGGTGTGCGCCTCATGAAGAAAGAGGAAAAGCAGAAAGAGATGGGGATTATTTCCAATCTTATTACTGATATGACTCTTCGCGGCGCACCTGAGGGCGATATTGCTCGTGCCGTCAAGCATTCCATGGTCGTTATTGATGCAGAAAAGCATAAGCTGGACTATAAACGTTCGGAACGCGAAAATGGCATCCAAGAGCTGAAGCAAAAATGGCAGATCAGAGTGCAAGAGGACGGCACTGAAAAATATGGCGGTGCATCCACGCTCTTATCCAGAAGAAAGCAGACCGTTCGAGTGCCTGAGCGCAAGGGAAGTGCCCGAATCGATAAAGAGACGGGCGAAAAAATATATAAGGAGTCCGGGCGTACTTATATTGACCCCAAAACGGGCAAGAGAGTACAAGCTATGACGGAAGTAAGCCTTATTTCCACGTACCCCAACGCACGAGATCTATCCTCTGGTACCATTCAGGAAAATTACTATGCCGATTTTTCAAATGAACTGAAGGCTTTGGCTAATCAGGCGCGAAAAGAGGCGGTAAATATGAAGGGTATCCAGAAAAGCCCGGATGCTGCCGAAAAATATAGAGCCGAGGTTGAGTCTATTAACGCCAAGCTCAATGCAGTTATTGGTAATAAGCCGAAAGAACGGCGTGCTACCATTATTGCAAATGAGAATATTAAGGCTAAAGTACAGGCTCAGGGTTTGGATTACAAGAAGGACAAGAAAGAAATCAAGAAGATTGCTGCTGTTGAGATGCAGCGTGCACGTGATTCTGTTGGCGCAAGCGGCAGCAAGACAAAGATTACGTTCACTGATCGTGAATGGGAAGCAGTTCAAGCTGGCGCAATCTCTGATTCCAAGTTGATGAAGATTCTGAACTCGTCAAAGTCTGATGAAATCATCAAACGAGCGATGCCAAAAGCAAGTACAACATTGTCTTCTGCTAAGTTGGGTAAAGCACAAGCAATGTTGGCTAATGGCTATAGCTACGCAGAGATTGCAAAGGCTTGTGGCGTTCCTGAATCAACGATTTATGGCAATCTTAACAAGTAAGAAAGGCTTTGAACTATGATTCGATGCTTTTTAACCACTGTTGATAACCCTTACAGTCCTTATGAACAGTTTGAGGACTGGTATCGGTTCGATACCGACAAGGGTTATAACTCATCTGGGCTGCTGATGCGGATGGCTTACACTTCGGATCAGCTCACGGACGCAGAAAATGCGTATGAAATTGAGCAGGCAATCGACCAAATCGTGGCCAATGACCCGCTCAATATCTACAAAAAGCTCAAACTCGATATCAAAGACGATGCTCCCGGAGAGCAAACAACATAAAAGGGTATAGGGGGGTGCTTGAAAAATACACCCCCTCCCCAAATCGCGCCGGTCTTTGATTTTTCCCCGGAGGGAAAATTGAGAATTGGGTTTTAACTACTGCCGAGGTTTCAGGGTGTAGACTGTGCCTCGGTGGTTTTTGTAAGAGCTTATGGGAGGGTGCTCTCTTCAAACAACCTCCATTTGTCGTTTGTTCATTTTTCTTCTCCTTTCAAATGATTAGAAAGACACCACAACCGGCTCCCATAAACTCTTACAAAAGCCATTGAAAAGTGTGGGAAACAGGCAAGATTCTAGTGCAAACCAAATCAAAACAGAATAGAAGGATGACAAAAATGAGGACAAAGAAAGCTGCTTCTGAAGACGTGGCTCCCATGCGGCCAACATTGTCCCCAGAAGTACGAGAAAACCAGATGATTTCCCTAGCAATGGATCTGGTGGAGAAGCGATTGCGAGAAGGAACGGCATCTTCAGCCGAAACGACTCATTTTCTGAAACTGGCTACGGTCAAATCAGAACTGGAGAAGAAAAAGCTGGAAGCAGAGAATACACTTCTTCATGCAAAAGCAGATGCTATTCAAGCAGCCAAAGATAACGCCCTTCTTTACAAGGAGGCAATCAAGGCAATGCGGGAATATGGCGGGGTGGAAGATAACGATGAACCAGAGAACATATTCTGAGCTTTGTCAGTATTCGACCTTTGAAGACCGGTTCCATTATTTGCAACTGCATGGTGCTGTTGGGCATGATACATTTGGATTTGACAGGTACCTGAACCAAGATTTTTACCAGTCCAGAGAATGGAGGATGTTCCGTGACAAAATTATTGTTCGGGACATGGGATGTGACCTTGGTGTTCCTGATCACGAGATTACTGACTGGGTTGTCCGAGGTGGAAGGCTTATTCGACCACGCATCATCATTCACCACATAACCCCTATTACAAAAGAAGATGTACTGGAGCATCGAGAGTGCTTACTTGACCCTGATAATGTGATTTGTGTATCCGACCAAACACATAAGGCAATCCATTATGGGGATGACAGCATTCTGGAGCCAGTATTTACAGAACGAAGACCGGGCGATACCTGCCCATGGAGGAAATGACATGAACAACGAAGCTATGATGAACCGCGCAAAGCAACTGGTGGTGGACTACTTTAACGCCCATGTGGACGTGACTGACGGCAAGAAGCTGACGATGGAGGATGTGTTCATCGTGTGGTTCAGCAAAACTCTGCAGAACTGGAAGGCGCTTGTGAGCACCACCGTATCCGACGGCATGTACTATGAGCTCACCCACAATGGTGATAAGGGCGAGACTTATCTGGATGCCTACAAGAAGTGGGACAACAAGTGTATCCCGGACTAAGGAGCAACTATGGACAGCATTCTCACTTCCGTAAAAAAGCTGCTAGGTCTGCCTGCAGACTATGAGGCATTCGACCCAGACATCATCATGTACATCAACACTGTGCTGATGATCCTTTCCCAGATGGGCGTGGGTCCGAAAGAGGGCTTTTTTATCTCCGACAAAAGTGCTACTTGGGACCAGTTCATTGCTGACCCGGTGAAGGTGGAAGCAGTGAAAGCGTATGTGGCCGTCAAGGTACGGCTACTGGGTTTTGATGTACCCCAGAGCAGTGTGACCAAAGAGGCTCTGCAGAATACCGCATCCGAAATGGAGTGGCGGCTGAATGTGGAGCATGATCACCCGGAAGAGTAAAGCGCTTACCTTATTATAATAGGAGGCCAGAAGATGGCACTTTCAAACACGGCCACGCCGATTTACTATGGCCGGTTTCGAGAGGCCGTAATTCGGGGTGAAATTCCGGTATGCCGAGAAGTCTCCATGGAGATGAACCGGATTGATGACCTGATTGCAAACCCAGGCATCTACTATGACGATAAAGCAGTTGAAGGTTTTGTCAAGTTCTGCGAGAACGAACTGACCCTTACCGACGGCGGAGACCTGAAACTGCTGGATTCCTTCAAGCTTTGGGCAGAAGAGATATTTGGCTGGTACTACTTTGTGGACCGCAGTATCTATGTACCCAATCCCGGAGGACATGGCGGCCACTATGAGCGAAAGCGCATCAAGAAACGGCTTATCACGAAGCAGTATCTTATCATTCCTCGCGGTGCCGCCAAGACCATGTACGACGCATTCATTCAGAGCTACTTTCTGACCGTGGATGTATCGACCACCCAGCAATGCACTACCGCGCCCACCATGAAACAAGCAGAAGAGGTTCTTTCGCCGATCCGTACAGCACTGGCTCGGTCGAAGGGACCTCTTTTGAAGTTTATGACGGAGGGCAGTTTACAGAACACGACTGGTGCAAAATCTGACCGTGTGAAACTGGCTTCAACCAAGAAGGGCATCGAGAACTTCCTGACAAATAGTTTGCTGGAAGTGCGCCCGATGACCATCGATAAGTTGCAGGGTCGGAGAGACCGTGTAGCAACTGTTGACGAGTGGTTGAGTTGCGACATTCGGGAAGATCCCATCAGTGCGCTTGAACAGGGTGCGTCGAAGAACGAGGACTATCTCATTGTCGCGACCAGCTCAGAGGGGACCGTCCGTAATGGTTGTGGTGACACAATCAAAATGGAGTTAATGGACATCCTGAAAGGGGAGTACATCAATCCCCATGTGTCCATCTGGTACTACAAGTTGGATTCCATCGATGAAGTTACAAACCCCGATATGTGGCTGAAGGCAAACCCAAATCTGGGACAGACTGTCAGCTACGAAACGTATCAGCTGGATGTAGAACGCGCAGAAAAAGCGCCTGGCTCCAGAAACGACATTCTGGCCAAGCGCTTTAACATTCCTATGGAGGGGTATACCTACTTCTTTCCGTATGAAGAAACCCTGCCACATCGCCACCGAGATTACTGGCAGATGCCTTGTGCTCTTGGCGCAGACTTGTCGCAGGGTGATGACTTCTGTGCGTTTACGTTTTTGTTTCCCATGGCAAACGGCTTCTTTGGCGTAAAAACCAGAGACTACATTACCTCTTACACGTTGTCAAAACTTCCGCAGGCAATGCGCCAGAAATACGACCAATTTATGCAGGAAGGCACGCTACAGGTGTTTGATGGTACCGTGTTAGACATGATGCAGGTCTATGATGACCTCGACAACTTCATTCAGCAGAATGACTATGATGTCCGGTGCTTTGGGTATGACCCTTATAATGCCAAGGACTTTGTAGAACGCTGGTGTACAGAGAATGCGCCGTTTGGCGTGGAGAAAGTCATTCAGGGCGTAAAGACCGAGAGCGTTCCTTTGGGTGAGCTAAAGAAGCTCTCCGAGCAGCGGAAACTACTCTTCGATGAAGCACTCATGCAATTTGCCATGGGTAACTGCATTGCTCTGGAAGATACGAATGGTAACCGCAAGCTGCTGAAGCGTCGTTCTGACCAGAAGATTGATGCAGTGGCTGCCATGATGGATGCTTACATTGCATGGAAGCTGAACCGAGAAGCGTTTGAGTAAATCAAACGACCTTTTGGTAGACCTCTCCATTGCCTGTCATGTACAACTTGGTTTCTTTCTTGGGGCTTTGGAGAGCATCGTCAGCAAGTTCCAGCAGAGGAAGTTCTGTCTTATTGGAAAGCTCGTCAACGGTCTTGAAGAGCTCGTTTTCGACTTCAGAGTAGCCGCCTTTGGGAATGGACATGCCAATGACTTTTACATCTTTATGTGCATCCTGAATGGTGGTGCTAAATGCACTCAGAGAACGGAGCATACGATTCTTGGAACTGGTGAGAACCTGCTTCATATCGTTGTGAATGTTTTCGAGATAGAGTTTGTTCCAGTTCTGGGAATAGTAGACCTCCATAACGTTGCTCATGACATAGAGCTGCGTTGCAAGATCAAGCGTCTGCTTTGCCTGTAGAACAGCTGCACATTGCTCGGAAGGTTTGCCAGATTTTTTGGAAGCAATCTTATCTTCCAACTGGGTGGTATAAAACTCAATGTTCGATACCGCAGCAATTTTGGAATGCTGAAGGTTGGTCAAGGTAGCAGTGCGCTGGGATTCACTGAGCATGATGGACGAGAAGTTGGATGCAGCGTATTTAACAAATGTAAGTTCCGCAATCAGTTGAGAGCGTTTGTCGTCGTTTAAGAATTTCAGCACATCGTCAATGCTCTTACGAATTTCGGAAAGCTCAGTGCTGATGTGGGCGAGAAAATACTGGCCGGTGGCAAAAGATGCTACAGTGAAGATATTCATGAGATTGACCATCTCCGTACCTGCCTCAATAAGGGAAGCGGTACCAACAATGCGACCATCTCCACCGACCATAACGGTGCTCAAGCCACCTTGTTTCAAACGCATGAGAACGCCTTGTACGCCTTCTGGGAAGCGGAGCACATAGGTTTTAGATAAAGCATCGGCAGCGGCAACCGTTGGCGCAAGCTGGAGCAGAGAATTGAGCCGTACACAAGCCTCTTCCGGGAAAGAAAGCTTTTGGAACTGGGAAGTATCCTCAAAGTTGTAGGGGACTTCGCAAGGCAAAATCTCGCAATTGAAATCTGCAGGACGCAGCTGAGAATCAGACATAGTTTCAGACCTCCTCCACACAAAGGAAAACAAATATTCATAATACCCATTATATCATGGGGGGGGGTACGTTGGCAATAAAAATTAAGAAAAAGGAGGATGAAACTTGTACTATAATGACCAGATTTGGCACTGGGGTGTCAAAGGTATGAAATGGGGCGTTCGGCGCTACCAGAATGCTGACGGCAGTCTGACTGATGCAGGCAAACGTCGCTATTCGAGCGACATTGCTGCAAATGCCAAAAAGAAGAAGGATAATAGGCTGTCGGAAGAGGCTCTAAATGACCCGAATCGCTGGGTCAAAGAAGATCGAGAACGGACGAAGCGTGTGGTCGATTCTGGCAACCAGATGGCTGGCAACCTGAAAACACTGAATGACAAGTCCATGCGGATTCAGGCACGCAGAACTCCTAAGATGGATCTGAGCAAGATGACCGACCAGGAGATGCGGGAACAAATCAATCGTGCCATGCTGGAAAAGCAGTATGACGATATGTTCAATCCGAAGAAGGTCTATTCCGGCCGGGAGGCTGTCGGTGATACTTTGGAGATTGCAGGAAGTGTTCTGGCTATCACGAGTTCGGCTCTCGGTATTGCGCTGGCCATTAAGGAGTTGAAGGGGTGAAACATTCAAAATGGAATTGTATCACCATGGAATCAAAGGCCAAAAGTGGGGTGTAAGGCGCTACCAGTACGCTGATGGCACATATACTCCGGCAGGACGGAAGCGCTACGGCGTGAGCCAGAATACCAGCCAAATGGAACGTATGGCATCCGTAATGGAGATGCGAGTAAAAGACTGCGTCAATACCGCTCGCACTCAGGTGACAGGGCGGCAGTATGTTGACGGATACCTGAAGAAGGGCACAACTTTCTCTCGGATTCAGACTTCCAAGGACTTCGAGAATTTCGCGTTCTACGCCACCTATAAGAAGGCTGACAGTGACAAGTACATGGGGCTCTTCGGAAAGAATCTGATGACACGAGCCAACTACGATGCCAAACAGGCGGAAAAGCAGGCGAATGCTTCTGGCAGCGAAGAAGATTTGGCAACGGCTACCGCACTGCGCGACAAGGCCAACAGCATGAAGGTCTATCAGTTGAAATTGGAAACGGTCAAGAAGCTGAAGGTGCCTTCTGATGAGAACGCCAGCGATATTACGGCTAGACTGCTGAAAGAGAAAGAGTTCAAGCAGAATCTTGAAGCATCCATAGCGGATTCCAAAGAGAAGATGCGCAGACCTACCCAGCAGGTGCTTTTTAAGCAAGCTGAGAATGCGTTGAAGAAAGACCCCACTACGCTGACGGCTTCTGAAAAAGTGGCTATCTATAAAGCTCTAAACCTTTCTCTGACAAACCATAACGCACAGGAAGTGGCGGCACAGAGCCGTTTCTATGCCGAGTTGAGCAAGAAAGGCTACAATGCGCTGCTGGATTACAACGATAAAGAATACTCAAGCTATCATGCAAAGCGCCCAATGATCGTGTTTGATACAGATTCTGTCCGCCTGCAATCGGTGACAGAGACCAATCCGAAGGTCGTGGACAAGCTGTATATGCGCTATAATGCAGAGCGAATTGCAAAAGAAGTTGGAGCAAACACAATCGGCTACGTTTCCAAGCTGGGCAACAAGACTGTTTCGGAGTGCTCCGCTTACATGGAACGTAAGATGAATGATTATATGAGTTAAAGGAGTGGAATAACGGCGATGCCGAACTGTACCATTATGGCGTTCTCGGCATGAAGTGGGGCGTGCATCGTGCAAAGGCATATCAGGCAAAATCGAACCGTGCACGTGTCCGAGGCGATATGGGCAATGCCCAGAAATACCAGAACAAGTCGAACCAGATTACAGCAAAGCACGAACGTCTTGCCGGTGGTAAGAAAACTCTCAATCGTGTGAGTAAGCAGTCGATGGGAAAGACACTGGCCCAGACTGCCGTTTTTGGTACATACGGCGCGTTGAAGTATAATCAGGCTCGTGCAAAGCACGTCAGCAGAGGAAAAGCCGCAGTGCAGGCGACCCTTTACAATGCTGCAAACAAGATGACGGGTGGTATCCTCGGTGTTGCAGAGCCACGCCTCCATAACGTCGGCAAGTCGGCTGCACCTAAGACTTCCCGAAAGTCTGCGGGTTCTGGTGTCTCTCAGAAGCAGTATGTTGCGGCGCATAACCGCGCGGCTGCAAAAATCAACGATTCCAGCAACCATATCCTTTCGGACTTCAACAAGAAATGGGAAGGTCGGCAGAACTCCGCAGCCTATCAGCAGGCATACAACGATTTGTTTAATAAGCTTGTTGAAGATGAACTTCGCCGGTAAAAAGGAGCACAAAATGTGGTACTGGAATAATGGAACAGGTGAGCTCTACCATTACGGCATCAAAGGCATGAAGTGGGGCGTAAGACGGTATCAGAACAAAGATGGTACTCTTACACCGGCCGGTATCAAGCGATACGCAAAGCAGGATGCTAAAGAGTATGCGGAAGCAAAAATGTTTTATGGCGAAGGTGCTGGAAATCGAAGAAAACTCATAAACGCCACGGTCAAACAACGTTCCAAACAGGCTGCCTATAAGGAAGAATTTGAACGTCAGTTAGCACAGCAGGACATGGTGAAGGCTGCATCAAAGGCAAAGACGGAACGTAAAGTAAGAGACACGAAAAAAGCTGCCGGTAAAGCAAGCAGGAGTGCAATCAATATTGCAACTGGCAATATTGGCAGGGCATCCGCGTCTGCTGTTGCCGTATATACGGTGGCTCATGCAACAGGGATTGACAAGAAAATCGGTGCATATATGGCATTGAAAGCGTCGGATCTTGTAAGCCGAGCAAAGCTGGAGTACACCCGATACCAAGTCAATAAAATGTTTATGTGAGGCATAACATGTGGCAATGGACGGATGGTGCCAGTGAGCTTTACCGCTATTGAACAACCACTAATATAACATTTGCGCATTGGCTTAACAGCTGATGCGCTTTTTCTTTTTGGAGGAAAAATTCAAAATGGAGATGAACATTGGCTCCAGGCTGAAACACGCCTGGAATGCCTTTCTCAACCGGGACCCTCCCGGAAGCAGGTATTATGGGGGTGGCTACAGTTACCGCCCTGATCGGATGCGCTTTTCCCGTGGGAGTGAGCGCACCATCATCAATGCCATCTATAACCGCATCGCGCTGGATGCAGCATCCATTACGATCAACCACGTAAAGCTCGATGAAAATAATCGGTTTGATTCGATTATTGATTCGGGCCTTAATTATTGCCTGAATACTGAGGCCAATGCTGACCAGACCGGTCGAGGGCTGGTTCAGGATATCGTGATGACCTTTTTGGAAGAGGGCGTTGCAGCAGTTGTGCCAGAGAAAACGAACTTTGACCCGCGCTATAGCAACAGCTATGAAATCTACTCCATGCGCGTTGGCGTACCTGTGGAGTGGTACCCGAATCATGTGCGTGTGCGATTGTTCAATGAGCTGACCGGGCAGAAGGAGGAAATCACTTTCCCGAAGAAGATGGTGGCTCTGATTGAAAATCCGTTTTACGCAGTCATGAATGCCCCGAACTCTACTATGCAGCAGTTGGTGCGAAAACTGGCCTTGCTGGATGTGGTGGATGAGCAGGCTGGCAGCGGAAAGCTGGACATGATCATTCAGCTGCCCTATGTCATCAAGAGTCCGGCGCGAAGGGAACAGGCTGAACAGCGCAGGGCTGACATCGAACAGCAGCTTTCCGGCTCCAAGTACGGTATTGCCTATACGGACGGCACTGAGCGAATCGTGCAGTTGAATCGCAGTCTCGAAAACAACATTCTGAAATCCATCGAATACCTGACGAACATGGTATACAGTCAATTGGGTGTGACACAGGAGATCCTGAATGGTACTGCGGACGAGAAAACGATGAACAACTACATGAATCGCATCATTGAGCCAGTCATATCGGCAATTGCAGACGAGTTCAAGCGGAAGTTCCTGACAAAGACTGCCCGGACGCAGGGTCAGAGCATCATGTTCTTCCGTGATCCGTTCCGTCTGGCACCGGTGAGCATGATTGCAGAGATGGCAGATAAGTTCACCCGCAACGAGATCATGACCCCGAACGAGTTCCGGCAGGTGATTGGCATGAAGCCCTCGAAGGACCCGAAGTCCGACCAGCTTGCAAACCGTAATATTGCCTCGGCTGACAAGAAGATGCCCATGTAGGGCGAAGAAACTTATGCTGACGAGCAGGGTTACGACTATGCAGATCAGCAGGAAGGAGTGTGAAAAAATCAAAATGGCAATCAATTTCGATTATGACTTTTCCGGTTGGGCGACCAAAGCCAATGTGAAGTGCTTTGATGGCCTGACCATTGCGCCGAATGCGTTCAAGGACTGCGATGGTAAGGTGGTTCCGGTGGTATGGAACCATGACCATAGCGCACCCGAAAGTGTTCTGGGCCATGCACTGCTGCAGAACCGCAAGGAAGGCGTGTACGCATACGTCAAGCTGAACGACACATCCAGCGGTCAGACTGCCAAGGCCTGCGTGGATAACGGTGACATTGACGCAATGTCCATCTACGCAAACGGCATTCAGAAAACAGGCCGAACCGTGATGCACGGTATGATCAAGGAACTGAGCTTGGTAATTGCCGGATGCAACCCCGGTGCCCTGATCGATGAAGTCGTGAAGCACACTGCAGATGGCTCCGAAACAGACAGTTCCGAGGCCTATATTTATACCGATTCTGGTCTGAGCCTGAAGCATGGGCTGGACCCGGATGATAACCCGCTGGAGGACGAAACGTTGGAGCATTCGGATGATTCCAGCGAAACCGACAAGGATAAGAAAGGAGAAAGCAAAATGGCTGATGCCAACGAGAAGACCGTCAAGGAGGTATTTGATACCTTGACGGAGGAACAGAAGAACGTGGTTTACGCTATCATCGGCTCTGCCCTGGATGAAGGCAAGGTCGGTGAGAGCAACGACAAGGGTGATGGTGAGGAGGACAATAGTATGCACCACTGCTTTGAGAACGACAACGGCGGCACTGTGCTGAAGCACAGCCTGGACGACATCAACGGCATTATCGCAACTGCCAGCAAGCATGGTACTCTGCGCGATGCTTTCCTGGATGCAGGCATTACCGGCGATGAGCTGGCCCACAGCATCGAGAACATGGACTACCTGTTCCCGGATGACCACAATCTGGATACGGTACCTCGCATTGTGGATCGCGACCAGACCTGGGTTGACAAGGTTATGAACAGCGTCCATCATGTGCCGTTTGCCCGTGTCAAGGTTATGTTTGCCGACCTGACCGAGGATGAGGCCAGAGCTAAGGGTTACATCAAGGGCAACTACAAGAAGGAGCAGGTGTTCAAGCTGCTGAAGCGTTCCACCACTCCGACCACGGTTTATAAGAAGCAGCGCTTCGACCGTGATGATATCGTTGACATGTCCACCATGGATGTGGTCGGCTTTGTCAAGAAGGAGCAGCGCGGCAAGCTGAACGAGGAACTGGCCATGTCTTTCCTGATCAGCGACGGCCGTGACGACGCCAGCGATGACAAGATCAACGAGCTGAACATCCGTCCCATCTTCAACGATGATGACTTCTACACCATCAAGGTCGTGGTTCAGCCCGGCACCAATGCAAACGAGGACGCCAAGGCCAAGGCGACCATTAAGTCCATCATCAAGGCCCGTAAGGACTACAAAGGCTCCGGCTCTCCGACCTTCTACACCACCGATGATGTGTTGACTGACATGCTGCTGCTGGAGGACGGCATCGGCCATCCGCTGTATGCTGACGAGGCTGCTCTGGCCCGGAAGCTGCGCGTGAAGGAGATCGTTACTGTTCCTCGCATGGAAGGCCGCAAGGGCGCCAAGGGCGGCGACCTGCTGGGTATCGTGGTCAATCTGGCCGACTATACCGTGGGTGCCGATAAGGGCGGCGAGGTCAACATGTTCGATGACTTCAACATCGACTATAACCAGCTGATCTACCTGATCGAGACCCGCTGCTCCGGTGCAATGACCACTCCGTATGGCGCAATGGCCATCGAGATGGATGCCGCCAACTCTTCCAAGGCCTGATAAGGAGGTAAAACGATATGCTGAACAAGCTCTACGAGCAGGGCAAGGACCTGCATGTTGCAAACTACATGGCCTACGGCAAGACCGCAGACCACAAGCTGTACGCTGATGCGGCGTTCAAGAAGACCGTGACCGAGGCTGAAATCAAGGATGCGTTCCAGAAGGGCCGCCTGATCGTTGTGGAGGGCGCAAACTACCTGCTGCCCGTTGCCTTTGGCACTACCGGTGTTGTGACCGTGACCGCAGGCGAGACCGTGAAGACCCAGGCGTGGGCGGCTTCCGCAACGGCCTGATTTCTTTTGCAAATCAAGTTAGTATAAACTAACTTCAAAATGGAGTGAAGTGCTATGAGCAAATGGTTTGGAAAAATCGGTCTGGTGCAGACAGTTGAAACGGAGCCGAGCATCTTTGAAGAAAAAGTGACCGAGCATGATTGCTATGGCGAGCTTTTAAAGAATACCCGGCGTGTTCAGACCGGCGATAAAGTAAATGACGACCTAACCATCGCAAATACTTTGAGCATCTTGGCCGACCCGACGTTGTACAAGCACTTTGACTCCATCAAATATGCAGAGATTATGGGTGCTAGATGGAAAGTGACAGAAGTGCAGATCGACTATCCGCGGCTGACACTTACCCTGGGAGGACTGTACAATGGCGGAACGCCGACTGAAACTTGACGCTATTTTGCGCCAAATCGTAAAAGATGCGTGTGGTAAAGAGAATGTGTACTACCAACCCCCGGCAAATCTGCGAATGAGTTACCCATGTATCTGCTATGAACAATCCAAAATACAGAATGCCGCTGCCGATAACAGAGTTTATTTGCAGCGGATTTTTTATCAGCTGACAGTCATCGATTCACGACCGGATTCCAAAATAACGAAAGCACTTATGCAAATGGCTAAGTGCCGCTATGACCGGCCGTACAAGGCTGATAATCTGTATCACGACGTTATAACGATCTATTTCTAAAAAGGAGGAAACTCGAATGGCAAAAATCGAATGGGATAAGACCGGCGAGCGCAAGTACCAGCTGGGTGTTAGCAATGTTGCTCTGTATAAGCAGGACAAGGGCGCTTACCCCAAGGGTGTGGCGTGGAACGGCATTACCGCAATCAAGGAGAGCCCGGATGGCGCTGATGCTACCGACCTGTGGGCCGATAACATCAAGTACGGCAGCATCCGTGCAGGCGAGAAGTATAACTTCACCCCGGAGGCCTACTTCTATCCGCCTGAGTTCGGCGAGTGCGACGGCAGCGCGGAGGTGGCTCCTGGCGTGACCATCAGTCAGCAGAAGCGTAAACCCTTTGGCCTGACCTGGCAGACCCTCATTGGCAGCGATGAGGATGATGAACTGGGCTTTACCCTGCATCTGGTGTGGGGCGCAACTGCATCTCCTTCTGAACGCAGCCATGAGTCCTATAATGACAGCCCGGACGCTGAGACCTTCAGCTGGGACTGCGATACCACTCCTGTCAAGGTGACTGGCTATAAGCCCACCGCCCATATGGAGCTGGATAGCACCAAGGTGCCTCAGGCCAAGATGGAGAAGCTGCTGAACATTCTGTACGGCACTGCCAACACCACCCCGTATCTGCCGCTGCCGGATGAGGTTATCAAGCTGATGACCACCTGATCCATTCAAAATGGAATCGACTTTGTAAAGGAGAAAGAAAAATGATTACCGAAACTCTGACCTATGTGGACTTTGGCGGTACCGAGCGTACCGAAGACTTCTATTTCAATCTGACTGAGGCAGAAGTGCTGAACCTGTCGCTTTCCAAGGAGGGCGGCATGGAGGCGTACATCAAGAAGATCGTGAACGCCAAGAGCCAGCTGGAGTTGGTTAAGCTGTTCCAGGATGTTCTGCGCATTTCCTACGGCAAGAAGAGCGAGGACGGCCGTCGCTTTGAGAAGAGCCCGGAGATCTTTGCAGATTTCAAGGCTACTCAGGCCTATAGCGATTTCTATATGTCGCTTGTCACCAATACGGAGAAGGCAATTGCCTTTATCAATGGTCTGTGCGATACCAAGCCTACGAAGGCTGAACCCGCACTTCAGATCGCAGGCAATGCGCCTATCGCACTGCCTAACGGCTAACATTTAACAGCACAGGGAGGCAGGCAGAATGCTGAAAATCACAATTCCTAAACAGGAATATTGGGATGCACGAACGCAGGAATTTGTGCAGCTGAACACTGTAACGCTCCGGTTAGAGCATTCGCTTGTCTCCCTGTCTAAATGGGAAATGAAGTGGCATGTTCCTTTTTTCGGTAATGATTCACTGACAAGGGAACAGATGGTCGATTATGTTCGGTGCATGACGGTTACGCAAGGTGTTGAGCCGGGCGTGTATCTTCGACTGACAGAATCGAACATGGCAGCCATTTACAAATATATGGACGAACCGATGACGGCAACCTGGTTTCCGGGTGAGCCAAAACCGTGCGAGCCCAGAATACCGCAGAAGAGTAAGCCTCGCCCTAAGATTAAGGTGAAAGTAAAAGCCTTAACAAGCGAGGCAATTTATGCGCGTATGTTTGCCGCCCACATTCCCTTGGAATGCGAAAAGTGGCATCTTAACCGACTATTCACGTTGATTCGAGTTTGCAACGAGGAACGGAAGCCGCCTAAGAAGATGAGCAAAAGCGAGGCTCTTAGCAGACAGCGTGCATTGAATGAAAAACGCCTGAAGGAATTTGGTACGAGGGGATAAACGATGCCAAAAGTGGTGATGTTTCGACAAAAAGGTGATTTCAGGCGAACGAGCGATTTTTTGAAACGAGCCAACAGACTGAATTTGGATGTAATCCTGAATCAGTATGGTCAGGAAGGTGTGGAAGCATTACGTGCGGCAACGCCGAAGGACACCGGAACAACTGCAAACAGCTGGAGTTATGTCGTTCATAAGGGGACAGGCTCCATCACCATAACATGGTCGAACTCGAACATTGTGGACGGTGTGCCCATTGCGGTAATTCTGCAATACGGACATGGCACCAGAAACGGCGGATATGTGCAGGGAACAGACTATATCAATCCGGCGATGAAGCCGATTTTTGATAAAATCGCTCAGCGAGCATGGGAGGAGGTAAAGAGAGAATGAGCAGGGAAGTCGATGAGCGTGTTGTTCAAATGCAATTTGACAATGCGCAATTCGAGAGAGGCACCCGACAGACCATGGGCACCTTAGAAAAGTTGAAGCAATCACTTCAGTTCAAAGGCGTAGAAAAAGGGTTTGAGCGCATTAGCTCTGCCTCCCAGAAGGTCGATTTTTCGGAAATGACCAAAGCGCTGGAATCTATCGAGAGCAAGTTTTCGGCCGTTAATGTAATTGCCGTTACGGCACTGACCAACATTACCAACAAAGCCATCGCGACCGGAGAACGACTCGTAAAGGCTCTGTCGCTTGACCCTATTATTAGCGGCTTTCAGGAATACGAAACCCAGATCAATGCGGTTCAGACGATTCTGGCAAACACATCGAGTAAAGGTACTACGTTGGACCAGGTTAATGCTGCGTTGGACGAGCTGAAACACTATGCTGACTTGACGATCTACAATTTTACGGAAATGACCCGTAATATTGGTACATTTACAGCAGCAGGTGTTGATTTGGATACATCTGTTGCAGCTATCAAGGGTATTGCAAACCTTGCAGCTGTATCCGGTTCGACCAGCCAGCAGGCTAGTACCGCCATGTACCAGCTTTCTCAGGCACTGGCTTCTGGTACTGTGAAGTTGCAGGACTGGAACTCTGTGGTCAACGCAGGTATGGGTGGCCAGGTATTCCAAGACGCGCTGAAAGAAACGGCTCGTGTGCATGGTGTCGCCATTGACAGCATGATTGCAAAAGAAGGTTCCTTCCGTGAAACCTTGTCCAAGGGATGGCTGACTTCTTCTATTCTGACCGAGACGCTTCAGAAATTCACTGGCGATCTCAATGAGGAAACTTTGAAATCCATCGGCTATACCGATGAGCAAATCAAGAAAATCATGGAGATGGGCAAGACTGCAAACGATGCTGCAACAAAGGTTAAAACTTTCAGCCAGCTGAAAGACACCTTGGCAGAGGCATTGCAGTCCGGTTGGACCCAGACTTGGCAGACTGTTATCGGTGACTTTGAAGAGGCAAAGGAGCTTTTTACAAAGTTCAGTGATGTATTTTCAGACCTGATCAACAAGTCGTCCGAAGCCCGTAATACGGTGCTGGAGGGCGGTCTGAACAGTGGCTGGCAGCAGTTGCGCACCGCACTGGGCGACAGTGCTGACTTTTATAGTCAGATGCTGGAAAAGGTCATGCTTGCAAATGGTTCTATCAGTCAAAAACAGATCGATGATGCCGGTAGTTTTGCCAAGGCTTTGCAGCAGGGCGGTGTTTCTGCGGAGCAGCTTCAAAATGGATTGAATGAATCGACCCAGCAGTTGCAGACACTGAGCAAACTGAGCGACAAGGAGCTCATGGCAAAGGGGCTTGACACGACGCAGGTTAAAGCTCTGGCAAAGAGCTTTGAAGAGGTTAATCAGAAAATTGCTGACGGCAGTTTGAATCTTGACATGTATTCAAAAAAGATTGGCGAACTCTCTGGCCGAGAGCATTTGATTCAGTCTATTTGGAACATTTTTGAGGCTATCGAAAAAATTGTTCAACCTGTGACGAAGGCATGGCAGAAGATGTTTTCTCCTGTCAACGCCGAACAGATTTACAGCATTACCGAAGCAATTGATAGTTTTACTGCAAAGTTCAGCATCAGCGATGAAACTGCAGATAAAATCGAGCGGACATTCAGTGGCGTTTTCGCAGTGCTGAATGTTAGTAAAAATGCACTTTTAGCCGTTGGCAAGGTTCTGGGAGAGGTATTCAATGCTGCTTCTCCGCTTGCTGGCGGCTTTTTAAGCATTACAGCAGCACTGGGCGATTGCTTGGTCGAGATGACCACTGCCGTCAATAACTCTACGGTGTTTAAGACGACCTTGGATGGCATTCACTGGATCATCGGGAAAGTGTCCGAAGGAATGCAGGCCTTTGCAGGGGTGCTGACCAATGTATCGAATAGCGTCTCTGTCGTGTTCGATCCGTTAAAGACCCTTGGCGAGTGGTTCATGTCTTTCATCAACTTTATCGCACCAGGGCTTTATGCGTTTGGTTCTTCAGCGGATAAAATCTTTAAGGAATTTGGTGCAAGCGCAAAAGAAGCCTTTAACAGTCTTGACACTGAGAAACTTGCAAATGTCATCAACAGCGGCTTAGTTGCTGGCATTCTTGCAGGTGTCAAGGGATTTCTGAATAGTGCCAAAGAGCTGGCTTCCAGTGCAGGTGATGCTATTGGAAGCATTAAAGATGTGCTCAACTCCCTTGGTGAGGCAATTGATGCATGGAAGCAGTCCAAGAAAGCCGAAACAATGATGACGATTGCAAAGGCTGTTGCCATTATGGCGGCATCTTTGACAGTGCTATCCATGATCAAGCCGGAGCGACTAGCTGGCGGGATTGGCGCACTTACTGCAACAATTGGCGAACTTGTCGGTGCATTTTTGCTGCTCGATAAATTTGGCGGTAATACGAAAAGCGCTAAGCTTGGCGCAATGTCAGTGGCGATGGTTGCCATGGCATCAAGTGCCCTCATTCTGGCAGGTGCTGCTGCAAAGCTGGCATCTATCGACAGCGGAAAGCTGGTTTCGAGCATCGTTGCTCTTGGCTCTATCATGGGCGGGCTTACTGCTGTTTCGGTCGTGCTCTCCAAAACAGGCAGTAAGTTCATGAAGGGCGCTACCGGCATGATTGCCTTTGCAACAGCTATTCGGATCATGGCGAGCGCTGTAAACGCCATGAGTGGACTGAGCTGGGATCAGATGAAGGTTGGTCTTACGGGAATCGGCGCTCTTTGTATTGAACTGGGCGCTTTTCTGGCAGTATCCAAGTTTGATAAGCTCGGCGTTCTGAAGGGGACAGGGCTTATTCTGCTGGCAACTGCTCTGAATATTCTTCAGTCTGCGGTTGCGAAGTTCGGCAGCATGAGTCTGGACGAGATTCAAAATGGATTGATCGCGGTCGGTGCTGCACTGGCTGAGTTTGCGGCATTTGGAATTGTTGCAGGTTTTTCAAAGAAAATGCTTGCCAGCTCAGTTTCCGTGCTCATTCTTTCCAGTAGCATGGTCGTTCTCAGCAGAGCCATGAACTCCATTTCTGGTTTGGACGGAGAGAGCATAAAAAAGAGCCTTATTGCAATTGGCGGCGCTCTTGCAGAATTTGTCATTGCTTTGAATTTGACCAAGGGCACCCTCGGTTCAGCGGCTTCACTGACTACCATGACCGTGGCAATCAACCTTCTGGTTCCGGCTCTGACCGGGCTGGGGAACCTGAGCCTTGCACAAATCGGTACAGGACTGCTGGCAATTGCCGGTGCATTCGGTGTGGTTGGAGCCGCGGCGTTCATTCTAGCCCCGTTGACACCAGTTATTACGGCACTGTCTCTTGCCATGAGTGCGCTGGCTATTAGTCTTGGTGCACTTATGGCGTTGGCATCTGTGTCTCAGTTCTTTGGGAATCTGGCATCAAGTTTAAGTCTTTTGAATAGCCTGAACTTCCAGGTTTTTCTGAATGGGATCAAGGCTGTGGCATGGCTCTTAGTCGAGTTCATAGCTGGCATTTTTAAAGGACTGGCTACGATTGCCGGGACCATTGCAACTTCTATTGCGGCTATTATTACAGCAGTTTGTGATGGCATTGCGCAGGCAGCACCTAGCATAGGCAATGCACTGGCTCAGCTTATCGTGACTGTCTGCAATGTTATCGTGCAGTGCAGTGAGCCTATCGGACAGGCTTTGTTCACGCTGGGTACTGTGGCGATCCAGACCATTATCGACCTGATTGCATGGGCCTGGGATGGCGGTGGCGGTGAAGGAGGCGGCATTAAGGGCGCTTTGAGCAGTTTGTGGGCGAACATTACGAGCTTTATTGGCGAGAAATTCAACCCTGCAAATTGGTTCAAGGAAGGCAGTTTGCTGGATGGTCTGTTCGGAGCAGCCAACAAAGCAGCAGACGAACGTGACGCTACCGAGTATGGCAAATCTGTTGGCGATAAACTGGCAGAAGGCATGAATAATAGCCAGAAGGATGTTAAGGAAAGCAGCGTCAATCTGGCTAAAACAGTGGAGGATGCTACCAGAGAAACAGCAGGTATCAATTCCCCCAGCACCATGATGGAGGAAAACGGCTACTGGCTGGATATGGGCCTGGCACAGGGGATGGAAGGTTCTGCTGGCATGGCTGCTATTACGGCAGCGTGCGGCAATATTTCTTCCACCATCAATAGCCAGTTCCGAGACTATTGGGGCATTCATAGCCCGAGTACCGTTTCTCAGGGAGATGCCAGCAATATTCTGGCAGGCATGTGCGTTGGCTTTAGCCAGACGGATGGGGTGCAGAACAGTCTCTTGGCATTGAATGGTGGCATCCGTTCGACCCTTCTTGGTGGCATGGATGCAACCAAGACTGATGTCACGAATAAAGCTACTAATATTGTTGGTGCCCTGAGCGGCGTGTTTGGTGGAACGACTACAACAGCCGAGGATATTCTGAAAACGCTGGGTGGTTCTGGTTCTACGACCACAAAGCCCACTACGATGGGCCGCACCAGCTCGACGAAGAAAACCGGAAAAACTCTGGCGGAGCAGATTGCCGAGAACTATTCCAAGAAGCTGAAAGCCAACAAATATTTGTTGGAAGCGGCCGATAAGGAATACTCTCTGTGGGAAGCCCGCGAGGGTGACATTGCAACCAATGAGCAAATTGCCCAGAAAAGAAGTGAGTATATCGGCACAAAGATCACACGGCAAACCAGTCGTGTGAAAATTGCGCAGGAGCAATATGACGCACTTCTCAAGAGAGTGGGCAAGAACAATGATAAGACCCGCGAAGCCTACAACACCCTGATGGACGAGCAGGCTACGCTGGAAAATCTGAAGAAAACCCAATACGAAGATACATATTCCGATTTGTTTGACCGGTACGATGACGAAAGCAGCGCTGCTGAAAACGAGTACAGCTTCTGGAGCAGCAAGTACGAAAAGACAGCAACTGCTGCAGAAAAGTCGAACAAACAAATCGAACTCATCAACAAGAAAATCGGGATTCAGGCTAAAGCACTGACTACGGCAGAAGAAGAATACACGAAAACCAAGGATGCGTTCGGTGAGAAGAGCCGTAAGACCCAAGAGGCATATGCGCGGTATTTGAAAGAGCAAATCGAGTATCAGCAGTTGGTGAACAGCCTGAACAATGCTGAACTTGATAGGTTCGATAAACAAAATGAGCGCTATGCTTTGGAGATGAAGACGTATTCCAACCAGCAGAGCATTCTTCTGAAGCTGTTTGAAGATGGTGATTATGGTGTTGTGACCTCTACCATCAACATGGGTGCTGCCCTGCGAAATATGTCTTACCAACTGAAACGCACCACGAATGCTTACGACAAGTATAACGAGTATGTACAGGCCGGGACGCAGAATACGGATGATGGACTGGCAGCTCTCCACGAACTGCAGGACGAGCGTTATAGCTTTATTGGGTATGCGGAAGCTTTTGCTGATGCGCTTAATATGAGCGATGATGCAAAGAAGGTTACCATGCAGCTTGGCATTGCCATTGCTGATAACTGGAAGTCCATCTCGAATGGGTTCAATAAAGCATGGGGCAAAGTGCAGGAGTCGTATCCGGCAATTGCGCAGAAGCTCTCAAATTTCATTGGCTTGTATATGCGTGACGGTGCTGCGGAGACCATTACCGCTTCAATGTCTGCTGTTGTAGCAGCCATGAACGGTGATTATGGTACAGCCATCAGTTCGACCATCAGTGCATTACTGAATTTCCTCGGGTCTGACTTTGGAAAGACTCTGATGGATACGGTTAAGAACGGCTTTACGACATACATGCCGAAAATTGCATCCTTCATTGGTAAACTCTTTGAGGATGGCGGTTTGCTAGCAGGTATCGGTAAGGTTGTTATGGGGTTGTTTGGAGAAGGCGGTGCACTGGCAGGCGTTGGCGAAGCTGTTATGGGCGTTCTGACAACCATTGCAGGTGTTATTGGCATAACGGTACCAGAACTCGGACTAATTATGCTGGCAATTGCTGCTATCGGTGTGGCAGGCTTTGCACTTATCAAAAACTGGGATAAGGTGAAAGAGTGGTTTGCCAATTTTGGCGAATGGATCTCGAATCTGTTTCAGAATATTGCTGAGGGCATCGGAAACTTTGTGTCCAACTTGGTGGAAGGCATCGGTAACGTATTCAAGAAAATCTGGGAAGTCGGCAAGAACATCGGTCAGGGTCTTTGGAACGGCGTGACCAGTGTAGCTTCCGGCATCTGGAATGGCATCAAAGGCTTGGGCAGTTGGATCGTGAATGGCTTTAAGAGCATTTTCGGTATCCATTCTCCCTCGACTGTTATGGCTGAGCTGGGCGCTTACATGGGACAGGGCTTTGCAAACGGCATCACCAGTACCGAGGATGGTGTGAATCGTTCCATGGACGATATGACCAGCTCTGCACTTGACATTGCCATGAATGCGGCCCAGATGCTCTATGATGTTGCAACTGGACAGGAGACTGCTGAACCGATTTTTACGCCGGTGCTGAATCTTTCTGACTATGCATCTCCGACCAGCTGGGCAGCTACACAGGCATATACGCCTTCTGCTGAAACAGCGGAACGTGTGTATCGCAGTAATGAACTCGCACAGAGGATTGGCGGAAATCAAAATGGAGCGTTTACGAAGTTCCGGTCAGACAATAGCGATGTGGTAAACGCAATTAGCCAGCTGGGCAATCGCGTGAACCGAATGGCAGAATCGATCAGTAAAATGAAGCTTGTACTTGACAGCGGAAAGACTGTTGGTGAACTGGCACCGAAAATCGATTCTAACATGGGCGGAAGAAACATTCTGGCAGAAAGAGGGGTGATTTGATTGGAACGCGAGTATTCTGTGAATTTTGGACAGTACAACACGTGGTCTGATTGGCACCTCACGCCTGCAGAACGCCCCATCGTTGTACCTCCGACCGAAAAAACGCATAATATCGACTTGCCGGGTGGCAGTGGTGTAATTGATGCAGCACAAGCATTGACGGGCTACCCGGTATTTAACATGCGAGAAGGAAGCTGGGATTTTTATGTAGAAAATGATGTTGAACCCTTTATGACACTCTACAGCAAGGTGATGGCCGCACTTCAGGGTAAACGACTTCGCGTCAGCCTGGAAGAAGATGCGGCCTATTTTTATGAAGGCCGATGCTGGGTGGACAATCCCAAACAAAGCAACGGTCACACCATGCTCACTATCAACTACAGCTTGAACCCGTATAAGCACAAGTTTGCGGACATTGGAAAAGTTGTGAAAACCGCCGTTAATGGCAGCGCTACAATTTTCTCTGGTTCGGTCAGCAATTATACGGGCGAGCCGATTTGTCCGAAATTGGGCATCGAATTGTCTTCTGGGGATGCTATGTCCATTGAGTTCACAACATCTAGCAGACGGTATACAACATCGCTGGCAAAAGGCACGTGGGTTGACCCCATTATCATGCTGATACCAGGGGAAACGACGTCCATTGTTGCGAAAGGCTATGGGACAGTGAGCTTACAGGCGATTGGAGGATGGTTATAGTATGTTTAGCGTATATGCTGACGACAAACTGTTCTATTCGCCACGGCTGTTGGATGAGAGATATGCCATTACAGAACCTCAGGCAACGCTTGAACTGAATAAAGCAGGCAGCTTTACGTTTAATTTGCCATTCATCAATCCGATGTACTCCAGCTTGAAAAAACTGAAGACGATCATTACGATTCGAGAAGATGACGAGGTGCTCTGGAAAGGTCGTGTATTAAACGACGCGAAAGACTTTTACAACACCAAGGCAGTTACTTGTGAAGGTGAACTGGCTTTTCTGAACGATATTCAATATGAACCGCATGATTATTCCAAAAAAGGAATCAAAATGGGGGAGTATTTCAAGAAGCTTATTGAGCACTATGCTTCTGAATGTTCGGAAGAGCGAATGATCAAACTCGGTAATGTGCGAGGAGCCTTTACGGATGTGCTTATCTATCCCAAAACAACGGACTACACGAACGTTTGGAATCTTATTTCTGGCAACCTTATTGGAGCATCGACCGGTAAAGTTGGCAAGGACGAGGTAGACCTGAGTGATTACGATAGATATTTGTACATCCGAAGGGAAAAAGGCGTATCTTACATTGATTTTGTGGACGACATTGGAAAAGCATCTAGCCAGATTATCGAATTCGGAAAAAATCTTCTGGATTTGAGTGAGTATGTGGATGCTTCCAATGTTTACACACAGATTATTCCACTTGGTAAAGCCGACAGCAAGGGAAAACGCGTTGACATCAAGCTTGTGAATGGCGGAAAAAACTATTTGCAGTCTGATAGTGCTATTGCACTTTTTGGGAAAATCCAGAAGTCGGTTATCTGGGAAGATGTAACCAATCGAAACACTTTGAAAGCAAACGGGCAACGAATGCTGGATAAGGCTGTTGAGATGGCAATTAAAATTACAATTCGCGCATTTGACCTGCATCGAATCAATGTTAATACCGACAAAATTGAGTTTGGTGATAAGGTTCATGTTGTGAGCCTGCCACATGAAATCAGTTCGGATTTTCTTTGCTCGAAAATCGTATTCACACTCGATAATCTCGAAAACACGGAATATACGTTCGGATTGGACTTTGAAACGATGTCTGGTAGTTTTGCGTCTTATAAGCGAACCTACCAATATAAGATGGAAAGTGCACTGGAGATTGGCAACCAGAATGCACAGGACCTTCTCGATGCAATGACCCGTATGGACTCTTTGCAAACACAAGTAGATGGCAGTATCTGCTCATGGTTTTATCCCGGTGTTCCTACAGCAGAAAACTATCCAGCTGTTGAGTGGACAACACCTGAAGCAAAGCATGCTCACATCGGTGACCTGTACTATGACAAGTCAACGGGTATTGGATACCGCTGGACAGAGAATAGTGGGGGTTACTATTGGGATGTTATCGAAGACAAGCAAGTTCAGCAGGCTTTGCAGGATGCCTCACGGGCACAGTCTACTGCGGATGGAAAAGTGCGTTGCTTCAGCGCCCAGCCGTACCCTCCGTATGAGGTTGGTGATTTATGGTCACAGGGATCTGGAGGAGACTTGCTAAAGTGCACACATGATCGAGCGCAAGGCGATGGATTTCAGAGTTCCGATTGGATTCCGGCTTGCAAGTATACCGACGACACAAAAGCTATTGAAGCTGGAAAAACCGCAACTGATTACATCAAAGATGGTGCGGGTGGCATTCAGGTTGGCCCCAATGGAAGTAGTAATGTAACCATGACTGACGAGGGATTGGTTTTTAATGGCATCCGAAATCTGGTGCCCCTTTGGGAAAATGCCGATCCAACCTCCGGTATGGCCGCAGGAACCGTTATCTGTTCGGACGGCCGTCTGGCATCCTATGCAGCAATTGCAATTGGCTGTCAGGAGTATTATACAAGCCCGTTTGATAGTGCTTCAACAGACGGTGGCCTGATCCAGTACACAATTGTGGTGCTGAACGGAAAAGAAGCTCGTTGTTCCTACGTGTGGGATAAATCTCGTGCACGCAAGGTGACTGCAAGCAAAAAAGGAATCACCTTTGGACCGGGCGGATACTACGAAACAAAAAAACTGGACAAGTGGATATGGCCATGGACTGACGTAACATACGGCGCCAAGTTTAACAGTCACAATCAGTGCTGTGTGCCAGTCGTTATTTATGGATTTCTTTAAGGAGGTGGTGCCATGTACGTTACAACGTATAAAGCGGATGGAACGATCACCAGTATTGGGAAGGTAAGCGATTCTTTTCCCGTGGACCGTGAGCATCCGCCTGATGGATTGCTGTATACGGATGAGATACCGGATGGCCGGGGCATCATCCTGCAGTATAAAATTCAAAATGGAGAATTTGTTTATTCTCCGCAACCGACCACAACCGAAGATAAGACCAAAGAAGAGGAGGTAACTTATCAATGACCGAACTGAATCTGATCCTTTCTAAGAATGGTCAGGCGCAGCTGGCAGATGGCAGCAGCACCCTGAACATGGGCTATGAGGGCAATAAGAGCGTTTATGCTTTGCGTATCTCGCCACGTGATGAGTGGGCAAACCTGACCATCAGCGCCTACTGGCACACCCCGAACAAGGAAATCATGCCTCCGGCAACCTTGTTCGCAAACAACGTGGCAAACGTCCCGGCTATCGTAACCGCGATCTCTGGCGAGGGCAAGGTGACCTTCCAGGGCATTCGCGATGGCGTAATCGTCACCAGTGCAGATGTGCCCTACATTGTTGGAGAGAACAGCGGCACTGAAACGGCAGACCTTCCTGATGCTGGCAGCACTACATGGGAGCAGCTGATTGCTGCAACGCAGGCAAGCGCAGATGCGGCACGCAAGGCTCAGGCAGCAACTGAAAAGGCGGCCACTGGTCTGAGCGCTGTTCTGACTGCTTCCGCTGCAGCGCACAACGGCATCTTCCGTGGCAAGAACTTGGGTTCTGCTCCCACGGAGGCACAGCTGGCAGCCATCAAGGCGGGTACCTTTGACGACCTGTACGTTGGTGACTACTGGTCCAATGGCGGCGTGAGCTATCGCATTGGCGGTTTTGACTACTACCTGCAGTGCGGCGATACCAGCTTCGGAAGCCATCATGCAGTCATCGTGCCGGATACCCAGCTGTATACCCACAAGATGAACGCAACCAATACGACTGAGGGCGGCTATGTCAACAGCCTGATGCGTCTGGAAGGTCTGGCACAGGCCAAGGAAAAGGCGGTTGCAGTGTTTGGTGCAGACCATGTGCTGACCCATCGTGTCTACCTGACCAATGCTGTGACCAACGGTAAGCCTTCTGGCGGTGCATGGTTCGATAGCGATGTGGAGCTGATGAACGAGAACATGGTCTACGGCAGCCATATCTTTGCTCCTGGCTGCGACGGCAGCACGATTCCCACGAACTATACAGTGGAGAAGAGCCAGCTGCCCCTGTTCCAGCTTGCACCGCATCTGATCTCGAACCGCCAGTGGTTCTGGCTGCGAGATGTAGTTTCGTCTACGTACTTCGCGACTGTGAGCAACAGCGGTGATGCGTCCTCCGACAGCGCTTCGTCTGAGCTTGGCGTTCGTCCCGCTTTCGTCATCGGCTGATCAACCATCAGGCGGCCTTGTGCCGCCGTTATTTTTTTGTTTGAAAGAAGGATTTTTGCGTGTCTAATATTCCTAAAAGTAGGAGAAAAGCGACCTCATTGGATGCTTTGGCACTGGCCCAGAATATTCGCTCTGAAATTACAACGGAGTTGATGCTGACTTTTGGGTACAGCGAAAAACGGCTGGAACAGCACATCCGTAAAGTCACAGATTATATTCAGGACGATGCACTGCGGGAACGAGCTGCAGCTCAACTTCGGGAGACTAATCAGGACTTTAGCATGTGGTTTATTGAGAAAGAGCGGGACGAGGTTCTGAGGCTTTCTCGTGGAATATCGGCACACCTTCGGGCAGCTAATACGATCAGTCCTATCAACATGAGTGAGTTTGAGGAGCGCAGACTGCAACTGGATAAAGCGCTGGAATGCTGCAATGTGCTCCAGGACGAGCTGAACTATATTGCAAAAGTTCTGCCTGCTGACAAAAACAAATACACGCGCATTGTATTGAAGCTTGAGAAAGACTTCAACCTCATTAAAAAATTGCGGCAATCTGATAACGGGCGTTTCCTACCGCACATTCAGGCAGCCGCAAAGTCCGAATAACAACAATTGGGTAGCCTTTGAAAAGTTTCGTCTACGTACTTCGCGAATGTGAACAACAACGGTAATGCGAACTACAACAACGCTTCGAATGAGAATGGCGTTCGTCCCGATTTCACATCCGTGCATTATGGACAGGATTCCCTGCACGGCAATGGGAAAGGAAAGGCTATCCGTTCGGGAGATAACCCGATGAATGATAACTGTGACGGTTCCGGTTACGACCGATGAACTTACAGCGCAGTTTATGAGGCAAAATGAATCCTTATTACGACACAAACGTTCTCTATGATGCGGGAGACCGCGCAATGAATGGCTCCCAGTTTAAGTATGCTTCGAAACTTTATAAGTTGAATCAGCTTCTCATCACAGCAAAATTACAGAAGGCACTTCAAAATGGAACTTACCATCCGAAAGGGAGTATGAAGTTCCGATATCGTGAGCGAGGAAAGGAACGCCTCATTTCCAGCATCGTGACCCCTGACAAGGCGGTGAATCATGTAATTTGTGACGAGGTGCTGACTCCATATCTACAAAAGTTTCTACAGTACGACAATTCGGCATCTCAGAAGGGGAAAGGCGTAGCATTTCATCGAAGGCGTTTTGAAAATGACCTGCGTAACTACTACCGCGAAGAAGGTACGAATGAAGGGTATGTGCTTTTTATCGACTTCAGCGGGTACTATGCGAACATTCAGCATGAACCGTGTAAGGCGGTGCTTCATGAGCTACTCGAAAAGAGCGGTCTACGTGATGAACTTCGGCTTATCACCGAGGACTTGATGGATGAGATTTTCAAGACGTTCGAGATGGATGTCAGCCGATTCTCGGACGAGGACATTGAAGCCATGATGAATGGCAAGGTTGACCCTTTTATGAACATGGGCGTGCCGAAAGAGCTTTTGACAGGTGAAAAGATGCTGGCAAAGGGAGCCGATATTGGCAACCAGCTGGCGCAAAACATTGGTATCACATTTCCTTACCGAATTGATAACTACTGTAAAATTGTCTGCGGCATGAAGCATCAAGGCCGCTATTCTGACGATATGCATATCATCCATCGGAGCAAAGAAGTGCTTCTGAAGGTTTTAGAGGGTATCAAGACAATCGCGGCAGAGTACGGGCTGATTCTCAATGAGAAAAAGACGCACATCTGCAAGCTTTCTGGCGACTACCGTTACCTTCAGGTAAAGTACACGTTGCTTCAAAATGGAATCGTTGTTCGGCGGATTCACCCAAAAGCAATCACAAGAGAACGCCGTAAACTAAAGGCTTATAAGCGCCTGCTGGACAAAGGAATCGTAACCATGGAAGAAATTGATGGTTATTTTCGCTCCTGGCTCAGCGAGAACTACAAGTATATGAGCCGCGACCAAATCTATAAAATGAACAGCCTGTACGTGAAGCTGTTCGGAAGGAGTGTAACATGGAAGAAAGGGCATGGAAGGTTACGTTGGCTGATGGCACATCCCTCGGCAGCCTGAAGCTGAATGGTAACAACTTCATCAGTACCACCGAAGTCACCAAAGAGATGTTCGAGGACAATCTGACAGAAGTGACCATCGAGGGCGGTGACACCATCGAGAAGCATGAGAACATGGAACTGGTGCAGATCAGTAAGATGGGCGAAGAGTGGTGGTTCATCCTGCGGGATATTCCGGCAGAGGAGCTGGAGCAGATGGCTCTGAAGGCGCAGCTGGACTATCTGAGCATGATGGTTGACCCCGAGTTGTAAGGAGGAGTTCAAAATGGCAAATCACAGCAAGAAGTTCAACGATGTGCGTTCCTACTACAAGTATCACATGTGGAAGAAGCGGCAGGTCGTGAATGCCGTGAAACAGGGCTGGATCACGGAGTACGAGTACGAGGAGATCACCGGTGAAAGCTATCCCGTACAGAAAGAGGAAGAAGTGGCCGTGGCAGCCGCGCCGGTTACTGAGACTCCTCAGATTCCTGTTACGGCGGAGACCGAGAGCAACTCTAAGGGAACAAGTGAGGAAGCAGATGTGACCTCCGAGGAATAAGGAGGGCATATGAGCATCGAAGCATATTCTCTTCTGAAAAACGGCAACCTGAAACTCTCGGAACACTTCAAGGTCCGGGAGTTTTATTGCAGGGATGGCTCTGACCCGATTTTCGTGGATACAGAACTTGTGGAGATTCTGGAGAAGATTCGTACCCACTTCAACAAGCCTGTGACCATCACGAGTGCATTCCGCACGGCAAGTTGGAACGCTAAACAGAAGAATGCCGCCAAGTACAGCCAGCACCTCTATGGCAAGGCGGCGGACATTCAGGTGCAGGGTATCAGCGTGGAGCAAGTGTATGCCTATGCGGACAAGTTGCTTGCGGGCAGGGGAGGTGTGGGTATCTATCCTCCCGGCCTTGGCAGAGCAAACGGCTGGGTGCATGTGGATGTACGCAAAGAAAAGAGCCGGTGGAGGGGGTGATGCCAATGCAGAGTATTATTTCCTTCATCAGCGCTCACTGGATGGAATGGGCAATTGGATTGCTTAGTTTTGGCTGGGGTTATCTTATCAAAAAGATGACCGAGTACAAGAACATCAAGGACGGTCTGCTCGCTATCATGCACGACCGACTGTATCAGATGTGCACTTTCTTTCTCAAAGAGGGGTACATTGATACGGCGGCTCTAAAAAATCTGGAATACCTTTATAAAAGTTATCATGCTCTTGGTGGAAACGGCACTGGTACAGAACTGTACACCCGCGCCAAGGGGCTGCCAATCAAGGAGGACTAACATATGAATGCGCATATTGTAACGAACCGCAGCATCTCGGCTGGTACCATCGCACGAACTGCTGTTCTGCTGCTGGCCCTGACCAACCAGGTGCTTTCTGCTCTGGGTAAGCCGGTTCTTCCCATCGAAAGTGCTCAGCTGGAGCAGTTGGTAAGTGTCGGTATCACGACCGTGGCTTCTCTCGTGGCCTGGTGGAAGAACAACTCGTTCACGCAGGAGGCTCTGGCCGCTGATGTGGAATACGAGCGCCAGCGGAAGCTGAACGGGAAATAATTGATATTCGAGGCGAGGAAGAGAAAATGGCGAACAATATCCTGACTGAATGTTTTTCTCCGACCGCCTGAAATGATTTCATCTGACACTCATCGTTGACCCGATAGGTCTGTTTTAGATTGGAGTGGCCGGTAAGATGAAGAAAGACCCTGTGATATTTATGCTGGTCCTCTAGGGCTGCCATGAAAATTGCAGGGTCTTTTATTTTTGCCCTAGAAAATGTTGCAATTTGAGCGTAGAAGTCGTATACTGGAAGCATAATGAATCATTTGCACGCACACCGATAAATACAGAGATTTTTGATTGAATTTATTGCCTACCTATTATATACCAGTTCCTGCGGGATGCCATCCTGCTCACCATGAACGAGCCGGAGTACATCAACGCCGTGACCAAGCGGCTCTACCCGGAAATTGCCAAGAAAAACGGCACCACCGCCAGCCGGGTGGAGCGCGCCATCCGCCACGCCATCGAGGTTGCGTGGGACAGGGGAGACGTGGATACCCTCAACAGCTACTTCGGCTACACCATCCATAACCTGCGCGGTAAGCCTACCAACTCGGAGTTCATCGCGATGATAGCCGATAAGATGCGGCTGGATAAACGGCAGCGGGTGGGGTAACATCTGCAAATTGAAAATACGGCTGATTTGAGCGCTGCTTTTGAAAAGCGTGATAAAAACTAAATTAACAGAAGAGCCGCAGTCGGGGATTTTCTTCCCGGCTGCGGCTCTTTTGATATGAATAAACGTATTACGGCTCGATTTTGATTTTATCTTTGGCATATTCCAACGCAAGGCCAATAAGCTCGTTTCGAGAACGGTTCGTCTTTTGCGCTAAATCGTCGTAAAAGTCAACAATGGATTTGTCTACCCGAATCGTGAACATAACAGGTTCTGTGCGCTTTGTTATCTTGAGTTCGTCCATAATTATCACCCTGATTCTATTATGATGCACAGAACGATAGAAAGAAATGTTGCAATTATGTTTACAATTAAACATAAAATGATATAATGGAATAAAGAAGCCAAAACAAGGAGGATTGTACAATGGAGTATCATTTTACAGGGACAGGTGATTCACTGGACGTTACCTTTATTGCAGACGGCATCATTGATGGAAGCGGAAAGGTTATTCCTTATCCAGCAATTAAGAGCATAAAGGTAAAGCGAAAAGGAAATGAATCGGTATTGATGATTACAGCAGAAGAGAATGATACAAAAGTTGAATACTGCTATTCTGTTGCCCCAAAGGACGAGGAAAGCCTTAAAAAAGCAGTAGCTGATATTGAGGCATGCTACATAAAGAAGCGAAAAGGAAAATGTTTACTAAATTGGAAAATTATAGGCATGACGGCAGTGATCTTTTTGCTGGTATGCGGTGGTGGCCTCGGTTGGTATGCGAATAATAGTAGAGAATTAGCCGACAGCGAAAAAACAGCCGATAGTGAAATTACTTCGTCGCAAAAAGGCAGCGTGGATAACGAACCTCGAATTGAGTTTGAAGAAACAGAAACCACGAAAAGAACAGATACAATCTATAATTGTCCAGAATACACCGTATACCCTACAAACATCAATGCAGATAAGATTGTATGGACAACAACGGATGAATCTGTTGCGAAAGTTGAAAATGGAATGTTATATGCTGGAAAAGAGGGAACGGCGCAAATAACTGCAACGATTGATGGTAATATAAGCGCGTCTATGACTGTAAACGTCAAAAGCAAGGCTAAGAAAACTTCAACTTCATCGTATAACAGTTCAAACGATGAAAATAGTTTGACATACAGTTCGAGACCCGGTTGGATTACAGGCGGTCCCGGTGCTGGCTCTACGGGAAAGGTCTCTGGTAAATCTTCTAATCAAGAATATCAAAATGCTTTAACGAAAGGCTTACAATACGCAAACCAGCTTCATATGTCAAAGAAAGCAGTATATGACCAACTGACATCTTCTTATGGTGAAGGCTTCCCGGCGGATGCTGCACAATATGCTATTGATAATATGACGGGCGTAGACTGGAATGCGAATGCCCTCGAAAAGGCAAAGCAATATTATTATAATATGTCAATGTCCAAAAGCGCAGTTTATGACCAGCTTACTTCTGAATACGGTGAGCAGTTTACAACGTCCGAAGCTCAGTATGCCATTGACCATCTGAATTAAGACACAGTGACCCAATAAGAGAAAGACCGCAGACGGAACAAAAGCCGTTTGCGGTCTTTCTCTTTGCATTTTCCTTCCCATCTGGTACAATGGTGCAGAAGGGAAGTGACAACATGCAGGAAGTGGATGCGATCCGTGCGCAGCTGTTTGCGCTGCAAGATAAGGAATATCAGATCTTTTACAGCCGCCTGATGCCCACCCTGCCACCGGAAACGGTGATCGGGGTGCGGGTGCCGCTGCTGCGTAAGCTGGCAAAACAGCTGGCGGATACCCCGGAAGCGGAGGTGTTTCTGCAAGAACTACCGCATTTTTATTATGAAGAAAACGCCCTCCATGCTTTTCTGCTGGAGTCTGTCCGGGATTACGGCACAGCGCTGGCGGCAACTGAGCGCTTTTTGCCCTATGTGGATAACTGGGCAGTCTGCGATTGCTTCAGCCCCAAGGTGTTTGCGCAGCATAAGCCGGAGCTGCTGTGTGCTATCCGGCGCTGGCTGGGCTCTGACCGGACGTATACCGTGCGCTACGGGATCGGGATGCTGATGCGGTATTATCTGGACGATGCATTCCGGCCGGAATATCTGGCTTGGGTGGCGGCGGTACACAACGAGGAATACTATGTCAATATGATGCGGGCATGGTATTTTGCCACTGCACTGGCAAAGCAGCCGGCAGCGGCACTGCCGTGGCTGACCGAAAAGCGGCTGGACGTGTGGACGCACAACAAGACCATCCAGAAAGCGGTGGAAAGCTACCGCATCACCCCGGAACAGAAGCAGACTTTGCGGGCGCTGCGCATTCGTTCACAAAAGCTTTGCGAAGAACGGCGCGTTTGACTGTTTACATTGTGGGATTTTTATTGTAAAATATAGTATAGTAAAAATGCCGGGCTATCCGGCAAAAGATAAAACAGGTGGTGTTTGGATTATGGCATTGAAATATAAGCGTATCCTTCTGAAGATCAGCGGCGAGGCGCTGGGCGGCGAAAAGGGCATGGGCTTTGATGAGCCCACCATGGACGCCATTTGCGGCGGCGTGAAGAAAGCGCACGAGCTGGGCGTGCAGATCGGCATCGTGGTAGGCGGCGGCAACTTCTGGCGCGGCCGCTCCAGCGGTAAGATGGAGCGCACGCTGGCCGATAAGATCGGTATGCTGGCTACGGTGATGAACGCACTGGCTGTCTCCGATAAGCTGGAGCAGCTGGGCGTGCCCACCGAAGTGTTCACCTCGATCACCATGCCGCAGGTGGCTCCTGCCTTTACCCGCAAGGACGCTCTGCGCGCCATGGATGAGGGCAAGATCGCTGTGTTCGGCGGCGGCACTGGCAACCCCTTCTTCTCTACCGATACGGCTACCGCCCTGCGCGCCGTGGAGGTGAGCGCCGATGTGATGTTCAAGGCGACTATGGTGGACGGCGTTTACGATAAGGACCCCCACAAGTACCCGGATGCCAAAAAGTACGATACCCTTACCTTTACCAAGGTGCTGGAGGATCAGCTGGCCGTTATGGACGGTACCGCAGCTACCCTGTGCCGCGACAACAAGCTGCCCATTCTGGTGTTTGATCTGGCTGACCCGGACAACATCGCACGGGCTGTGCAGGGCGAGAACGTGGGCACGCTGGTCTACGAGGGCTGAGCATAGCACCCCGGTGCAACTGCATACGATTGGATAGAGCAGCAGCGGCGCAGTGCGCTGCCTGCATGGATCAATAGAATAAAGAAACAGGAGAACAACGACAATGAGCAGCAACACCAAGGTTTTCGAAGATAAGATGAAGAGCTCTGTGGAGCACCTCAGCCGCGAGCTGGCCGCGGTGCGCGCAGGCCGCGCAAACCCCGCCGTGCTGGATAAGGTGGTCGTGGATTACTACGGTGCTCCCACCCCCATCCAGCAGTTGGCCGCTGTGGCCGTCTCTGAGGCACGCACCCTCACCATCACCCCTTGGGATCGCACTCTGCTGCGTCCCATCAGCAAGGCAATCATGGCCAGCGATGTGGGCATTACCCCCATTGATGACGGCGTTACCATCCGCCTGAACTTCCCCGCACCCAACGAGGAGCGCCGCAAGCAACTGGCTAAGGAAGTCTCCAAGCTGGGCGAGGACGCCAAGGTTGCCGTGCGTAACGTGCGCCGCGACGCCATGGATAAGGCCAAGGCTATGAAGAAGGCCGGCGAACTGACCGAGGACACCCAAAAGACCATGGAAGAGGATGTCCAGAAGCTGACCGATAAGTATATCAAGAACATTGATGCTGCCGTGGAAGAAAAGCAGAAGGAGATCATGGCCGTCTGATCCGCAGCACACAATAACGATTGGGAGGTGCCGTGCGCTGGTGAAAGGTGCGCGGCACTTTTTGCAGGGCAGCCCTGCTGCCGGGAGGTATAAATGGCACACCCCAAAGAATTTGCCGAGGGGCTTTCCATCGGCATCATCATGGATGGCAATGGCCGCTGGGCGAAAAACCGCGGTCTGCCCCGCACCGCAGGACATAAGAAGGGTGCGGCGGTGTTCAAGGATATTGCCAACTATTGCGATGAACTTGGCGTAGCATCGGTGTATTTCTACGCGTTCTCCACCGAGAACTGGAAGCGCCCGCTGGAAGAGGTGGGTGCCATCATGAAGCTGTTCGCCCAGTACCTCATCGAGGGCTTTGACTACAAAAACCGCAATATCCGCATCAAATTTTTGGGCGACCGCACCGCGCTGGACCCCAAGCTGCAAAAGATGATGAACGAGCTGGAAGGGGACTCTGCCTGCAAGACCGGCATGACCCTGAACATCGCCATCAACTACGGCGGCCGCCCGGAGATCGTGCGGGCAGCGCAGCAGCTGGCTGCAAAGGCTGCAGCAGGCGAGATCCGCCCCGAGGATATCAACGAGCAGATGATGAGCGATGCCATGTACACCGCCGGACAGAAGGACCCGGACTTTATCCTGCGTCCCAGCGGCGAAAAGCGGCTGTCCAACTTTATGCTCTGGCAGGCCGCCTATTCGGAACTGGTGGAGATGGATGTGCTCTGGCCGGACTTTACCCGCGCCGATCTGGACACCGCCATTGAGGAGTTCAACCACCGCAGCCGCCGGTTCGGCGGCATCTGAGCGGCCCGCTGTCCGTACTGCAAACCCTGCATCTCAGATGCAGACCCGGCAGACCCGGTACTTCCTCGGGTCGGAATGCGTTGCCCTGCAAGGGACTGCTGCCGGAAGAACAAAGGAGATCAAACCTATGAAAACACGCATTATTACTGCGATCGTGGGCATTCTGGTGCTCATTGGCGTGATGTTTACCTTCAACACCATGGTGTTCAATCTGGTGATCGCAGCCATCACCCTGATCGCCATCCACGAGATTTACAGCGCCCTCGGCTTTGAAAAAAAGGACTGGCTCATGTACGCAGTGCTGGTACCCTACACATTGCTGGTCATGCTTTCCAGTTACAGCGCCATGCGCAAGCTTGTTATGCCCATGTCTTTTGTGCTGGTCACCTTTTTTGCCATCTATCTGGTGGTGCGCAACGGCACCATCAGCTACCAGAAGGCCAGCGGTCTTTTGGTGTTTTCGGGCATCGTGATCTTCTGCTTCTATTCTTTTATCCTGCTCAAGGAGCGTCTGCCGGTGGAAAAATTTGGCTATGACGCGGTTTTCTTCATTCTGCTCATTCTCTGCTTTGCATGGGGCGGCGATACCTGTGCCTATTTTGCAGGCCGCGCCTTTGGCAAGCATAAGCTGTGCCCGGTGGTTAGCCCCAAAAAGACGGTGGAGGGTGCCATCGGCGGTGTGCTGGGCACCATGGTGTTCGGCGTGGTCGCTACCCTCATCTACTCTATTGCGGCAAACCGCATGGAGGCCTTTACCCGCTCCAATATCGGCGTTTCCATGTATGTTATTATCGCGCTGCTGGGCTGCATCGCCGCAGTGCTGGGCATCTACGGCGACCTGTTTGCCAGTGTGGTCAAGCGCCAGTGCGGCATTAAGGACTACGGCACCATCTTCCCGGGGCACGGCGGCATTCTGGACCGCTTTGACAGCGTGATGTTCATTGCACCTTTCGTGACCATGGTCATCACCGCCGTGTTCTACGCCTGATACAGGGAGGAATCTATTATGTCTAAAAAAATTACGCTGCTGGGTTCTACCGGCTCTATCGGCACCCAGAGTCTGGATGTCATCCGCGCCCAAGGGTACGAGGTCTACGGCCTTTCTGCCCATAGCCATGTGGAAAAGATTTTGCAGCAGATCAAGGAGTTCCACCCCAAATACGTCTGCATGACCGACCCGGACGCCGCTGCAAAGCTGGACGCCGCGCTGGCTGGCCGGGCAAATGCACCCAAGCTGCTCATCGGCCCGGAGGGACTGAAGGAGCTGGCAGCGCTGGACGGCCCGGATGTGGTGCTGAACAGCGTGGTGGGCATTGCCGGCCTTGGTGCCAGCCTGTGCGCTATCGAGAGCGGACACGACTTGGCGCTGGCCAACAAGGAGAGCCTTGTCACCGGCGGTCATCTGGTCACGCAGGCTGTGGAAAAGCACGGGGTACAGCTGCTTCCTGTGGACAGCGAGCACTCTGCCATCTTCCAGTGCCTGCAGGATAAGGAAAGCGCTCCCAGCCTGACCAAAATTCTGCTCACAGCCTCCGGCGGCCCCTTTTTTGGCATGACCACCGAGCAGCTGCGCGGCAAGACCCGGGCAGACGCCCTCAAGCACCCCAACTGGAACATGGGCGCGAAGATCACCATCGACTCCGCCACCCTGATGAACAAGGGTCTGGAGCTGATCGAGGCCGTATGGCTCTTCGGTCTGCCCCCGGAAAAAATTCAGATCGTGGTGCAGCGCCAGAGCATCGTCCACTCTGCGGTGCAGTTCAGCGATAATTCGATCATCGCGCAGCTGGGCGTACCGGATATGCGCATCCCCATCCAGTACGCCCTGACCTACCCCAAGCGTGTGCCGGGCGTAGTGCCGGAACTGGACTTTACCACCCTGAAGCTGCTCACCTTCGACGTGGCCGATGAAGACACCTTCCGCTGCCTTGCCGCCTGCAAAAAGGCCATCCGCAAGGGCGGTCTTGGCCCCTGCGCCGCCAACGGTGCCAACGAGGAAGCCGTTAAGCTGTTCCTTGAGGACAAGATCGGCTTTTTGGATATCGGCCGCTTGGTGGAGGCTGTTGTGGATAGCGACAGCTTTGGCGGCGACTATACGCTGGCAGACGTGTACGAGTGCGACCGCATGGCGCGCGCATTCGTGCAGGCACACCTGTAACGCTTTATCAGAAATATACGCCCAGACGCTGTTTTTGCAACGGCTCCGGGGCGATATGGGAGAACGAATGTCATTTATTATCACCATTCTTGCCGCGCTGCTCGTGTTCAGTGCGGTGATCGCCATCCACGAGTTCGGGCATTTTACTGTGGCAAAGCTCTGCGGCATTCAGGTCAATGAGTTTTCCATCGGCATGGGGCCGGTGCTCTGGAAAAAGAACCATAAGGGCACCCAGTACAGCCTGCGTGCTCTGCCTGTGGGCGGCTTTGTGGCGCTGGAAGGAGAGGAAAGCCCCGAAAGCCAGCAGGCAGAAACTGCTCATACTGTGCAGGAGCAGCCCGCCCCGGAGACGGAAGCGTCTGTGCAGCCCACCGGCGTCCCCCTGAATGAAGCACCGGTTTGGCAGCGGGCACTGGTCATGGTAGCCGGTGCTGTCATGAATTTCGTGCTGGGCTTTGTGGTGCTGGTGTTTTTGATCGCCGCCCAGAATGAGCCCATCACCAGCAAGATCATCTACGCCATTCAGGACGGTGCCCTCTGCGGGCAGACCGGCCTGCAGGCGGGGGACAAGGTTCTGGCGGTGAACGGCCGCCGCTGCTTTGTGGCCAACGATATCCTGTACGAGCTGGTGCGCACCCGGTCTTACAGTGCGGATTTCACCGTACTGCGGGACGGCCAAAAGGTGCAGCTGCCAGGGGTGCAGTTCGACACATGGCAGGACGAGAAGGGCGAGACCCACATGAGCATCGGTTTTTCCGTCTACGGGCTGGAAAAGACTCCCGGCAATGTGCTGCGGGAGGCGGGCAACAGCGTGCTGTATTACGGTCGCATCGTGTTCACCTCTCTTATTGACCTGCTGCGCGGGCGGGAGAGCATCAATAACCTCTCCGGCCCGGTGGGCATCGTATCGGCCATCGGGCAGGCCGCCAGCTACGGCTGGCAGGACTTGCTGGAACTGCTGGCGCTGATTACCGTCAACCTTGGTATCCTCAACCTACTGCCTTTCCCGGCGCTGGATGGCGGCAAGGTGGTATTTTTGGTCATTGAAGGCGTCACCGGCCATGCTGTGCCGGAAAAGCTGCAAAGCGTGCTCACCCTTGCAACCTTCGGGCTGCTGTTCGGGCTGATGATCTTTGCAACCTACAACGATATTCTCCGGCTTATTACCGGGACAGTATAAGAAAGGGGAACCCTTATGCGGCAGAAAAAACGTGAAGTGAAGATCGGCAATGTGACCATTGGCGGCAGCAACCCTATTGCGGTGCAGACCATGCTCAATGTGCCGGTGGAGGACATTGAGGGCAATGTGGCACAGGCCAAGCGGTGCGAAGCCGCTGGCTGTCAGATTTTGCGGGTGACCTGCCCCAGCCCGGCAGATGCAAAGTGCATCGAGGCCGTCAAAAACGCGGTGAATATCCCCATCGTGGCGGATATCCACTTTGACTACAAGGCTGCACTGGCTTGTGCAGATGTGGGTGTGGATAAGATCCGCATCAACCCGGGCAACATCGGCGATGACGACCGGGTAAAAGCAGTAGTGGATGCCTGCCAGCAGAAGAACATCCCCATCCGCATCGGCGTCAACGGCGGCAGTCTGGAAAAGCACATTCTCGCCCGCTACGGCGCACCTACCCCGGAAGCCATGGTGGAAAGCGCTTTGTACCATGTGCGGCTGCTGGAAAAGTTCGATTTCAATAACATCGTCATCTCCATCAAAAACTCCAACGTGCCCCGCATGATGGAGGCTTACCGTCAGCTCAGCGCCGTCACCGACTACCCGCTCCATGTAGGTGTCACTGAGGCCGGTACCTACCAGATGGGCCTGCTGAAAAGCGGTATGGGTATCGGCGGCATGCTGCTGGAGGGCATCGGAGACACCATCCGCGTGTCGCTGGCTGCCGACCCGGAAAAAGAGGTGGAAGCAGGCTTTAACATTCTGCGCGCCGTGGGCTTCCCAGTCACCGGGCCGGAGGTCATCACCTGTCCCACCTGCGGACGCACCCAGTACCCCTGCACCGAGATCGCCAACGAAGTGGAAAAGCGGTTGCAGGGCTATAAAAAGTCCATCAAGGTGGCTGTGATGGGCTGCGTTGTCAACGGCCCCGGTGAAGCCCGCGAAGCCGATATCGGCATTGCGGGCGGCAAGGGCGAGGCCGTGCTGTTCATCCATGGCCAGCCCATCAAAAAGCTTACCGGCGATAACATTCTGGATCAGTTCATGGATGAGATCTATAAATTGTAAGACGGGAGCTGTTTTATGGCACTGCAAAACAAACTGGGGCTGACCGAAGAGATTGCCCTTGCCCGCGCAGAGGAAAAGCTGAGCAAGCAGAAGGCGCTGGCGCTGTATGATACGGGTCTGCTGGATACTTTTCCGGTAGGTACCTTTGCAGGGCTTGCAAAGATCCATGCGTATCTGTTCGGGGAAATCTACGATTTTGCCGGGCAGCTGCGCACAGTGAACATCGCCAAGGGCAATTTCCGCTTTGCGCCGGTCATTTACCTGCATGCGGCGCTGGAGGGCATCGATGCCATGCCGCAGTCAACTTTTGACCAGATCATTGAAAAGTATGTGGAGATGAACGTTGCACATCCCTTCCGGGAGGGCAATGGCCGCAGCACCCGCATCTGGCTGGATTGCATCCTGAAAAAAGAGCTGCATCAAGTGGTGGACTGGAGCCGCGTGGACAAGGAGGATTACCTTCTGGCCATGGAGCGTAGCCCCATCAGGGACTTGGAGATCAAGACCCTGCTGCGTGCGGCACTGACGGATCGGATCAATGACCGCGAAGTGTATATGAAGGGCATTGATGCAAGCTACCATTATGAGGGCTATCAGGTCTTTAAAACAGAGACCCTTGCACCGGATTGACAAGAAACTTTTCCCTACTGCCACACCCGCAAAAACGGGTGCGGCAGTTTGTGCTGTAAAGAACCCACCAAAAAGGAGTACCATTTGTGAAACCACTTGTTTCCCAGCTGTGGCCGCAGTTTATGGCGGACCCGGATTTTGCGGCCTGTTTCGGGCAGGTGATCGTGGAGCACGCCCGGATGCTGCGGCAGGACCGGCAGGTCGAGTTTACCCTGCGCAGTGCCGCCCCGCTGGATCAGAACCTCTGCGCCCGGCTGCTGGCTTCCCTGCAGCCGGACTATGAAGGCTTTGAACTGAAGATCAAAAACCTGTTCGGCTATACCATGCTGGACGAGCACGCTTTGCGCACCCTGCTGGAGGACATGAAGCGGGACGGTGTGCCCATCAACGGCTTTCTGGACAGGAGCAGCATTACCATCACCGGGCAGAACATCACGGTGGGGGTGTGCCACGGTACAAAGTTTTTGCAGGAGATGGGCTTTGAAGAACTGCTTGCCAAGCGCATTGCCGAGCACACCGGCGTTACCCCAAAGGTGACGCTGCAAAGCGCGGTGACTGCGGCCGAGCAGCAGCAGATGGAAGAAAAGCTGGAGCGCAAGATCGCACCGCCGGTGGTCAAGTTTGAGAAAAAGAACACGGCACCGTCTATCAAGGTGGAGGGGCTCAACCTTACCGACAAGCCGGTCACCATCTTCCACGGCAAAATGTTCACCCCCAAAAACCTTACTCCCCTCAAGGACTTGGGCGGCGAGGGCGGCAAGTGCATGATCTGGGGCGATGTGTTCTTTACCGAGGTCAAGGGCAACTACCGCAAGATCTATACTGTGTCCATCACCGACTATACCGGATCTATCAATCTGAAGGTCCGCGCACAGGAAGGGGAGGACTGCTCCAAGTGGGAGGGCATCGGCAAGGGCAGCACGGTCATCGTGCGTGGCGACTGCTCCTACGATAAATACGAGCACGACTACATCGTGTACCCCTACGATGTGCTGATCGTGGAGCGCAAAAAGCGGGAGG